>JAEAMF010000744.1_pt1 | contig 32851 bp, 32 predicted proteins | sample 8958721 | NCBI WGS metagenome assembly JAEAMF01 (sample SAMN16933255, study PRJNA681124) | bioreactor sludge metagenome | isolation source: anaerobic bioreactor treating anionic surfactant - SDBS | place: India: Bengaluru | collected 2019-02-28 | reverse complement strand
CCGCCCTTGGAAGTCGTCCAGGTGCAACCCTGGCACCCGGTTCAGTACCCAACGGCGGCCCGCCTGCGTACCCAGTACAGCGGCCACACCGAAGACCACAACCAGCAGTACGCCGACCAGGCCGATGGCAATCCCTTTAAACACACGACTCACAGTTCCGGCCCCATGGAAAAGTGCAAACGAATACCGCCCTCGTCATCCAGCGCGTGGGCGAGGTCCAGGCGCAGTGGGCCCACCGGAGATACCCAGCGCACACCAAGACCGACGCCGGTCTTGAGGCTAGGCAGTTCCAGACTGTTGAATGAGTTGCCTTGATCGACGAAGGTCGCCACGCGCCACTTCTCGGCAATCGAGTATTGGTACTCAACACTGCCGGCCACCAGGTAGCGGCCGCCGATACGGTCACCGTCCGAGTTCTTCGGCGACAGCGTCTGGTAGTCGTAACCGCGCACGCTCTGATCGCCACCGGCGAAAAACCGCAACGACGGCGGCATTGATTTGTAGCCGTTGGTGGCGCTGCCGCCAAACTGTACCCGGCCCAGGAAACGGTGGTTATGCCCAAGGGTGGTCAAGCCCTTGAGCAGGACATTGCCATGCACCAGGTTGGTGTCCGAGAGCAGGCCTTCCTTCGCGACCTGCGTGTCGAACTGCAGGCGGTAGCCATTGTGCGGATCAATGCGGTTGTCGCTGCGCAGGTAGGCATAACTGACACCGGGCATCAGCAGGTTGCTCAACCCGGAGTCGTCACCCAGGCGATACTCTTCACGCTGCCATTTCAGCGAGATCACCCGCTGCCAACCACTGGGCAACTTGCTGTGCCATTCCGGGCCTACCGTCAGCAGCTTACTGAGGCTGTCGGTATTGGCGATTTCTTCGTTCTGGTAACCGCCGGCAAAACGAAACTTGTCGGTCAGCGGAGGATCCAGAGGCACGTCGTACCACAGGCCGACGTTCTGCCGGGGGGCCGATACCTCGGTCTCGATACCGTAGCTATGACCTTCAGGGTTAACCCAATGGCGCGTCCAGTTAGCCTTGGCACGAGGCCCGACGTCCGTCGAAAAACCCAGGCCCAAGCCCATGGTACGGGGCTTGCGGGTCTGCAACTGAACCGCCACCGGGATTGTCTGGCCGACGGCTGCCGTCGGTGCCGCATCGACACGTACCCTCTCGAAGTAACCACTGGACTGCAGCGCATTGTTGAGCTCGGCGATCAGCTCAGAATCATAGGGCGCACCTTCCTGGAACGGCACCATCCTGCGCAACAGGTCCTCATCGAACGGGCTGTCACCGGTAAACTGGACCTTGCCCAGGGCGTAGCGCGGGCCACTGTCGTAGACCAGCTCGATATCAGCGACCCCAGCCAGTGGATCGACCGTCAGACGTTGCCGGAGAAACCGGCCACTGAAGAAGCCATAGCGGGAAGCCTGGTTCTGAATCAGCCGCTTGGCGTCCTCATAATGCCCATGATTGAGCACTTCGCCCGAGCGCAAGTAACGGCTATTTGGAATCCGAAAGGCTTTCAGTTCACTGGCCGGCCCTTGAATACGTACCGTGATGTCGCGAATCCGGATTGGCTCGCCCGGCTCAACGGTCATCACCAGGCGTGGCCCCTTGTTCGCCTTGGCCGGGGGTTTGATCTCGGTTTCGATATGGGGCTGGTAGTAACCCAAGGCCTGGGCCGCTTTTCTGGCCTGCTCGACGGCACCGCGACTGAAGCGCATCAAAGCCTCTTCGTCACGGTCACCCAGGCTACCAATGTAACCTTCGATATTGTCCTTGAGCTCGCTGTTGGCAGGCTTTATCCGAACGACCAGTTCACTTTGTGCACAAACGGCGAAGCTGGCGATGCATAGAATCAAACCACAGGTAAAAGGTGCTAAATACGTCATAAGCACCGATGCTACCAGAGCTTTACGGCAGCCGGGCGACCGCGGCCATCGCTCATTGCTCGATTACGCCCCGATTTGCCGGGAATGCTGGGGGTTCGGGTGAAAAAAAACGTGCTCACGAACAGGCCCTACCGCAATTTCACCAATCTCCTGATAGCCCTGCCGCGCATAAAACGCCAGGTAATGCTCATTGCCGGTGTCCAGAACAATCCCTTGAGAGTGCTCATCTTCGGCACACCAGTCGTGCAACGCCTGCAGTAACTGTTCACCAAAGTGCTGGCCCTGAAACTGCGGATGGACACCCAGCAGCGGCAACATGTGAACCGCGTCAGTGGGTAGGCAGGCCATCAGTGCCGCCTGGTAATCCAGGTAACGGCGCGTGCAGTTGAACCCGGTGCTCAGCAACATGCGCATACGCCAGGCCCAGCTTTCCGTGACGCTGAGCCGACGTTGTGGTGGTGCAATCAGTGCAACGCCAATCAAACGCTCCCCGATCAGCAACCCCAACGCGGGCAGTTCTTGATAGAAGTGCTGCTGCACCAGCTCTCGCACCGTGGCGCGGATGCGGTGGTCGTAACCAGGGCGCGCCGCTTCGAACAGGTAGGCAAAGGTCGGCTCGCGGCGGTAGGCATGGTAAAGCAACGAGCGGGTTTCATGACTGTAGCCCCCATCGAGCAAGCGGACTTCAGCCGTAACAGCAGTCGATTCGGACATCGTGAAAACCTCCAGGCCTGGGCATTCATTGCCAGTGAGGTACTCGCTACGCTGGCGCGCCCTCGTGAAGCACGTTAGCAGGCGATCGACAGGGCCGCCACGCTGGTCGTGGCCGACGATGTCAGCTAGCATCCTGACTTTTACCAGGATTGTTGCTTCCATGAAGATCGTCTCGTTCAACATCAACGGCCTGCGCGCCCGGCCCCATCAGTTGGCCGCGTTGATCGAAAAGCACCAACCGGACGTGATCGGCCTGCAAGAAACCAAAGTGGCTGACGAGCAATTCCCACTGGCTGAAGTTCAGGCGCTGGGCTACCACGTGAACTTCCATGGTCAAAAGGGCCACTACGGCGTCGCCCTGCTCTCGCGCCAAGCGCCATTGAGCCTGTTCAAGGGCTTCAGTACCGACGAGGAAGACGCCCAGCGCCGTTTCATCTGGGGCACCTTCGCCGACGTCGATGGCACACCGATCACCATCATGAACGGCTACTTCCCCCAGGGTGAAAGTCGCGACCACCCCACCAAATTTCCGGCCAAACAGCGTTTCTACAGCGACCTGCAAACCCTGCTTGAAAGCCAGTTCCAGAACCAGCAGCCCTTGGTGGTAATGGGCGACGTGAACATCTCCCCGGAAGACTGCGACATTGGTATCGGCCCGGACAACGCCAAGCGCTGGCTCAAGACCGGTAAATGCAGCTTCCTGCCGGAAGAGCGCGAGTGGATGGCACGGCTGAAAAACTGGGGCCTGGTCGACAGCTTCCGCCACCTGAACCCTGACGTTTGCGACCGTTTCAGCTGGTTCGACTACCGCAGCCGTGGTTTCGAGGATGAACCCAAGCGTGGCCTGCGCATCGACCTGATCATGACCTCTCAAGGGCTGCTGCCACGGCTCAAGGATGCAGGCGTCGATTACGAACTGCGCGGCATGGAAAAGCCCTCGGACCACGCACCGATCTGGCTGGAATTGAGCTAAGCCCCGCCCCTGGCTTGCCTGCATCCCACATGTGGGAGCGGGCTTGCCCGCGATGCAAACACCGCGAACGCCAAGGCACCCCACCGACACCCGGTGGCAGACAACGCCGATGTTCAGTCCAGCTTGATCTGGCTGATCGTGTCTTTATCAGCGTCCTTGTACTGCTGCGCCGTCATCTCTTCAAGATTGTCGACCGTGCGTTCATAGCTGTCTGCGGACGCACACACGTGTGCCTCAAAACGACTGGGGCCGCGGCTGTCCGGATCCTCGGCCAGGCGCTTGGCTTCAAGCGCTTCACAGTGTTCCGTGTACTGCGCAAGGTTCGCCTTCGATGACTCAAGATGAGCCGCCTGATCCTTTTCGGCTTGCGCCAGGGCCGCCTCATCCTGTTTTTCACGGATATCCGCAGCAAGGTCCAGGACATCCTCGGCGTCCTTGCCATCCAACGCCTTGGCCATTCGCGCGCGGTCAAGCCCATATGCTTCCCTGACCACTGTCAGCGCCCGATCAAACGCCGCTTTCTGCTCCAGGTCCAAGCCCTGACTTATGGCCACCATCGACGCAGAAAATGATGCTTCACTGGTACTGTCGACGTGCGTCGCACACGCCGCAAGCAGTGCAAAGGAAGAAACCAGTAACGTCACGCTTAACCGTTGCAGCATCGGTCGATCCTCACGTCAGGCGTTTGGCCACAGGGAACCACGCAAAATGCGTGTTTCTCAGAGGGTAGTAGCAATGTTGCCGGCGTACCATTCAGCCAAGATCCTCTGACCCTTCGTCATCTTGCGGTCATCGTATTGTCTTAATCTCCCGGCACGACCTATAGCCGCGAGCACCCACTGGCATGTTCCCCCTTGTTTTTCGGCTGCTCCTCAGCCTGTTAGCCGCCCTCCCCATCGCCGCGCACGCCGGGCAAACGGTACTACGCCTGCAGGGTTCCAACACTATCGGCAGCGTGCTGGCGCCAGCCTTGGTGCGCGGCATGCTGCAAGCGCAAGCCGTGCAGGACATCCAGATCCTGCCCGGCACGGTTGCCAACGAAGTCCAGGTACAAGGCCACACTGCTCAGGGCGAGTTGATCCAGGTGAACATTGCGGCCCACGGGTCGAGCACCGGTTTTACCGCGCTTAAAAACGGTGACGCCGACCTGGCGGCGGCCTCGCGCCCGATCAAAGACAGCGAACTGGTCGACCTGGAAGCGCTTGGCGATCTGAAAAGTGCCGATGCCGAGCAGGTGATCGCCCTTGATGGCATGGCGGTGATCGTCCACCCGGACAATCCCTTGCCACAATTGACCACCGAACAGTTGGCAAAAATTTTCGCTGGCCGCATTACGACCTGGGACGCGCTAGGTCTCGGCAGCGGGCCGATCCGCTTGTACGCTCGCGACGATCGCTCCGGTACGTTCGAGACGTTCAAGAGCCTGGTACTCGACCCCCATGATCTGACGCTGGCAACCAGTACCACACGGTTTGAGTCGGGTGAGCAGTTGGCCGCCGAAGTTCGTCGTGATCGTCAGGCAATCGGTTTCAGCAGCCTGAGCTCAGTGCACGGCGCCAAAGTCCTGGCCATCGCCGACGGCGCGGCGAGTGCGATGTTGCCGACACCCGGGCTGATCGCCAGCGAAGATTATCCGCTGGCCCGTCGGCTGTATTTCTACCTGCCACCCGGCCAGCACAACCCCTGGGCCCAGGCGCTGATTCGCTTTGCACAAAGCGAACCCGGCCAGGCCATCGTCACCGCCAGCGGCTTCATTGCCCAGACCATCCAGGCGATGCCGGTACGGGCCAATGCCGAGATGCCTGCGGCTTATCGAGGTCTGCTTGAACAGGCACAACGGCTCTCGGTGAACTTTCGCTTCGCCGAAGGCAGCGCCACGCTGGACAACAAGGCGCAAGCCGATCTGCAACGGGTGGTCGCGTACCTCAAGCGCACCGGCAAGCTCGACCAGAAGATCAGCCTGGTGGGGTTCGGCGATGCCAAGAGCGACCCGGCGCGCGCCACCCTGCTGTCCAAGTTGCGCGCCATGGCCGTGCGCCGCGAGCTGGCCCGGCAAGGCGTGACCGCTCGGGAGATCCTTGGCCTGGGCGCCGAACTGCCGGTAGCGGCGAACGACCAGGACGAAGGCCGAATCCGCAACCGCCGGGTCGAGGTCTGGGTTTACTGAGGCTCGCTGCGAAGTGGCTCGCGCGGTACGTACTTGCCGATCTCGTACTTGCCGATCGCGGCGCGGTGGACCTCATCCGGGCCATCGGCCAATCGTAACGTGCGCTGCATGGCGTACATGTAGGCCAGCGGGAAGTCACCGGAAACGCCAGCCCCGCCATGTATCTGAATGGCCCGATCGATCACCTTCAACGCAACGTTTGGTGCCACCACCTTGATCTGGGCGATCTCGCTGCGGGCCACCTTGTTACCCACCGTGTCCATCATGTAGGCCGCCTTGAGGGTCAACAGTCGGGCCATGTCGATCTCCATCCGCGAATCAGCGATCTTGTCGATGTTACCGCCCAGCCGCGCCAGTGGTTTGCCAAAGGCGTTGCGCGCCACTGAACGCTTGCACATCAACTCCAGGGCACGCTCGGCCATACCGATCGAACGCATGCAGTGGTGAATGCGGCCTGGGCCGAGACGGCCCTGGGCAATCTCAAAACCCCTGCCCTCGCCCAGCAATACGTTGTCGTAGGGTACGCGGACATTCTCGAAGAGCACTTCAGCATGACCATGGGGCGCATCGTCATAACCGAACACCGGCAACGGCCTGACAATGTTCACCCCGGGGGTATCGGTAGGTACCAGGATCATCGAGTGCTGTTGATGACGTGGCCCTTGCGGGTTGCTCAAGCCCATGAAGATCATGACCTTGCAACGCGGATCACAGGCGCCGGAGGTCCACCATTTGCGCCCATTGATCACCCACGCGTCGCCATCGCGCACCGCCGTAGCTTGCATATTGGTGGCGTCAGAAGATGCCACGTCCGGCTCGGTCATGGCGAACGCAGAACGAATCTCGCCACGCAACAAGGGCACCAGCCACTGCTGCTTATGCGCCTCACTGCCATAGCGCACCAACACTTCCATGTTGCCGGTGTCCGGCGCAGAGCAGTTGAATGGCTCCGGCCCCAGCAATGAGCGGCCCATGATTTCGGCCAACGGCGCATATTCCAGGTTGGTCAGCCCCGCCCCCAGTTCCGACTCAGGCAAGAACAGGTTCCACAGGCCTTCAGCCTGAGCCCTGCGCTTGAGTTCCTCCATGATTACAGTCGGCTGCCAGCGATCACCCTCGGCGACCTGACGCTCGAAGACCGCTTCGGCCGGGTAAACATAGGCATCCATGAACGCCATGACGCGCTCGCGCAACGCCTGGACCTTGGGTGAATAGGCGAAATCCATCGGCAGTACCTTCTGCGTAAAAAGGGGCTGAGCAGACTGTAGTTCACCGGCCAAAATCCACCTAGCCTATTCTCACCGTGTATAAACATTCATAAGCGATATATGATCAGCAGATAACACCTACAAGAGCAGCGCCCATGAACCTGAACAAGGTCGATCTCAATCTGTTTATCGTCTTCGATGCGATCTACACCGAAGCCAACCTGACCCGCGCCGGGCAGATCGTCGGCATTACCCAGCCAGCGGTCTCCAACGCCCTGGCACGGCTGCGTGATACCTTCAACGATCCCTTGTTCGTGCGTACCGCTCAGGGCATGGTGCCTACCCCCATGGCCCAGAACATTATCGGCCCGGTGCGTAACGCCCTGTCGTTGCTGCGTGTGTCGGTACAGGAGAGCCGGATCTTCAACCCCCTGCAGGCGAACAAGACCTTTCGTATCAGCATGACGGACCTGACCGAAGCGGTGATTCTGCCCCCCTTGTTCCAACGCCTGCGGCGTCTGGCCCCGGCAGTGGCCATCGAAAGTTTCCTCTGCAAACGCCGAGAGACCACCAAGGAGCTGGCGGCCGGGCGCCTTGACTTCGCCGTCGACGCGCCGCTCAACACAGACCCGCAAGTGCGTCATGTAAAACTGATGCAAGACCAGTACGTCTGCGCCATGCGCGAGGGCCACCCGCTGGCCAAAGACACGCTCAGCCTGGATGAATACATGGGCCTGACCCACATCCACATTTCCAGCCGCCGCAACGGGCTGGGCTATGTCGACCTGGCACTGGGCAAGATGGGCTTGCAACGCAAGATCGCCCTGCGTTCACAACATTACCTGATGGCCTCGCAGGTGTTGCAACAGACCGACATGGTGATGACCGTGCCAGAACGCTTTGCTCGGCTCCATCATCTGAATTTCACACCACTGCCGGTCAACGATGTTCCGCCGCTGGAAACCCACCTGTACTGGCATGAGAGCACGGACCAGGACCCCGCCAACCGCTGGATGCGCGAGCAGATCATCGAGTTGTGCCAACGGGTCGTCGCGCAAGAAACGCAGCCCGTACACGCCTGAACTCAAACCCTGTCGCATGCACAATCACAATCCAGCTTGACGTATACGTAAAGCTGCCTTTAGGTTTAGCGCATGCACCTAGCCGAGCCTTGCCATGAGTAGCCAGACCTACAGTATTTCCGACCTTTCCCGCGAACTGGACATTACCACCCGTGCCATTCGCTTTTATGAGGAGCAAGGACTGCTCAGCCCCGAACGCCGGGGCCTGGAGCGTATCTATACGGCTCGCGACAAAGTCAGCCTGAAGCTGATCCTGCGTGGCAAGCGAATCGGCTTTTCGCTGGCAGAGTGCCGCGAGCTGATCGAGCTCTACGACCCCAGCAGCGGTAACCAGAAGCAGCTCAACAGCATGTTGGCAAAGATTGCCGAGCGGCGCGCCCAGCTTGAGCAGCAGTTACTCGACATCCAACAGATGCAACTGGAACTGGACACCGCCGAAGAGCGCTGCATACAGGCGCTGGCAACCACCCTGAACAATCAGAAAAGCGCCGTTGAGGCCTCACAGGAACCTTCCCAATGACAATGCCCGAGAATGTCCGCCTGGTCGAAGTCGGCCCGCGCGACGGCCTGCAGAACGAAGCCCAGCCGATCAGCGTGGCAGACAAGGTACAGCTGGTCGATGACCTGACTGCTGCGGGGCTTGGTTACATTGAAGTCGGCAGCTTTGTCTCACCGAAGTGGGTACCGCAAATGGCGGGTTCCGCCGATGTGTTCGCGCACATCAAACAAAAAGCCGGCGTGACCTACGCCGCCCTGGCACCGAACCTGCGCGGTTTCGAGGACGCACTGGCCGCCGGAGTCAAGGAGGTCGCGGTATTCGCGGCGGCCTCTGAAGCCTTCTCGCAGCGAAACATCAACTGCTCGATCAGCGAGAGCCTGCAACGCTTCGTACCGATCATGGAAGCCGCACGACAGCACGGCGTGCGTGTACGCGGCTATGTGTCGTGTGTACTGGGCTGCCCTTATGAAGGTGCGGTAAGCGCCGAGCAAGTGGCCCCGGTAGCCCGCGAGCTTTACGACATGGGCTGCTATGAAGTCTCGCTGGGTGACACCATCGGTACCGGCACCCCAGGCGCAACCCGCCGGATGTTCGAGGTGGTTGGTGCGCAGGTACCACGGGCACAACTGGCCGGGCACTTCCATGACACCTATGGCCAGGCACTGGCCAACGTCTATGCCAGCCTGCTGGAAGGGATTGCCGTGTTCGACAGCTCGGTCGCAGGGCTGGGTGGCTGCCCTTATGCCAAGGGCGCCAGCGGTAACGTGGCCAGTGAGGATGTGCTGTACATGCTTCAGGGCCTGGGCATCAAGACCGGTATCGACCTGGACGCACTGATTGCAGCCGGCCAGCGGATCAGCAACGTTCTGGGCCGCGCCAGCGGTTCACGTGTTGCGCGTGCACGTAACGCCCAGTAATCCCGTGACGGTAACAGCCGGCCTCGCAGCCAGTGTTACCGCCCCCACATTTTTCAGGGAAAAAACGGGTAACACAGAAACAAATCGACAGATTCTCCCGGCCAACCTTTTCAACAAAATCTCTAAACCATTGATTTTATTGAGTTTTAAAAAGTTGGCACGCCACCTGCTATATGTTCGGTACAACAACAATAAAAAATGCGACAACCCAATAAAAATAAGACGCAACGACTCTGGCATAACAAGAACAACCACGGCAGAGACGCAGCTAACAGATTTTTTTGGAGATGATGTGCTTTTCGGGGGCGTGCCCCCACGACCAGGCAGAGAACAATAAAACTACCCCAAGGTAGCGCCCGTCAGGTTGTATCAGCAATGATGAAAGCAGATCAGCGCTCAAAAAAATACGTTTGCTCTTGATCCCGGATGGGGATCGCCCGCAACACAGAGGTCGTGGCCGACAAAAACAACAAAAGGCCACCCTCACAATAATAAAAAGAGCACGCAACAATCTTTGAGGGGAGCCTAGGCTCCCCTCAGTGCTTCCTGCCTCCTCAAAAATCGCCCACAGATCCACGCCTCTGCAACGGGTGCGGTGGATAGTCGCAGGCACGTCGCGCACAACGGCCCGAGCCAGGCAATCTGCGGCCTGCGCCCCCACCCAACTGAATCTGATACGGTTTTTATCGCAATACCTGAGCCTGTTATGCAAACAGAACGCTCGCCATAGTGCTCTGGCCTGATCGAGGCCTGATGAGCGACGAACCATGAGCGATAGAATCCCCGTCCAGATCGTTGAGATTGCCGAGCCCTCCCCCTTCAAGAAGAAGGCCGCCAGCAGCGACGGACATATCCACACCCGCAGCTTCACCGGCCTGTTCCGCAACCTGCGCATCGGTGGTGCCGGATTTCTTTTCCTGCTGTTTTTCGGCACGGTCTGGTTGAACTGGGGCGGTCGTCAGGCCGTGCTCTGGGACCTGGCCGAAAGCAAGTTCCATATTTTCGGTGCCACGTTCTGGCCGCAGGATTTCATCCTGCTTTCGGCATTGCTGATCATCTGCGCCTTTGGCCTGTTCGCCATTACCGTGTTTGCCGGGCGCATCTGGTGCGGTTATACCTGCCCGCAAAGCTCCTGGACGTGGATCTTCATGTGGTGCGAGAAGATCACCGAAGGCGAGCGCAACCAGCGAATCAAACTGGATGCTGCGCCCTGGAGCCTGAACAAGCTGGCCCGCCGTTCAGCCAAGCACACCCTGTGGCTGGCCATAAGCGTACTGACCGGGCTGACCTTTGTTGGCTACTTCACGCCGGTCCGGCCACTGGCCGAAGAACTTTTCAGCTTGCAACTGGGCGGCGTCAGCCTGTTCTGGGTGCTGTTTTTCACCGGGGCAACCTACATCAATGCTGGCTGGCTACGTGAAGCCGTCTGCATGCACATGTGCCCCTACGCCCGCTTCCAGAGCGTGATGTTCGACAAAGACACCCTGACCGTCGCCTATGACCCGCGACGCGGCGAGTCACGCGGCCCACGCAAGAAAGACGTCGACCACAAGGCCAAGGGCCTGGGCGACTGCATCGACTGCCATATGTGCGTACAGGTTTGCCCCACCGGCATCGACATCCGCGATGGCCTGCAAATGGAGTGCATCGGTTGTGCGGCCTGCATCGACGCCTGCGACTCGATCATGGACAAGATGGGCTATGACCGTGGCCTGATCGGCTACAAGTCCGAACACACCCTGCAAGGGGGCAAAACCCATTGGCTGCGCCCACGCTTGCTCGGCTACTGCACCGTGCTGGTGGTGATGATCGGTGCCCTGGTGATTGCCTTGAACCAGCGCCCAATGGTCTCGCTCGATGTCAGCAAGGACCGCGGCCTGTTCCGGGAAAACAACCTGGGGCAGATCGAGAACATCTACACCCTCAAGGTCATCAACAAAACCCAACAGCGCCAGCATTACCGCCTGCGCCTGGTCGACAGCGAAGGCTTCGTGCTCCACGGCCAGACCGAGTTCAACCTGGCACCGGGCGAGATCAGCGACTTGCCGGTCTCGGTGGCCATGCTCGCCGACCGTCCGGACAGCAGCGCCCAGGAGATCAGTTTCGAGGTTGTCGACAGCGATGAACCCAGCGTACGCAGCGTGGCCCGCAGCCGCTTTGTTGCGCCTTTGAACCGCTGATCACATACACTCCGTGTACCCAGAACCTGCCGAGCCATGATGAAACGCTACGAGAAATTCGCCGACGATATTGCCGAACTGATCCGTTCCGGGGTGCTCGGCCCTGGCCAGCGAGTACCGTCGGTGCGCTATGCCAGCCAGACCCACGGCGTCAGCCCGTCCACGGTGTTCCAGGCGTATTACCTGCTGGAGCGTCGCGGGCTGATCCGCGCCCGGCCACGTTCCGGCTATTTCGTTAACGCCCACGCACCACGCCAGTTCAATGAGCCGCAGATCATCGAGCAGGCCACCGAGTCCACCGAAGTTGACGTCAGCGAACTGGTGTTCTCCATCCTCGACTCGATCAAAGACCCGCAAACCGTCGCCTTCGGCTCGGCCTTCCCGAGCCCGAACCTGTTCCCACTGCCGCGCCTGGCCCGCTCGCTGGCCAGCGCCAGCCGGGAAATGGACCCACGCATGGTGGTCACCGACCTGTCGCCAGGCAACCCGCAACTGCGGCGGCAGATAGCCCTGCGCTATATGGTCGGCGGCTTGATGCTGCCGATGGAGGAGCTGCTGATCACCAACGGCGCCCTGGAGGCGCTGAACCTGTGCCTGCAAGCCGTCACCGAACCCGGCGATCTGGTAGCGATCGAGGCACCTGCGTTCTACGCCTGCCTGCAGATTCTTGAACGGTTGAAACTCAAGGCCGTGGAAATTCCCGTTCACCCACGCGAAGGCATCGACCTTGGCGTCCTCGCCCAGACACTGGAGCGGCATCCGGTAAAAGCCTGCTGGTGCATGACCAATTTCCAGAACCCGGTGGGCGCCAGCATGCCGGAGGAGAAGAAGAAACAGTTGGTGGAACTGCTGCGTCAGCATCAGGTGCCACTGATTGAAGATGACGTCTACGCCGAACTCTACTATGCCCAACAGGCACCGAAACCGGCGAAGGCGTTCGACACCGATGGCCTGGTGATGCACTGCGGTTCCTTCTCCAAAAGCCTGGCACCGGGGTATCGCATCGGCTGGGTGGCCGCCGGACGCTACGCCCAGAAGATCGAACGGCTCAAGCTGATGACCTCGCTGTGCGCCTCAATGCCGGCGCAGGCAGCCATTGCCGACTACCTGCAGCACGGCGGCTATGACCGCCACCTGCGCAAACTGCGCTATGCCCTGGAAGAACAGCAGAGCGCCATGCTCGCGGCCATTGCCAGGCATTTTCCGGCACAAACGCGGGTCAGCCACCCGGATGGAGGCTACTTCCTGTGGCTGGAATTGCCGGAGCAGATGGACTCTCTGAAGCTCTTTCAGATGGCCTTGGCACAAGGTATCAGCATTGCACCGGGGCCGATTTTCTCAGCCACTCAGCGCTTTCGTAACTGCATACGATTGAACTACGGCAGCCCTTGGACCGAGCAATCGGAAAAGGCCATGGAGACACTGGGGCGAATCGTCCGCTCGTTCTGATCTGCAGGCGCGTCAGCGCCCACCCCCCAACTCGATAAAACTGCCGGTGGAATAGGACGCCTTGTCCGACAGCAACCAGATAATGGCCTCGGCCACTTCTTCAGCCCGCCCGCCGCGCCCCATGGGGAGGCTGGCCTCCAGCGTGCTGACCCGGTCCGGGTCGCCACTGAGCGCGTGGAAATCGGTGTGAATGTAGCCAGGACGCACGGCGTTGACCCGCACACCGTCACTCGCGACCTCCTTGGCCAGCCCCACGGTAAACGTGTCCAGCGCACCTTTGGAGGCGGCATAATCGACATATTCGTTGGGCGAACCGAGCCGGGCGGCCACTGAAGATACGTTCACGATACTGCCCCCCAGCCCGCCATGGCGGGTCGACATGCGCTGCAGCGCATGTTTGGCGCAGAGCATAGGCCCCACCACATTGGTCTTCATCAGCTTGAGCAGACGGAACTCGGACATGTCCTCAAGCCGGCTGGTGTGCCCGATGGTCCCGGCGTTGTTGACCAGCGCCGTCACCCGCCCCAACTCACTGTCGACCCGATGAAACAACTGGATGACTTCATCTTCGACACTGACATCGGCGCGAACGGCAATCGCCTCGGCACCCAACTCACGGACCTCAGCCAACACACGCTCGGCCGCCTCATCGTCGGCGTGATAGTTGATGCAAACCCGATAGCCCTGAAGCGCCGCAAGACGTGCGGTAGCGGCACCGATGCCACGGCTTGCGCCGGTTATGACGATGACTTGCTGCATGAAAACCCCTTGCCCAAATAACCTTTGCTTAATTAAGGCTAACGCCCCGATCAGGCCGCTGACAACACCTTACAAACCTGTAATCCAACGCTCAGCTTTCTGACAGGCCAAACGGGCTAGAATCGAGCCCTCAGCGTGATCGCTGTCTCCCGCTTCGCCACACCGGGGGATGAGCCAGCGGCAACAGGCCACGCTGCACCTGAACGCCAATTCCGCTATTCTGCCGGCTAACCGCTGGGCACTCGAACACACGTGACACACCAGCGTCTGGATCTGGAGATTAACCATGCTGACCAAGAAAATCGCCCTGTTTGGCCTGCTGGCCTTCAGCACCCTGACTCAAGCCGGCCAGACCATTGATGTCTACCGCGACCCCAACTGCGGTTGCTGCAAGGAATGGATCAGCCACCTGCGTGACAACGGTTTCACGGTCAATGACCATGTCGAGCCGAACATGAGCGCGGTCAAGGAACGCCTGGGCGTTGCCCCCCGCCTGGCCTCATGTCACACCGGTGTGATCGACGGCAAGTTCGTCGAGGGCCACGTACCCGCCGAACAGGTCAAACTGCTGGCCAAGCGCTCCGACCTGAAAGGCCTGGCCGTCCCAGGCATGCCAATGGGGTCACCCGGCATGGAAATGGGAGACCACAAAGACGCCTACCAAGTCATCGGCCTGACCAAGGACGGCACTGACGAAGTGATCGCCACGTACTGATCGCGTGTTCATGCTCAGCCACTGGGGGCTGTTTCTCAGTGCTTTTGCGGCAGCGACGCTGCTGCCCATGCAGTCCGAAGCCGTATTGGTGGGTTTGCTGATTGGCGAGCCCGATGCGGTGCTCAGCCTGCTACTGATTGCCACACTCGGTAATGTGCTGGGTTCGATCGTCAACTGGTTGCTGGGCCGCGGTATCGAACAGCTACGCGACAAACGCTGGTTTCCGTTCAAACCCGAGCAACTGGACAAGGCCCAGCAGCGCTACCAACGTTACGGTCAATGGTCACTGTTGCTGAGCTGGATGCCGGTGATCGGCGACCCGCTAACCCTGATTGCCGGGGTAATGCGTGAGCCGTTCTGGCGCTTCCTGTTACTCGTCAGTGTGGCCAAGGGTGGTCGCTACCTGATACTTGCGCTGCTCACCCTTGGCTGGATACACCGTTGATACTGGCACGGCACTAGCCCCAGATCTGCTCCTCTGTCCAGCCCAGTTCGGCAAAGTCCTGAGCCCTTAGCTCAGACTCCTGCGCACAGAAAAACTCATCGAGTTGCGGTGGCGGCACTTCGGTTTCGGCAAGCATCGCGTGCACCTGGCCACGGTGGTGGATCTGGTGCTGAAACAGGTGCGCCAGCAGACGCAAGCGCTGCTCACACTGCACACGGTCAGGCCGCACGATACTGACTTCACGCTGCAATTGATGATCGTGCAACTGGCTGCAGTAGGCGATCAGCCGATGATCGACCTGCGCCTGCTCGCGCTGCAACTGGTCACAGCCCTCAAACGCCTCCAGTGGCTCGAAGAGCCCTTCTGCCTCGATGTCCGGCGGCTCACCACGGTGCTCACGCTCCAAGGCCTGAAGGTAGAACGTGTCGACCTGCAGAATGTGCTCAAGCGTTGCCTTGATCGATGGAAAAAAACCGCAGCGTGGCGCGACGAAATCATCCTGAGTCAATTGCTGACAGGCTTTGTACAAGCGGTGATTGGCCCAGGCATTGTTGTAGGCCATGGTCAGCAGGTGGTGCGACAGTGGCTCGGCCATGATCGGCTCCTCAACAGAAGCGTTGCAGTTGCATCTCCCGCAAGCGACTCAACGTACGCCGGAACGGGAACTCGAGATACCCTTGAGTGTAGAGCGCTTCCAGCGGTACCTGCGCCTCCAGGTACAACGCCACCCGACGGTCGTAACATTCATCGACCAATGCAATGAAACGCCGCACACCATCATCCTGCACCGATAACTGTGGCAACTCGCGATCACCTGCAGCAACCCGCTCAACCCCGTCCTCAGTGCCCCGGGCAATTTTTGCCGGGCGCTGAGCCGCGCCGAGGGCAGGCACCTCGCCAAGCAGAATCGCCTGGAAACGGTCGCACAAGGCCATGAACTCCGGCGCGGCCATCGGCTGCTCGCACAGGTCGGCGTAGCGACACCAGAGCACCTGGTCGCTGCGTTGCACTACCTGCACGCTGCGGTGCTCTACACGCAGGGGTTCGGCTGACCATTGGGCATCACCACAAAGGCTCGCAAACACCGCCCCCAGTACACTGCTCTCGCCAGGCTGGCGCACCCAATAGCGCTGTTTAGCCACCCCAGGGTGCAGGCGGTGATCCTGCCCGCCGTCCACAGCGACGACCTGCATATGCTGCTCGATCGCCGCGATGGCCGGCAGAAAGCGCTCACGGTTGAAGCCATCGTGGTAGAGCTGCTGCGGTGGCTGGTTAGAGGTGGCAACGATGACCACCCCCTCATCGAACAGCACCTGGAACAGTCCACCCAGAATGATCGCATCACCAATATCGTTAACGAACAACTCGTCGAAGCAGAGCACCCGGATCTCGTCAGCCAAGGCGCGTGCCAGGGCCCGTAGCGGATCAGCCGTACCGTTGAGCTGGAACAGCCGCTGGTGAACCCAACGCATGAAGTGGTGAAAATGCTGGCGCCGTGCCGGCTGCTTCAGGCTGCGATGAAACTGGTCCATCAGCCAGGTTTTGCCACGCCCCACCGGCCCCCACAGGTAGACGCCACGTGCTGACGCACCCTGTTCTACAGCGTCGAAACAGGCTTGCAGGGCTGTCGCCGCCTGCAGTTGGGCTGCATCGGCGACAAAGCCGTTACAGGCGACCGCCTGTTGGTAGAACTGCAACGGTGAAGCTTCGCTGAAGCCAGACATCAGGAGCGTCTCAGGCAAAACGCCAAGCCTACCGCCGTGCAGTGCCTGAGCGCCAGCCTTCCCCTGCCCTCAGTGCAGTTACGGTACACGTCTGGAGTCGCGTGGCGGACGCGAAGGCTCCAGATTCGGCACCTGCTGTTCCCGGCGCAGGTTATCGCCATTACCGATGCCCCGGTTTTCCAGGGTCGGCGGGCGCGGATTGGGTTGGGTAGACGGGCCAGGAACTGGCGGCATGGCCGGCACGCTACCTTGTCGACTGTTCGGGTTGGCTCTGCGGATCGGGCTGTTATAAGGGTTATCGGGTTGCGCAGCCAGGTACAACGGAGCAGCCGGTTGCGCCTGCGCGGTTGCCGCCAGCAACAGACTCAAGCCAAGCAACTGCACGCCTAGCCATGATGTGTTCATCGAATCACCTCCACAACGCGTTGCGCCCAATCGTTGGATAGCTCGGAACACTACAGGTTCAGCGACAAACCTGTGGTTTGCTGCTCACATCGGCTACCACCACCCCGGGGTATTTGCCACACTGAGCCTGTGCCCTATTACTGAGGACTGCCCATGTTCCGTACCTTGCGTCAAACCTTGAGCGTGCTGCTGATCCTGGCCTTGAGCGCGTGCGCGCTGTTTCAGGGGCGTGACCCGGTAAACATCAGCGTCATCGGTATCGAACCGCTACCGGGACAAGAGCTTGAACTGCGCATGGCCGTCAAGCTGCGTATCCAGAACCCAAACGAAACGCCTATCAACTACAACGGCATTGCCCTGAACCTTGAGGTCAATGGTCAACCACTGGCAGCCGGTGTCAGTAATCAGCGCGGCAGCGTTGCTCGCTACAGCGAGGACATACTGGTGGTACCGGTAAGCATCACCGCCTTTTCCATGCTGCGCCAGGCGTATGGATTAGGTCAGGCGCGCAGCCTCGATGGCCTGCCGTATGAGTTACGCGGCAAACTGGCCAGCGGGCCACAGGGTACCGTGCGCTTTACCAACCGCGGGCGCCTGAACCTGCCAGAACCCACAAGCAGTGTCTGGTAGCCGCAGGCTTTGCAAGGTTGTAGAGACGGCTGTCACCAATGTCAGCGTGATGCAGCCATCAGCTTGTTGACTTCACTGCGCACCATGTTGGCGTATTCGGGCGGCGACATGCCGTCCAGCTCCGTACGCACCCACTCGGCCCACTTGCCCTTGCGGCGTGGCTTTTCGCCGATCAGTCGTGCAGCCTCGCCCTTGGCTTTGCCCAGGCTGGTCTGCCAGAGTTCGAACAGCCGGGACTTCTCGTCTTCGATCTGTGCCCGTTCGGCAAAACTCTTGTTGGCCAGATTGAAACTCATGAGGACTTCCTACCGCTTGAAAATGGGCGTTATCTTACACTGTAGCCGCTGGCGTCGGCCAAACCCCTGCAACTTTCCGCGACGCCAGCATCCATCGATCAATGTTCACCAAAATAGAGGAAGCGTTCATGGCCAGGAAAATCACTGTGCAAGCCGATACCGAGCAGATCAAGGATCAGGCCTTCAGTGAGCTGCAGGCGCTGATTGAAGAGTCGGAAAGGCTGCTGAGAGACAGCGCCACGCTGGTTGGCGAAGAGGCCGAGACCTTGCGAACCCAGGTCGGCCAGAAACTCAAGCAGGCGCGCCATGCGATGAACGCTGTCGGTGAGCGTGCGAAACCGGTCGTCGAAGCGACTGAAACCTACATCGGTGGCCACCCTTGGCAGACCGTAGCGATTTCGGCCGGGGTCGGCCTGATCGTCGGCCTGCTGCTGGGACGTCGCGGTTAACGCCTGCAAGCAACAACTGCGCGACCGTCAGGGCCCGCGCAGTTGCAGCGGGTCGACCTGTGCACAGGCAATCGCCATGCCCACCAACTCCGGCAGGTGTTCGGCCTGCATGCGCTTCATGACCCGAGAGCGGTACAAGTCGACCGTCTTCACACTGACAGCCAACTGCTCAGCAATTTCCCGGTTGGTAAACCCTTGCACCAACGGCAGGAACACATCACGTTCACGCGGGGTAAGGCTGTCAATGCGTGCCTGCACCGCATCACGCTGACTGCTGCCAGCCTGCGCCCGGTGAGAGCGCCCCAGGGCATCTTGAACGCTGTCCAGCAACAACTGATCGTTATAGGGCTTTTCGATAAAATCACAGGCCCCGGCCTTGAAGGCTCGTACCACGATCGGCACATCGGCATGACCGCTGAGAAAGATGATGGGCAAATCAAGCCCACGCGCCCGCAATGCTTCCTGCACGCTTAGCCCGCCCATACCTGGCATTCGCACATCAAGCAGCACACACGCTGGCAGACACGCGTCACAGGCATCCAGAAAGGCCTGGCCACTGGTGAACGGCAATGCCTGAAGGCCCACCGACTCCAACAGCCAGACCGTGGAATCGAGCATGCCCTGATCGTCATCGACCACGTAAACCTTCGGTTCCTGCATCAAGACCTCTTGTTCAGACAGTAGCTGCCGGCGCCAGCCGACAACACAGAATCAATCCGCCGCCATCGCCCGGACTGGCCTGCAGCGTTCCACCAAAACCCTCGACGATACTGCGGCTCATGCTCAAACCCAAGCCAAGCCCCTCCGGCTTGCTGGTATTGAACGGGGTGAAGATACCGTCGAGCCGCTCTGCAGCCACACCCGGCCCCTGGTCGCACACCCGGATCGTCAACCACCCTGCCTCTAGCACAGCACTCAGCAGCACACGAGAAGGCCGCCCGGGCTGTTGCTCGCGGTTAGCCTCGAACGCATTGCGCAGCAGATTGAGCAAGACCTGCTCAAGGAGGATGCGGTCGGCGTAAACCGGCGGCAGATTGTGCGCCATACGCTGGTCGATCGTCACCTGTGCTTGATTGGCTTCCCACGCACACAAGCGCACGGCTTCACGGGCAACCTCGGCGATATGCAAGGCTTGCAGGCGGCGCGGCTCCTTGCGCAAAAAGGCACGCAGGCGCTTGATCACTTCAGCCGCATGAGTGGCCTGTTCATTGATCCGCTGCAAGCCCTGGGCTACACGCTGCACAGCCTTGGGGTCGTGCTCCAGTGTCTGCAGATAGCGCTGACTGGCACTGGCGTAATTCACCACGGCGGCCAGCGGCTGGTTGATCTCATGGGCGATCCCCGACGCCAGCTCACCCAGGGTGACCAAGCGCGCAGTATGCGCCAGTTCGTCCTGATGTCGACGCTGCTGAGCTTCGCGCAGTTCGCGCTCCGTCATGTCCCGCGCCACCAGCGAGTAATAGCGCTCACCGCCGTTGGCACGATGAGCCAACAGCACCAGCGACACCGGAAACAGGCTGCCGCCGCCGCAAGGCTTGAAGGTCGCTTCGCACTGCCAGACGCCCTCGTGTTCGGCCTGTTGCCAACCTTCAGCATCCAGGCGCTGCACGGCCTCATCATCGAGCACATCACGAAGGCCCGGTGCCGCCTGCTGTTCAACCAGCCCCAGTGCACGCCGTGCCGAACGATTGAGGTAGGTGAGTTGCCCCGCCGGGTCGGTAAACAACACCAGATCCGTGTTGGCTTCTACCACCTCGGCCAGTCGTCGCAAGTTCTCCTGAGCCTCAACACGAAGGGTAATCTCACGGGAAACACTGATCACTTCCACCACCGCGCCGGTGTAGGTTTCCCGGATCGCCCGGCTGGCAATCTCAAACCATCGATAATGGCCATCCCGGTGGCGAACACGACAGGTCATGGTCTGATAACCATCCTGCTCCAGTGCCTCGCCAGCCTGGGGTAGCGACTGCAAGCAGTCATGAGGATGAAACAGGCTCTGCACGGCGACACCACGCAGCTCTTCAGGCCAGTAACCGAGCAAACGGTAGGATGCCGGCGACGCATCAAGGAAACACCCGTCGGGCGTGTGACGAGAAATCAGGTCGGTAGTGTTCTCGGTAATCAGCCGATAGAGCCGTCGAGCCTGGCTGGCATCGCGCACGCTCTGACGCTCGGCGGTCGCGTCACGGCAGCGGGCGATCACCTGACGGCAATCATCTGAAGGGATCAGCGTCCATAGCAGAATACGCTCGCCAACCTGCGCTTCTACCTCGGCAATAGCCCGATCCTGAAACAGGCAGGCCTGGATCAAGGCGGCGTAGTTGGAGGGCAGCACCGTCGCCGGGGAGCGCCCCAAGGCCAGCGCCTCAAACGCCGGATTAGCGCTGAGCAGCCGCGCCGCTGCATCGAGTATGAGCGTAGGCTGCGGGTCCTTGGCAAACAAGGCAGTCGTCGATAGCGTCAAGAATAGGTCCATTTTTTATAGTATAAGTACCATATTGCTATAGTCTAGCTTCCATATACTATGGCGTTTCGAGTAAAAAATGCGACACCCAGCGGGCCACGATCTCGCTGTAGAAACCTGATCAGAGCTAACAATCAGCCAACGGGGGTTTCAGTTCGCCAAGCGCGGCTGCCTCCTGCACAGGACACTGTCATGTCGATCTACGAACAAGGCCTCGCGCCCGCCTCTGTCAATCACACTGCCCTTACTCCCCTGAGTTTCATCGAGCGCACGGCCGCTGTCTATGGGCAATATCCTGCCGTCATCCATGGCTCGATCCGCCGTAACTGGCAAGACACGTATGCCCGGTGCCGACGCCTTGCCAGCGCCCTGGCCGGCCGTGGCATCGGAAAAGGCGACACCGTTGCCGTCATGCTGCCCAACATTCCGGCAATGCTGGAGGCACACTTCGGCGTGCCAATGATCGGCGCCGTACTGAACACCCTTAACGTGCGCCTGGATTACGAGGCCATCGCGTTCATGCTTGAGCATGGCGAAGCCAAGGTACTGATCACCGACCGCGAGTTCCACTCGGTGATCACCGCAGCACTGGCCCTGCTGAAGAACCCACCACTGGTCATTGACGTTGATGACCCTGAGTATGGCGAAGGCTGTGCGGTCAGTACGCTGGATTACGAGGCCTTCCTCGCTGAAGGCGACCCGGACTACGACTGGACCTGGCCGGAAGACGAATGGCAGGCCATCTCGCTCAACTACACATCCGGTACTACCGGCAACCCCAAGGGCGTGGTTTACCACCATCGGGGCGCCTACCTGAACTCGCTGGGCAACCAGATCACCTGGGCAATGGGCAACCACCCGGTCTACCTCTGGACCCTGCCGATGTTCCACTGCAACGGTTGGTGCTATCCGTGGATCGTCACTGCACTGGCCGGCACCCATGTATTCCTGCGCCGGGTAGACCCACAGAAAATCCTGACCATGATTCGCGAGCATCAGGTCACTCACCTGTGCGGTGCACCCATTGTGCTCAACGCACTGATCAACATGCCCGACACGGCCAAAGCCGCCATTGACCACCCCGTCAATGCCATGGTTGCCGGCGCTGCGCCACCGGCCAAGGTGATTGGCGCGGTCGAGGAAATGGGCATCAAGGTGACCCACGTCTACGGCCTGACTGAAGTGTATGGCCCGGTCACCGTGTGTGCCTGGCATAGCGAGTGGGACGAAAAACCACTGTATGAGCGCGCCCGCATCAAGTCACGCCAGGGCGTTCGCTACGTCACGCTTGAAGGCCTGATGGTCGCCGACCCACAAACCCTGGAGCCTGTACCGCGCGATGGCAACACCATCGGCGAGATCTTCATGCGCGGTAACACCGTCATGAAAGGCTACCTGAAAAACCCGACTGCCACTGCAGAAGCGTTCCGTGGCGACTGGTTCCACACCGGCGACCTTGCTGTCTGGCACCCGGACGGCTATGTCGAGATCAAGGACCGGTTGAAAGACATCATTATCTCAGGCGGCGAGAACATCTCGACCATCGAGGTTGAAGACACGCTGTACCGCCACCCATCGGTACTTGAAGCCGCGGTGGTCGCTCGTCCCGATGAAAAATGGGGTGAAACCCCGTGCGCCTACATCACGCTGAAAGGCCACTGCCAGGACACCACCGAAGACGAGATCATCGCCTTCTGCCGCGAGCACCTGGCCGGTTTCAAATTGCCGAAGACGGTGATTTTCAGTGAGCTGCCAAAGACCTCAACCGGCAAGATTCAAAAGTACTTGCTGCGTGACTGGGCAAAAGCGCTCTGATCCCTATCCACCCGATTTCTGCGAGACCCGCGATGCCTGAGTTCAATGCACCACTGCGCGACATGCGCTTCGTCCTTCATGAGGTTTTCCAGGGCCCTGCCCTCTGGGCCCGCCTGCCAGCACTGGCCGGCGCGGTCGATGCAGAGACTGCCGATGCGATCCTTGAGGAGGCGGCGAAGATTACCGGCCAGTTGATTGCCCCGCTCAACCGCAGTGGCGATGAAGAGGGTGTCGGCTTCGAGGCAGGCGCTGTGACCACACCGCAAGGCTTCAAGGAAGCCTGGCAGACCTACCGCGACGGCGGCTGGGTAGGCCTGGCCGGGAACCCGGCGTATGGCGGCATGGGTATGCCGAAGATGCTGGCCGTGCAGTTTGAGGAAATGCTGTATGCCGCCAACTGCAGTTTCAGCCTTTACTCGGCCTTGAGTGCCGGCTGCTGCCTGGCCATTGACGCTCACGCCAGCGAAGCCCTGAAAGCCACCTACCTGCCGCCGCTCTACAGCGGCGAATGGGCTGGCACCATGTGCCTGACCGAGCCTCACGCCGGTACTGACCTGGGCATCATCCGCAGCAAGGCTGAACCTCAGGCCGATGGCAGCTACGCCATCAGCGGCACCAAGATCTTCATCACCGGTGGCGATCAGGATCTGACCGAGAATATCGTTCACCTGGTACTGGCCAAGTTGCCCGATGCCCCGGCTGGGCCAAAAGGCATCTCACTGTTCCTGGTGCCCAAACGCCTGGTTAACGCGGATGGCAGCCTGGGTGCAACCAACGCCGTCAGTTGTGGCTCGGTAGAGCACAAGATGGGCATCAAGGCCTCCGCGACCTGCGTCATGAACTTCGACGGCGCGATTGGTTACCTGGTCGGTGAAGAAAACCGTGGCCTGGCCGCCATGTTCACCATGATGAACTACGAGCGTCTGTCCATCGGTATCCAGGGCATCGGCTGCGCCGAAGCCTCATACCAGAATGCCGCCACCTACGCCCGCGACCGCCTGCAAAGCCGCGCCGCCGGGGGCCCGCAGGCGAAAGACAAGATTGCCGACCCGATCATCGTTCACCCGGATGTACGGCGCATGCTGCTGACCATGCGCGCACTGACCGAAGGTGGTCGCGCCTTCGCCACCTACGTCGGCCAGCAACTGGACATCAGCAAATACGGTGAAGACGCGGCCGAGTGTGATTCTGCACAGCGCCTGGTCGCACTGCTGACCCCCGTAGCCAAAGCGTTCTTCACCGACACTGGCCTGGAAAGCTGCGTGCTGGGCCAACAAGTGTTTGGTGGGCACGGCTATATCCGCGAGTGGGGCCAGGAACAGCTGGTACGTGATGTGCGGATCGCACAAATCTACGAGGGTACCAACGGCATCCAGGCACTGGACCTGCTCGGTCGCAAGGTAGTTGCCGATGGCGGCCAGTCGCTGGCGATCTTCGCCCGGGAAATCCGCGCCTTCTGCGAAACCGCAGCACCGTTCAGCGAGCCATTGCTGCAAGCCTTGGCCCAACTGGAAAGTACCAGCCAGTGGCTTTGCCAGCAGGCCGTCAAGGACCCGAATGCGGTGGGTGCTGCTTCGGTTGAATACCTGCATATGTTTGGCTATGTAGCCTACGCCTACATGTGGTCGCGAATGGCAGCCACCGCACACGAGAACCGTGCGCAGGATCCGGCCTTCTATCAGGCCAAGCTCGCCACCGCAGCGTTCTACTTTGAACGCCTGCTGCCACGCGTGCTCTCGCTGCACGCCAGCATTCGCGCTGGAAGCACGACGCTCTACACGCTGTCCGCCGAGCAGTTCTAAGGCGGGCCACCAACGGGGCCTTGGTGCGCAGGTACCAAGGCCCCGTTGTCTTGTCTGAAAGAGACGTCCATTTGATTGCCCGCTGTATCACGCGCAAGAATGATGGTCCGTCGAGTTCGACCTACAGCACCATTGCCGCCACCCAGCCAAAGGCCAGCAGCGGCAAATTGTAGTGAATAAAGGTAGGAACCACCGTGTCCCAGATATGGTGATGCTGACCATCGACGTTCAACCCGGAGGTTGGCCCCAGGGTCGAATCCGACGCCGGCGAACCGGCATCACCCAGCGCGCCAGCGGTGCCAACGATGCACACGGTAGCCACAGGATCGAAGCCCAACTGCACGCATAGAGGGACGAAGATCGCCGCCAGGATCGGTACGGTGGAAAACGACGAGCCGATGCCCATGGTGACCAGCAGCCCAACCAGCAGCATCAGCAATGCACCGACCCCTTTGCTGTGATTGATCCAGACTGCCGATGCCTCGACCAGTGTTTTCACCTCGCCTGTGGCCTTCATTACCTCGGCAAAACCCGACGCCGCAATCATGATGAAACCAATCATGGCCATCATTTTCATGCCTTCGGTAAACAGGCCGTCAGTCTCCTTCCAGCGGACAATGCCCGACAGCGAGAAAATCAGGAAACCGGCCATGGCACCGATGATCATTGAGTCCAGCCATAGCTGGATAATGAACGCGGCAGCGATGGCACAGCCGGCTACCAGCAGTGTCAGCGGGTTGTAACGTACTGCGACCTGCTCGACCTGCTCGATCTTTTCCAGGTCATAGGCGCGTTTTTTTCGATAGCTGAAGAACACCGCCAGCAACAGGCCAAAAAGCATGCCCGCCGCCGGAATGGCCATGGCATGGGTCACGTTGACGCCACTCACATCCACACCGCTGCGGCTGACATTCGCCAACAGAATTTCATTAAGGAAAATGTTGCCGAAACCAACAGGCAGGAACATGTAGGGCGTGATCAAGCCAAAGGTCATGACGCAGGCCACCAACCGACGATCAATCGACAACCGGGTCAGCACATACAACAGTGGCGGCACCAGCAGTGGAATAAACGCGATATGGATCGGCAGAATGTTCTGCGAAGAAATGGCCACCACCAGTAGCAGTGAAATCAGCAGCCATTTGACCTTGCCGCCTTCCTTGCCACGCTGTTGATCGAACATTGCCAGCGCCCTGTCTGCCAGTGCGTGCGCCAACCCCGACTTGGCAATGGCCACGGCAAAGGCACCGAGCAATGCATAAGACAGTGCTACCGTTGCACCACCGCCCAGGCCACCGTTGAACGCCTTCAAGGTGCCCTCGATACCAAGACCACCTGCCAGCCCGCCGGCCAAGGCACCGATGATCAGCGCAATCACCACATGCACGCGGGACAGGCTCAATATTAGCATGATGCCGACCCCGGCAATTACTGCATTCATTCCAGAGACCTCTTGAAAACCAGACAAAAAGCGTGCGCTTCGGCAACGGGATGGCCCGGCCGAACGAATTAGTATTTTTATGGAGGGCGCACACTCTGAAGCAGACACCCCGCCTTGTCAAAGCAGGGGCCCCGAACGGGGTCGCCTGAACATCCGAAAATGACGCTTTTCAATTGAGCGTTTAAATAAAGAAACAGTATTGGCGGCCGTTACAGTCGATAGCCTCAATCATTTTTGATTCAAAGGACTTCGCCATGTCGCTCAGACAACTTTCCATTCAATGGAAAATCACCCTGCTGGCCGGACTTTGCCTCGCGAGCATTGTCACCCTGCTGGTAGGACTTTCGTTGTACCGCATGGAACACAACTCCGACCTGGTCAAGGCCAGCAGCATGCAGATGCTGACTGAAGCTGCCCAGGCTCGCATCGAGTCTCAGGGCGAAGTCCAGGCCTCAAGCATCCGTCGTCAATTCATGGACGCCTACCAGTACGGTGCCGGTTTCGCCCGCCAGGTCCTGTTCCTGCGCGAGCAGTCCGAAAAGCGCTTCCTGGATGCGTTCGACCTGCGTGAAGACATGACCCGCCAAGTGCGCTCGGCATTGCAGGCAAACCCCGAACTGCTGGGCCTGTCGCTCGTCTTCGACCCCAATGCACTGGATAACAAAGACGCGCTGTTCATTGGCCAGAAGGACTTGGGCAGTAACGAAACAGGTCGTTTTGCGCTGTACTGGTCACAGCCAACACCAGGCAATCTGGTGTCCATGGCATTGCCCGAACATGACATCAACGACACCAGCGTCGGCCCGAGCGGGGAACCCGCCAACACCTGGTTCGCCTGCCCACGCAGCACTCGCCAACCGTGCGTGGTTGAACCGTACTTTTATGAGATCAACGGTCAACAGGTGCTGATGACCAGCATCGTCTACCCGCTGATCGTGGCCGACAAGGTCGTTGCCTCTCTCTCAGTCGACATCAATCTCAACAGCCTGCAAGGGCTCAGCCAGCAAGCCAGCCGCAGCCTGTATGAAGGCCGTACCCAGGTCGGGATCCTCAGCCCTGTCGGCCTGTTGGCAGGCTACAGCCCTGACGCGAGCAAACTGGCCCAGCGCTTTGAACAGGTCGACAGCGCCAACGGCGCCGAACTGGTTCGCCTGCTGGCCGATACCAGCGCCATGCACAGCATCCACCACAACAACCGCTTGAAGGTACTGGCATCGTTTGCCCCCATCCCAGGCGCCAAGTCATGGGGCGTATTACTGGATGTGCCTGAAAGCGCACTGACAGGCCCGGCCGAAGCACTTAAAGCGGAGCTGGATCAACGCAACACCAGCGGCACCTTGATCGAGCTGGGGCTTGGCCTGCTGGCGGCACTGGTGGGCCTGCTACTCGTCTGGTTGATGGCCCGCAGCGTCACCCGCCCTATCCTCGGTGTTGCAGCGATGCTCAAGGACATTGCCAGTGGCGAAGGCGACCTGACCCGCCGCCTGAACTACGACAAACGTGATGAGCTGGGTGAGTTGGCCGGCTGGTTCAACCGTTTCCTGGACAAGTTGCAGCCGACCATTGCAGAGGTCAAACAGTCGGTTCAGGCAGCCCGTAATACTGCCGACCAGTCTTCGGCGATTGCCAGCCAGACCAGTGCCGGCATGGAACAGCAGTACCGCCAGGTCGACCAGGTGGCTACCGCCTCCCACGAGATGAGTGCCACCGCGCAGGACGTCGCTCGCAGCGCGGCACAAGCCGCTCAAGCGGCCCGCGAGGCGGATCAGGCCACCCGCCAGGGCCTGGCAGTTATCGACCTGACAACCAGCAGCATCGACACCCTGGCGGCCGATATGAGCTCCGCCATGCGTCAAGTCGAAGGCCTGGCCGAAAACAGTGAAAAGATTGGTTCGGTGCTGGAAGTGATTCGCTCGATCGCCGAGCAGACCAACCTGCTGGCCCTGAACGCGGCCATCGAGGCGGCCCGAGCGGGTGAAGCCGGTCGCGGCTTCGCCGTTGTCGCCGATGAAGTACGCAACCTGGCGCGACGCACGCAGGAGTCGGTCGAAGAAACCCGTCAGGTCATCGAGCAGCTCCAGGCCGGTACGCATGACGTGGTGGGCGCGATGGACAGCAGCCACCGCCAGGCCCAGGGCAGCGTCGAACACGTCAGCCAAGCCGTCATCGCCCTGCGCCAGATCGGTGATGCCGTCACGGTCATCACCGACATGAACCTGCAGATTGCCAGCGCGGCCGAGGAGCAAAGTGCGGTGGCCGAAGAAATCAACAACAACGTCGCAACCATTCGCGACGTTACCGAATCGTTGGCCGGTCAGGCCAATGAGTCGGCGCGGGTCAGCCAGTCACTCAACAGCCTGGCCAACCAGCAGCAAGGCCTGATGGATCAATTCCGAGTGTGACAACCAAACCCCATAGCGGCTACCCAGCCGCTATGGGGCCGCCTGCCGCTTGCCTTGGCGCGGCAACTCAATACTGACACGCAATCCGCCCATGGGACTGTCCTGCAAGCTCATGCGCCCGCCCCAGGCGTCGACGATATCGCGCACAATGCCCAACCCCAGGCCATGACCATCGACCTGCTCGTCCAACCGAGCACCGCGGTTTAACACCTCGTCACGCAAATGTTCCGCGATACCCGGGCCATCGTCGTCGACCCACAGCACATAACCCTCAGCACACTCCTGAATAGTGACGCACACCTCTGCGAAAGCCCACTTGCAGGCGTTGTCCAGAAGGTTGCCGAGGAGCTCCAACAAGTCTTCACGGTCCCAGGGCAAGAGCAGGCCCGGCGCCGAGACATGGTTAAGGATAAGCGCCTGGCCATGAATCATGTTCAAGGTTGAAAGCAGCCCCGGCAGTTCGGCATCACAATCGAACTGAGCCCCTGGCAAGGCATCACCCGCCAACCTCGCACGGTTCAGTTCCCGCCCCAACCGTTGCTGAATCTGCTCAAGTTGCTCACGCAACTGTTCACGGATTTCGGGGTGATCGTTGAGCTTCTCGCTGGAGGCCAGGCTGAGCAACACCGCGAGGGGCGTCTTGAGCGCATGCCCAAGGTTTCCCAAGGCATTTCGTGAGCGCCTGAGGCTGTCTTCAGTGTGGGCCAGCAGGTGGTTGATCTGCGCAACCAGAGGCTCCAGCTCTGTCGGCACTTGCGTATCGAGCTGAGAGCGCTTGCCCTGCTGGAGCTGGGCAATCTGTTCGCGCGTACGCTCCAGAGGTCGCAGGGATCGGGTAACGGTTATTCGCTGAAGTATCAGGACCAGCAACAGGGCTATCAGCCCCATTCCCAAGCCGATCTGCTGCATGCGCCGAAAGCCATCGCGTACGGGGGTATAGTCTTGCGCCACGCTGATGGAAATCAGTTGGCCCAGGCGTCGATAGTCTGCCCGCAGTACCAGCAGCTGCTGCCCCTCAGGGCCAAGCTGAAGCCCCGCGTGCAAGCCTGGGGTTTTCGGCATGGGCATGTCCATGTCCCACAGGGACCGGGACCGCCAACTGCCGCCCTCGAAATCAACGCGGAAGTAATAGCCGGAAAATGGCCGTTTGTATGCAGAGGATACCCGTCGCTCATCCAGCTCCAGGCCGGACTGGCCGCGCCCCAATGCAACCAGAAGGTTCTCACTCTCTTTGCGCAACCCGGTTTCCAGGTAGCGTTGCAGCCCGACCTCGAACAACCACAAACTCAACTGAGCCAGCACCAACCCCACGACGACTAACACGCCAACCAGGCCGAGACTCAAACGTGCCTGAATCGACTTCACTGCCCCACTCCACCGAAGCGGTAGCCTTGGCCACGGCGGGTTTCGATCACACTGCGACCGAGCTTGCGACGCAGGTGATTGACATGAACCTCCAGAACATTGGAGTCGCGCTCGGTTTCACCATCGTAGAGGTGCTCAGCCAGGTGGCTCTTCGAAAGGATCTGCTGAGGGTGCAGCATAAAGTAGCGTAACAACCGAAACTCAGCCGCAGTCAGTTGCACGTCTTCACCATTGCGCGTCACGCACTGGCGACCTTCATCCAGGTGCAAACCCGCCGACTCCAGCTTTGGCTGGTTGGCCAGGCCACGCGCACGACGCAACAACGACTGAATGCGCAGTTGCAGTTCTTCGGGGTGAAAAGGCTTGGTCAGGTAATCATCGGCTCCAGCCTTGAGCCCTTCAATACGCTCAGCCCAGGAATCGCGGGCCGTCAGGATCAGAACAGGCGTAGCCAGCCCGCCGGAACGCCACTGTGCCAGAACCTCAAGCCCAGGCAGCCCGGGTAGGCCAAGGTCCAGAATGATCGCGTCATAGGGCTCGCTCGCGCCTTGATACACCGCATCACGCCCGTCAGCCAGCCAATCGACTGCGTAGCCCTGACGCTGTAGACCCGCAGTCAGCTCATCGGCCAGCGGAACATTGTCCTCGACCAGTAGCAAACGCATCAGTCGTCTTCCTCATCTTTGAGCAGCGCACCGGAGGCCGCATCGAGTTTGATTTCACGCACGACACCTTCGGTGGTCAGCAATTCCACTTCATAGACATACTGGCTGTGTTTCTCCTCCAGCTCGGCCTCCAACAGCCTCGCCCCGGGATGTCGGCCCAGGGCTTGTTGCATCAACTGCTCGAGCGGCAGGATGACGCCCTGCTGACGTAAATGCAGGGCTTCATCCTGATCAAGGTCACGGGCCAGCACTTGCGCACAGTACGCTGAAAGTATGAGCAGCAGCGCCAAGCCCGTTCGAGAAACGTGTTTCATCACTTGTCCTGATGGTCCTTGAGGACTGCACCGGTAGTTGCATCCAGGTCCACATCCCACTCTACGTTCTGGGCATCACGCAGTTCGACCTTATAGATGTAACGGCCGTAGGCGTCTTCGAGTTCGGTGTCCGTCACTGTTGCGCCTGGGTGCTTGGCCAAGGCGGCAGCGTTGAGCTTCTCGAAGGACTGAATCTTGTTCTCCTGAACCAGCTTCATCGCTTGGTCCGGCCCCAGGTCTTTCGCCATGGCAATGTTGGCGGTCAGGGCAAGGGCAGCGGTGGCGAACAGGGCAGTCAACGTTTTCATAGTGCATCTCCATAAAGGTTAATCTTGTCCACGGGGAGCAGAATAACGAACTGGACTTAATTCAAACTGAAAATGGCTGGCCCCATGATAGCGCAGCACTACCCCGCTAATGCCTGGCGTTCTCTATAATCAGCGCCTCTGACTGCGAGGTCCGTATGAGTGCGATCCATATCAAGTATCCGGCGCTAACCTTCAAAGCAGGCACGCAAGCCTTTGCCAGGTTACGTCAGCGCCCCTTGCAGGCAGCGGATGTGGGCATCGTGCCCGGCGCTGCGGGTGGCCCAAAAGCACTCGGTATTCAGGGCCTTGATCTGGCATTGTTCGGGCAATGGCTACCTTCAGCCCCGCGTGAACGGTCATTGATCGGCGCCTCTATTGGCTCCTGGCGCTTCGCCAGTGCCTGCCTCCCCCAGCCTGCGCAAGCGCTACGCCGTCTAGGGGCGCTGTACACAGCCCTGGACTTTCCAAAAGGTGTAACCCAGGAGGAGGTCAGCCTGAGTTGTCATCGAATGCTTGATGCGCTGCTTGAAGGACGCGATGCGCAGATTCTCAACAATCCGCTCTATCGACTGAACATCATGCTGGTCAAGAGCCATGGCTTGCTCGCGCACGATCAGCGCGCTCGATTGGGCGCAGGGCTATCCGCTGTGATTGCCGACAATTTACTCGGGCGCTCGCGCTTGGCTCGGCATTTTGAACGGATCATCCTCCATGACGCCCGCCTTACTCCGCCTCTACAGCCGCTGAACGACTTTCCGTCACGGTTGCTGCCGCTGAGCACCACCAATCTACGTCAAGCCCTGCTGGCTTCTGGCTCGATTCCAATGGTGATGGAAGGCGTACGCGACATACCAGGTGTCGGCCGCGGGACCTTTCGCGATGGTGGCCTACTCGATTACCACCTCGACTTACCCTACAACGGTGACGACATAGTCCTGTACCCGCACTTCACTGATAAGGTTGTACCTGGCTGGTTCGACAAAGCCCTGCCTTGGCGGCGAGGCAATGCCGAGCATCTGAAAAATGTGCTGTTAGTGGCACCTTCAGCGCAGTACCTGGCCAGCCTGCCATACGGCAAATTACCCGATCGCAGCGATTTCAAACGTTTCATCGGTGATGCGACTGCGCGACAACGCTACTGGCACAAGGCAATGGCTGAAAGCCAACGTCTGGGTGACGAGTTTCTTGAATGGGTAGAAACCGGCAAGCTACATGAGCGTCTGCAACCACTGCACTAGCCTTGCTGTTAAACTGCTCGCCAGCATCGCTTCTAAGAGTTATAGACACCGTGGAAATTTTCAAAGAATTCACGTTCGAATCCGCCCACCGCCTGCCGCACGTACCCGACGGGCATAAGTGCGGGCGCCTGCATGGCCACTCGTTCAAGGTCGCACTGCACCTGACCGGCCCTCTCGATCCTCATACAGGCTGGATCCGCGACTTTTCCGAGATCAAGGCGATCTTCAAGCCGCTCTATGAACAGCTCGACCACAATTACCTGAACGACATCCCTGGCCTGGAGAATCCTACCAGCGAGGTGATTGCCAAGTGGATCTGGGACCAGGTCAAGCCGTTGCTGCCGGAGCTTTCCAAGGTCCGCATTCATGAAACCTGCACCAGCGGCTGCGAGTATTACGGCGACTAAATCGCACGTAGCGAACAGCAAACCACCCGTGATGGGTGGTTTTTTTTGCCCGCAAAAACCGGAAATTTTTCAAAGCCACAAAGACAAAACCCCTACCTGCGTGTGCAGATAGGGGTTTCGGAATTTAAT
>JAEAMF010000741.1_pt1 | contig 32878 bp, 27 predicted proteins | sample 8958721 | NCBI WGS metagenome assembly JAEAMF01 (sample SAMN16933255, study PRJNA681124) | bioreactor sludge metagenome | isolation source: anaerobic bioreactor treating anionic surfactant - SDBS | place: India: Bengaluru | collected 2019-02-28 | reverse complement strand
CGAAGTGCCCCTCGGGTGAGTGATAAGCTCAGGTTGGATAATACAAGGGTGGGCAAGTCCCTTGCCCACGCGGTGATCGCCAGGAGCTCCGATGTCGTGCCGGATGATCTTGCCGCAAACTATCACCGCGTGGGCGGGAAAACCCGCCCACCCTACGAACATCAGAACGAATGGCGCAGCCCCGCCATGACGCCGTTCTGCGCGCCTCCGGGCGCCACCGTGCCGCCGAGATCGAGGCCCACGGCGGCCAGGCCGTCGTTGTCCATTCGGCCCACCGCGCCGTACACCGCGGTGCGCTTCGAGAACGCATAGGTGAGCCGCGCCACCGCCATCTTCGTATCGTCCGCCGAGCGCTTGACGTCCTTGCGCGCCACCTGCGCATCCAGGGTCAGGCCGGGCGCCAGCGGATGGCTGATGCCGAGATAGACCAGGTCGGATTCGGCGACGCCGGTAGCGGCGTCGAGCTTGCGGTCGATGATGCCGGCGCCGACCTTGGTCGCGCCCAGCATGGCGTAGCCGTTGACGGTGACGCGCCGGTCGAAGCGCTCGCTGCTGGTGAGGCCGCCGGCGGCGCCGGCGTTCCCGTACAGCTTGTCGTAGCTCAAGGTCGCCCCGTACGCCGCAGCGTCATAGCCAAGCAGCGCCGTCACCTGGCGGCAGGCCTTGCTGTTGCCGGCCACCTCGCCGCCGCAATTGGTGGCCGAGGGACCGCCGGCGGCCGAGGCGTCGCGCCCCAGGCTGTAGGTGGCGCCCACAGTGAAGCCCCCGAAGCTGCCCAGGTAGCCGACCGCATTGTCGCTGCGCGCATTCGGCAGGTAGAGGTCGATGCTGCTGATCGAGAACAGGTTCGGTCCCAGCACGTCGCTCTTTGCGGTGGCGAGGAAAGTCATGTTGACGATGCGTCCGACCTGCAGCGTGCCCCAGTTTCCCTTCAGGCCGATCCAGGCCTGGCGCCCGAACAGCCGTCCGCCCTGCCCCGAGACGCCGCTGTCCGGGTTGAAACCGCCCTCCAGCGCGAACACGGCGGACAGGCCGCCGCCGAGGTCTTCGCTGCCGCGAAAGCCGATGCGCGAAGGCACGCTGCCGGACAGCGCGGAGAGCTTGGTAACGCCGTTGCCGGCGGCGTCGGCGTTGGTGGTGCGGGACACGGCGGCATCGACGATGCCGTAGACCGTGACCTGGGCATGGGCGGCGCCGCCGCACAGCATGGCGGCAAGGGCGGTGGCCAAGGGAAGGCGTGGTATTGCTTTCATGCATGTCTCCTGTAGTCGGTGTGCATGGGCGTGCGCGGGCCGCGGCCAGGCGCGGCGGCACGCTATCGTTGGAATGGTAATTCCGGCCGCCCGCGCGGCCGGGAGATGGATCAGGCCTTGCCCGGTTCCGCCAGCGGGCCGCTGCGCAGCGCCGGACGGGCCGAGGCCGAACGGCCGTGGCGGATGCAGGCCACGGCCACCGCTGAGATGGCGGCGGGAATGGCGATCGCGAGGAAGTTCTGCTGCAGCGGCAGGGCCATGCCGACCAGGGTGCCGATCACGATCGGCGCCAGGATCGCGCCGCTGCGGCCGACGCCCGAGGCCCAGCCGATGCCGGTGGAGCGCACCGCCATCGGGTAGAACTGACCGGCATAGGCATAGGTGACGATCTGGGTGCCGATGGTGGAGGCGCCCGCCAGGCCGACCAGCAGGAACAGCACCGGCGTCGAGACCTTGTAGCCGAGCAGCGTGATCGATACCGCGGCCAGCAGGTACATCCCCACCAGCACGTACTTGATGTGGAAGCGGTCGGCCAGCCAGCCGCCGCCGACCGCGCCGATCACGGCGCCGAAGTTCAGCACCAGCACGAAGGTGAGGGCCGAGCCCAGGCTGTAGCCGGCGCCGGCCATCAGCTTGGCGAGCCAGGAGCTGAGCGCGTACACCATGAACAGGCACATGAAGAAGGCGATCCAGAACATGATGGTGGAAAAGCCGCGGCCATCCTGGAACAGCCGGCCGATCGGCGCTCCTTGCGCGCGGTCGGCCACCGGCAGCGTGTAGCTGTCGTCCTTCTGCACGCGGTAGCCCGGCTCCATGCGCACCAGGATCTCCTGCAGCTCGGCCTGGCGGCCCTGGCGGATCAGGAAAGGCATCGATTCGGGCAGCTTCTTCAGGATGAAGGGAATCAGGATCACCGGCACGCCGGCGGCGATGAACACCGACTGCCAGCCGTGGGCTTCGATCATGCCCTTGCCCAGCAGGGCGGCGAGCATGCCGCCCACCGCATAGCCGCTGAACATGAGCGTGACCATGGTGGAGCGAATGCGCTTGGGCGAATACTCCGTCATCTGGGCCACCACGTTCGGCATCACGCCGCCGATGCCCAGGCCGGCCAGGAAGCGCATCACGCTGAAGGTGTACGGGTCGCTGGCGAAGCCGGCTGCCGCCGTGAACACGCTGAACAGGGCCAGGCAGATGACGATCGCGAGGCGCCGGCCGATTTTATCGGCGATGGTGCCCAGGAAGATGGCGCCGAACATCATGCCGAACAGGGCCGAACTGACCATGAAGCCGGCGCTCTGGGCGGTGACGCCCATCTCCTGCATGATCGAGGGCAGCGCGATCCCGGCCACGGCCAGGTCGTAGCCGTCGCAGATGATGATGATGGCGCACCAGGCGAGGATGCCGAAGTGGAAGCGGTTGAAGCGGGCCTCGTCGGCCAGCTTGTGCACGTCGATGTGTCGCATGTTCTTGTCTCCTGTCGTTTGTGGGTGTTATTTGTTACGCGGGCCGTGCAGCACCCGGCAGGCCACCATCCCGATGACGATGCCCCAGAAGGCCGAGCCCAGACCGAGGAAGCTGGTGCCGGAGGCGGTGGCCACGAAGGCGATCAGCGAGGCTTCGCGGTGGTCCTGCGCGGCGACCATGGCGCCGAGGTTGGCCAGGATCGGCCCGAGCAGCGCCAGACCGGCAAGGGTCATCACCAGTTCCTTCGGAAAGGCCGCGAACAGCATCACGATCGAGCCGCCGAACAGTCCCGCCACCAGGTAGAAGACGCCGTTGGCGATGCCGGCGATGTAGCGGCGGCCCGGATCCTCGTGGGCTTCGCGCTCGGTGCACATGGCGGCCGTGATGGCGGCGATGGCGATCGTGATGCCGCCGCTGAAGGCGACCAGCAGCGACACCAGGCTGCTGGTGGCGATGATCGGCCGCACCGGGCTGTCGTAGCCCGAGGTTCTCAAGACCGTCATGCCCGGCAGGTACTGGCCGGTGAGCGTGACCAGCACCAGCGGCAGGGCCAGGCTGAAGGTGCTCGACCAGGACCAGGCCGGCTGGATGAATTGCGGCAGCGCGAGTTCGAAGGCGAGCCCGCCGACATCGGTGCTCCCGCCGGCCCAGGCGATGACGGCGCCGGTGGCCAGCAGCAGCGCGATGCAGTAGCGCGGTGTCGTGCGCTTGAAGACGAGGTAGGCGGCGAGCATGCCCAGCACCAGCACCGGCATGGTCTGCAGGCCGGTAAATGCCTTGAGCCCGAACGGGATCAGGATGCCCGCCATCATGCCGCTGGCCACGCCGGGCGGCACCCAGGCGGCGACCCGCTCGACCCAGCCGGACAGGCCGATCGCGAGCAGGATCACGGCGGCCGTCAGGTAGGCGCCGACCGCCTCGCTTGGCGACAATGCGGGGAACAAGGTGATCAGGAGCGCGGTGCCGGGCGCCGACCAGGCGGTGATGACGGGGATTTTCAGGCGCCAGCTAAGAAAAATGCCGGCGACGGCCGCGCCGATGGAAATGCCCCATACCCAGGAGGCGAACATCTCGTTCGAGATGCGCGCTGCCTGCGCGGCCTGGAAGAAGATCGCCAGCGGGCCGGAAAACGAGACCAGCACGGCCAGGAAGCCGGCGACGATGGCGGGCAGCATGGAAGCAGTGGAAGCTCCCTCGCCCTGCGTTGCGGACAGCGCGGGAATGGCTTCGCCCGCGCCACGGCTGTGATGGCCCTGACCCTGCATGCTGTCTCCGTAATCGTTTTTCTGGAGAAGCGCCGTCGTGGGCGCTTCATGCATTGCAGAGTAGTCAGGCCCGGGATGTCAGTCCAACACTGATTTGGTATGCAATCGATACCTCAGGGGTATCAGCGCCGTGAATCGAAAATCCGGGTTCATGGGGCTGTGATATGGTCATTGCGACCATTCAAACCGCTTGATCGAAGGAGGAAGGATGAACCGCTTCAAGGACAAAGTCGTACTGGTGACGGGCGCAGCTTCCGGCATCGGCCTGGCCGTGGCCCGCCGTTTCCTCGACGAGGGCGCCCGCGTCGTGATGCTCGATATCGACGAAGCCTGCCTCAGGGAGTCCGCTGCCACGCTTGCGCAAGACCGCATCCTGGTGCAGGTCGGCGACACCGCCGACAAACAAACCGCGGCCAGCGCCGTCAAGGCGGCGGTCGACACGTTCGGCGGACTGCACGTCCTGGTCAACAACGCCGGCGTGGCGACCGAGGGCGACATCATGGCGACCAGCGAGGAAGACTTCGAACGCGTCATGGCGGTCAATGTGGCCGGCTACTTCCACATGGCCAAGGCGGCAATGCCCGAACTGGTGAAGACACGCGGTTCGATCGTCATGACCTCGTCCGTGTCGGGGCTGGGCGGCGACTGGGAGCTGTTCGCCTATAACACCTCGAAGGGCGCCGTCAGCAACATGGTGCGCGCGATGGCCATGGATGCGGCCAAGGATGGGGTGCGGGTGAACGCCGTCAATCCCAGCTTCACGGTATCCCGGATGACCGAGGACATGGTGAACGATCCCGAGCTGGTCGCCGAGTTCAACAAGCGCATGCCGCTCGGCGCGCCCGAGGATCCGGAAGGCGTGGCGGCGGCGATGGTCTTCCTGGCGAGCGAGGATGCGCGCCTGATCACGGGGGTGAATCTGCCGGTGGATGCGGGCTTGATGGCCTCCAACGGGCAGCCGCACCAATGAAAACGTCCAGGGGCGCCCGGCTAGCGAAACTGTAATTCATACTGGGCTTTCGCGCCCCTGCGGGCGGCATTACGCATCTGATATACCTTGACGCGGTAGGTACCGTCCTCCGGCAATGCCGCGTCGAAGCGCTTGCCGCTGAGCGCCCCCACGAACAGCGCTTCGTCCTTGCCGTCCTGCGCGACATTGAAATACGTGGACGTGCTCCCGGTTTTCAGGTCGATGTACAGCTTCTGTCCTGCGGCCGCCTTGAACACATATTCAGCGCCGTCGTATCCGCGGATCGTGCCCTTGTAGGTACTGGTCTCGCCGTTTGCCGGCAACGTGATCCGCGTTTCCCTGACCTTGTCCTGCCCGATTGCCAGCGGCGCGACAGCCAGGGCCGCAACTACCACACCACTCATCAGTGCAACACGCATGATTCATCCTTTCGGCCCAAGCCTGCATTCTGCAGGGATTCATCATACACTCGAGAAAGCCAATACGGAGAAGCGGCAGATGGTGTCGCGACCGGCCGTTCAGGCGCTGGGTCAGAACCGGCGGTGGCCGCTCTCGGGGTCGCATCTGCCGTTAAACTTGATCATGCCGTCCACGGTGATCGTTCCGTTGCGGCGATCGATCACTATCGTCGGCCGGTTCAGCGCATTCAGGCGGAAGCGGCCGCGGATCTCGTTGTGGCCGACGATCAGCTCATCGATATCCCACCAGCCGTCGCGGCCGCCCGAATTCATCGGGGTATGATGACAAACAGGCGAGGATGAGGGGTGGAGACGGGATTCCGGGTCAATCCCGCGTCGATGTACTGCCGGCTGCGTCGATATCGGTCACACTGGGTAGCCATCATTGCGAGGATCCAGTCATGCTGAAACCATGGAGCATTATCGCAGCAACAGTCCTGTCCTCATGCGCCGCCTGCAGCACGGGCGGTGCCGGCACGACGCCTGACCTCGTCGGTACAGTCTGGCGTCTGCAGGAAATCCGGTCGATGGACGACGCACAGGGCGTGACGCATCCCGAGCCGAATCGCCGCTACACGGTCAGGCTCACGCCCGAAGGAACTGCCGAGTTCCGGCTCGACTGCAATCGCGGCAGCGCGCCCTATACCCGGTCGATGACGGAACCCGGCCGCGGCACCCTCTCTGTCGGCACGGTGACCATGACCCGGGCGATGTGCCCCGGCGGCTCGCTCGATGCCCGGGTGGCCCGGGATATGGGCTTCGTGCGCTCGTACGCGATCCGGGGCCGGACGCTTTCGATGAGCATGATGGCCGACGGCGGCATCTATCTTTGGAAGGACGATACCGCGCCCTGACGGCGCAGCCGCCGCTTGGTCAGCTTGCCGCTCCTGCCTGGCCGGGAATGGAGCGCATATTCGCGGAGTGGATGCCGGCGCCGTGGACATCGAACATGCTTGTTACATGGAAGATGGGGAGGTCCGATCCCTCAACTCGGCAAAGGACACCACGTCGCCATCGTCCGTCGTCCACCGGAGATTCCGTCGATGACGACTGCAGTAATCTGATTGGTATGATCTATCGGTATGGATTGAAAGGCCCAGTGTAGAAGCTTGTTGCCCTGAGAGCCAACTGGATATCGCCGGGTACTAAGCGTTCCCGCGTTTCCCCGCCACCGGCGCATGCTGTCCCATCAACTCCAAGATCCAGTCGATGAACACCCGCAGCGCCTTGCCCAGGTAGCGGTTGGGCGGATAGGCCACGTACAGCGGCATCGGGTCGATTTCCCAGTCCGCGAACAAGCGCACCAGATCGCCCCTGGCCGCATGTTCGCGCGCCATGTAGTCGGGCAGCCACAACACGCCCAGTCCCGCCACGCCGGCCGTCAGGTAGGCGTTGCCGTCGTCGATCGCCAGCACGTAGCGCCCGCCTATCTTCACCGTCTCGCCGTCCCTGTGCATGGCGTAGGGCAGGCCGTTGGCCCAGCGGAAGCGCACGATGCGGTGGCGCGCGTCCTGCAGCTCCTTGGGGTGCAGCGGCGTGCCGGCCTGCGCCAGGTAGGAAGGCGCCGCGTACACGCCCAGTTGCAGGTCGCCGACGTGGCGCGCCACCAGGGACAGGTCGGACACCTGGCCGCCGCGCACCACGCAATCGACGTTCTCGCCGATCAGGTCGACCTTGCGGTCGCTGGCGCCGAGGTCGAACTGGATCTCCGGATAGCGCGCGTGGAAGGCCGGCAGCGCCGGCACCAGGATCATGTTTGCAAAAGGGCTGGGCACGTCCACCCGCAGCAGGCCGCGCGGCGCTGTGGATGAACCGGGGAGATTGTTCTCGATGTCGTGCAGCTCGGCCAGCAGGCGCACCACGCGTTCGTAGTAGGCGGCGCCATCGGCGGTGACATTCACTTTGCGTGTGGTGCGGTTGAGCAGCTTGAGGCGCAGGTGGGCCTCGAGCTGCTGCACCAGCTGGGTGACGCTGGTGCGGCTCATGCCGAGCGTCTCGGCCGCCTTGGTGAAGCTGCCCGCCTCGACCACCCGGACGAATGCCCGCATGCCGTCAAACCTGTCCATGTCGCCCCCGCTTGAGAATTGTGCAGATTATACAAACAGTCTTGACGCCATTTGATGGTTTATCTGTGCAAATCAGAGCGCTACAGTGCAGGCATCCACCAACAGCAAGGAGTGCCTTGATGACTACCCGTGACGTCGTTTTCCCCGCCGGCCGCCAGGCCCTGTATGAGAAGAACCGCTATTCCCCGGCCGTGCGCGCGGGCGGCTTCCTGTTCGTATCCGGCCAGGTAGGCAGCCGCGAGGACGGCTCGCCGGAGCCGGAACTGGACGCCCAGGTACGCAGGGCCTTCCAGAACCTGAATGCCGTGCTGGATGCGGCCGGCTGCACCTTTGGGGACGTGGTCGACGTGACCGTCTTCATCGTCGATCCGGAAGCGAAGTTCGAACGCATCTGGGAAGTGGCGCGCGAATACTGGGGCGAGGCGCCCTACCCCAACGTCACCGCCGTGGGCGTGACCTGGCTGTACGGCTTCCAGTTCGAGATCAAGGTCGTCGCCAGGATTCCCGATTGAGGCTTCAGGCGGCCTTGCCCGCCACGTACTGCTCGTAGCCGCGCGCCCGCAGCGCGCAGGCCGGGCAGGTCCCGCAACCGTGGCCCCAGGCATGCGCCTCCCCGCGCTCGCCCAGGTAGCAGGTATGGGTATCGAAGCGGATCAGGTCCACCAGCGCGTCGCCGCCGCAATCCTGGGCCAGTTGCCAGGTCTGGGCCTTGTCGATCCACATCAGCGGCGTCTCCACCTTCAGGCGCGTGGCCATGCCGAGGTTCAGGGCCACCTGCAGCGCCTTCATGGTGTCGTCGCGGCAGTCCGGGTAGCCCGAGAAATCGGTCTCGCACATGCCGCCCACCAGCACGTTCAGGCCGCGCCGGTAGGCCACCGTGGCCGCCACCATCATGAACATCAGGTTCCGGCCCGGCACGAAGGTGTTCGGCAGGCCGTTTTCCTGCATCGCGATCGCCACGTTGCTGGTCAGGGCGGTATCCGAGATCTTGCCGATCAGGGACAGGTCGATCATGTGGTCCTCGCCCAGGCGCGCATCCCAGTCCGGCCTCAATACGCGCATCTTCGCGAGCACCGGCAGGCGTACGTCCAGCTCGATCGCGTGGCGCTGGCCATAGTCGAAGCCGATCGTCTCCACGCGCGCATAGCGCTGCAGCGCCCACGCGAGGCAAGTGGTGGAGTCCTGGCCGCCGCTGAAGAGGACGAGGGCGCTGTCGTTGGTTTGCATGATCGTAGTCCGTGGACGGAAGAAACCGCGAATTCTGGCATAAAAGAGACACTTGCGTGAACCGGCATTGGCCGCACTGCTGGGCCAAGAGTCCGTCATCGTTTTTGCCAATCCGTTAAGATTGCTATGAATTTTACCCACGGAGTGTTATGTTTCCTGCAAGATCGATCCCGCGCCGTTTGCGCCCCCTGCCCCGTCTCCTGGCCGGCATGGGCGCATTGCTATTTGCAACGACACTGCACGCACAGGGAATCGATTACCAGGTCCGCATCGACGCCCCGCGCCAGATCGAGAACATGCTCGAGGAAAACCTCGACCTGATGCGCTGGCGCGGCAACTCGCGCGTGGATATGGAACAGCTGCAACGCCTGGTCAAGGAGGCCCCGGAACAGGCCAAGACCTTCATCGCTACCGAAGGCTATTACTCGCCCAAGATCTCGGCCGGCCTGGATACCAGCGGCGGCCAGCCGGTGGCGCGCATCATCGTCGATCCGGGCCCGGCCACCGTGGTCGGCGACGTCGACCTGGTGCTGCAGGGCTTCGCCCCGATCGACGAGGGCAGCGTCCCGTTCGACGCCGGCGCCCTGCGCCAGCGCTGGTCGCTGCCGGTCGGCGCGCGCTTCCGCCAGGAGGACTGGGAAGCCGCCAAGCGCGGCCTGCTGCGCGAAGTGTCGCAGACGCGCTTCCCGCGCGCCCGCCTGGTGGAAACCAGCGCCACCGTCGACCCGGAAGAACGACGCGCCCTGCTGCGCGTGGTTATCGACAGCGGCCCGGAAATGCGCTTCGGCGAGCTGCGCATCCGCGGCCTGAAGCGCTATCCGCGCGAGGTCATCACCAACCTGAACAAGATCAATCCGGGCGACCAGTACAGCGAGGCGGCGCTGACCGCCCTGCAGTCGCGCCTGCAGGACACCGGCTACTTCAGCAGCGTCGAGGTCAGCGCCGACATGCGCCAGGTGCTCAACGCCGAGCTGCAGGAACTGAAGGAAGGCGACGACGACGCGGACGCCAACCCCGCCACCCCGCAACCGCCCACCGGCCCCACCGTGCTGCCGGTGCTGGTGCGCGTGGTCGAGAACAAGCGCAAGAACGTCGAGGTCGGCGTCGGCTTCTCGACCGACACCGGCGCCCGCGTCCAGGCCAGCTACGACGACCTGAACGTGCTCGGCAAGCGCATGAAGAGCGACCTCATTTATGAACAGAAGCGCCAGACCGCGCGCGTCGACTTCTTCTGGCCGACCACGCCCAAGGGCTACAACGACAGCGTCGGCGCCGGCGTCGAGCGCAACGACGTGCGCGGCGAGATCACCACCCTGGCCACGGTCGCCGCGCGCCGCCAGTGGGGCTCGCCCCTGCTCGAGCGCAGCCTGACGCTCGAAGCGCTGGTCGAAAAACGCGAAGTGCCGCCGAGCGAGCCCACCACGACGCGCAGCCTGCCGCTCACCTACGCGATCACCAAGCGCAAGCTCGACAGCCTGATCCAGCCCACCAACGGCTACGTGCTGCAGGGCCAGCTGGGCGGCGCGCTGCTGCCGATCCTGACCGACGAAAAATTCCTGCGCCTCTACCTGCGCGGCCAGATGTTCAAGCCGCTCGGCGAAGCCGGCACCCTGGTGCTGCGGGGCGAGTTCGGCGGCGTGGCGGCCAAGGAAAAGCTGGGCGTGCCGTCCACCTTCCTGTTCCGCGCCGGCGGCGACCAGTCGGTGCGCGGCTACGGCTACCGCGAACTGGGCGTGCGCGAGAACGGCGCCATCGTCGGCGGCAAGTACCTGCTCACCGCGAGCGCCGAATACCAGTATTTCTTCCGCCCGCCCTGGGGCGTGGCCGTGTTCTATGACGTCGGCAATGCCGCCGACAAGGTCGGCGACCTGAAACCGAAATCCGGCTTCGGCGTCGGCGCGCGCTGGCGCAGCCCGGTGGGCCCGATCAACGTCGACCTGGCCTACGGCCATGCCGTGAAAAAGGCTCGCCTGCACTTCTCCCTGGGATTCACCTTCTGATGGACACGAACGACAACACCCCGACCCAGGCGCCCGCACCAGCACCGCACAAGCGCCGCTGGCCGCGCCGCGTCGCCATCGGCGTGGTCGTCACCGGCGTGATCGTCGGCGGCACGCTCTGGTACCTGGGCCGCGAAACCACGCTGCAGATGATCGCGCAGAAGGTCGCCGCCTCCACCGGCGGCAAGCTCACGCTGACCGGCGTGCGCGGATCCCTGTACGGCGCCATGTACATCGAACGCGCGGTGTGGCGCACCGACGAGCAGCTGGTCATCGCCAACAAGATCAACCTGCACTGGTCGCCCGCGCAGATCGTCTCGCGCGGCATTCTGGTGGACAAGCTGCACGCGGCCAACCTGCGCGTCGAGACCCTCAAGGAAACCGAAGAGCGCTCGCCGATGCCGGCGAAACTCGCGCCGCCTTTCACGGTCTCGATCGACGATGCGCGCCTGAACCGCGCCACCTTCGTCAACCAGGGCGCGGAAACCCACATCGACAACATCCGCCTGCGCGTCGAGGGCAACAAGCAGCGCTGGCAGCTACGCGACGCCGCTGCCGTGACGCCCTGGGGCATTGTTGCCGGCGCCGGCACGATCGGCGCCCAGCGCCCGTTCAAGCTGGACGCCACCGCCAGCCTGACGCAGTCGCAGGCGAAAGCCGAAGGTGGGGTAACTTCGCGCGCCGCTCAGCTGCGCCTCAAGCTCGGCGGCGACCTGCAGACCACCCTGGTCGACGCCACCGGCCAGGCCGGCCGCGCCGTGGGCGACGCCCATTTCGTGCTCTCGCCCTACGCCGAGATCCCGCTGCGCGAAATGCGCATCAACGGCCGCAACGTCGACCCGGGCTTCTTCAACCCGGCGCTGCCGACGGCCGACCTGACTTTCTCCATCGCCGGCAAGCTGGACGACAAGCGCAACATCAGCGGCCGGGTCGACATCAGCAACGACGGCCCGGAAGGCACGATCGACCAGCAGCGCCTGCCGCTGCGCCTGATGCGCGGGCAGCTGGGCGGCAACCTGGACGCCCTGCAGGTGTCCGACGTGCTGATGGATTTCGGCGCCGCCGGCCGCTTCACCGGCACCGGCGGCGTGCAGCGGGAAAAAGACGAGGAAGGCCTTGGCACCGCGCGCTTCACCCTGCACACCGACCGCTTCGACCTGAAGGGCATCTACTCCACCATGAAACCGACCGCCATCCGCGGCGACATCCAGGTGACGAATGCCGGCGATACGCAAACCCTGCAGGCCAACCTGGCCGACAAGGCGCTGCGCCTGGCCGCGCTGGCGACGCTGCAGAACAACGTGGTGACGGTGCGCGAAGCGCGCCTGTCGAGCGGCAGCAGCCGGGTGGACGTCAGCGGCAACATGAACCTGCTGGAAGATAAAAGCTTCAAGGCCAGCGCCAACGCCAGCCGCTTCAACCCGGCCGATTTCGGCGACTTCCCGGCAGCCGACATCAACGCCAGCGTCAACGTGGCCGGTGCGCTCGCCCCGGCCTGGCGTGTGGATGCCGACTTCGCGGTGCGCCGCAGCCGCCTGATGAACCAGGCGCTGTCCGGCGCCGGCAAGCTGCACGCCGACGCCAAGCGCATCAGCGGTATCGACGCCGACCTGGCGCTGGGCCAGAACACGGTGGCCTTGAACGGCGCCTTCGGTGGCCCCAATGACCGCCTGCAATGGCGCGTCGACGGACGCCAGCTGTCGGCGCTGCGCAGCGACCTGTACGGCGCGGTCACGGCGAACGGCGTCGCCACCGGCACCATGGCCGCGCCGCGCACCAGTTTCGAGGTGAATGCGAATGGCCTGGGCTGGGTGGCCGCCCAGCGCAAGAACGCCAACGGCAGCCTGCGCGCCAGCGGCGACGCCTGGCTAGCCGGCGCCGAAGGCGCGCGCTTCGTGGAAGCGAAGATGAGCGGCGCGATGCAGCGCTTCAATCCGGCCGCCTTCGGTTCGCCCCTGGCCGGCTCGATCAACGGCGCTTTTGACGCTAGCGGCCGCAGCGGCGCCGACTGGCGCGGTGCGGTCGACCTGCGGGTGCAGGACTCGACCTTGTCGAATTCGCCGCTGTGGGGCCATGCCAAACTCACGGCCGACCGCCGCCACGTCTCGAATGCCGACGTCGACCTGCACGTGGGCGCCAACGTGCTCGCCGCCAAGGGCAGCTTCGGCGCGGCCAGGGACCAGCTGGACTGGCGCATCGACGCCCCGCAGCTGGCCGCGCTCGGCCCCGACTTCGCCGGCGTGCTGCGTGGCCAGGGCACGCTGTCGGGCACCATGGACGCGCCGTCCTTCAGCGCCGCGCTGGAAGGCCAGAACCTGCGCCTGCTCGGCACCCACAGCATCCGCGCCTTGCGCGCCAACGCCAACCTGGCCTCCGGTCGGGGCGCCAACGACGCACTGGCAACCGACATCCAGGTGACCGAATACGCCAGCGGCGACACTCGGGTGGCGTCGGCCAGCCTGAAGACCGAAGGCACCCGCGGCGCCCACACCCTGCGCGCGGCCGCGGTCGGCGACGCCTTCGATGCCAACCTCGAGGTGCGCGGCGGCTTCGCGCGCGACACCTGGAGCGGCACGCTGGCGGCTTTGCAGAACCGCGGCCGCTACGCGATGACCCTGCAGGCACCGGTGCCGCTGCGCATCAGCGGCGCACCCGGCAGCGGATTCATGGGCCTGGCCAAGCCGCAGAGCATCGCCTTCAACGGCGCCGTCATTCGCCTGCCGGCCGGCAGCATCACGGTCGACTCGCTGGTGAAGAACGGCCCGCGCTGGGCCAGCCGCGGCCATGCGGACAACGTGCCGCTCACCTACCTCTCGCAGTTCTCGCCGGCCATCCGCGACAACGCGCGCGGCGACCTGACCCTGGGCGCCAAGTGGGAACTCGACCTGCGCACCGCGACCGCTACCGGCGGCGCACCGGCGCTGGACGGCATGGTCCACGTATTCCGCGAAAAGGGCGACGTGATCGCCGGCGGCGACCGCCCGGTGCCGCTCGGCCTGCGTACCTTCGAAGCGCGCGCCGACGTCGTCGGCAGCTCGCTGAAGGTCGGCCTCGACCTCGACGGCGCCCGCACCGGCAGCGTCGAGGTCGACGCCACCGCCCAGCTGCTTCAGGGCCGCCTGGACGGCGACAGCCCGCTGCGCATGACGGCCAGGGCCGACATGGGCTCGATCGCCTGGCTGGCCTCGTTCGCCGGCCAGTCCGGGCTCGAGCTGGACGGCGCGCTGCGCCTGGCCCTGACCGGCAGCGGCACGATCGGCACGCCGCGCCTGGAAGGCAGCGTGCAGGGCGACAAGCTGGCGGTGCGCTGGCCCGAACAGGGCGTGCGCCTGCAGAACGGCGAGCTGCGCGCCAGCCTGGCCGGCGACCAGCTCCAGCTGCAGCGCCTGTACTTCCAGGGCCGCCAGGGCAGCGCCTCGGCCGACGGCTTCCTGCGCTTCTCCAGCGGCCTGGCCGCGGCCGACCTGCGCCTGACGCTGGATAAGCTCGAAGCGCTGTCGCGCCCGGACCGCACCGTGGTCCTCAGCGGCAAGGCCTCGCTGGTGCGCGACGCCGAGCGCTTCGCGATCGAAGGCAACGTGCGTGCCGACCGCGCCCTGATCGAATTCGCGCCGCAGGGCCGGCCGACCATGTCCGACGACGTCATCGTGCTGGGCCAGGGCGGCACCAGGCCGCAGCCCTCGAACAAGAAGGAAGAACTGCCGCTCACCATCGACCTGCGCGCCGACCTGGGCGAGGAATTTCGACTGCGCGGCCTGGGCATCGACGCCACGCTGGCCGGCAATGTGCGCATGCGCAAGGTCGGCGCCGGCGCGCCGCGCGTGAACGGCACCATCCGCGCGGTCGAAGGCGATTACGCCGCCTATGGCCAGAAACTGGATATCCGGCGCGCCGTCATCACCTTCAGCGGCCCCTACGACAACCCGGCGCTCGACGTGCTCGCGGTGCGCGCGCGGCCCGAGGGCGAGCAGCTGTCGGACACCAACGTGGAAGCCGGCGTGCAGGTGCGCGGCACCGCCCAGGCGCCGGAAGCGCGGCTGGTGTCCACGCCCAACGTGCCGGACAGCGAAAAACTGTCCTGGCTGGTGCTCGGCCACGGCATGGAAGGCACCAGCGGCAACGAGAAGGACGTGCTGGCGGCGGCCGCCGGCGCCCTGCTCGGCGGCAAGGGCGGCACCGGCGGCATCACCCAGAAGCTGGCGACCTCGCTCGGCGTGGACGAACTGGGGCTGAAGCAGGCGAACGGCGGTAACGGCGGCCTGGCGGATACGGTGGTGACGGTCGGCAAGCGCATCTCGTCGCGCACCTACCTCAGCTTCGAACAGGGCGCGACCACGGCCTCGAGCCTGGTGCGCCTGCGTTACAAGTGGACCCCGCGCATCACGCTGCAGTTCCAGACCGGCACCAATACCGCGCTGGACGTGCTGTACGCCTGGGCCTTCGATTAACGGGACCAGTCACCCGGAGGCAGACCTGATGACAGAACAGTTCGTCCCCCTGCTGCTGATGCTCGCCAGCCTCGACGGCGCTGCACAGCCCCAGCAAAAGATCCCGCGCGCCTACCAGGGCGAATGGAACATGCAGGTGCGGGACTGCGGCACGGCGCGCAACGATTCGGTGCTGCGCCTGCAGGGCAACACCGTCACCTACTTCGAGAGCACGGGCCCGGTACTGGCCGCGGTGGCGCGCGACCGGGAGCTCGTCCTGATCGCCGAACTGAAGGGGGAAGGAGAAACGCGGCTGCATCCTGCGCACTTCCAGCTGGCGCGCGACGGACGCACCCTGACCGACGTCAGCAGCACGCCGCCGCTGGTGCGCTACCGCTGCCCGCTGCGGCGCAACCAGGGCCGGTCCGGCTGAATCCAGCGGACCGGCCCTGCCGGCGCGTCAAGGCAGCATGCGCACCATCGGCTCGCGCGTCCACAGGCGCTTGCCGGCCGAGGACACGAAGTCCTGCGCATTCGAGACGGCCATGACGCCGGCGTCGGGCTGGATGCCGGCCGCACGCAGCAGCCCGGCGGCGCCCGTATCATGGGCGATCGCCTTGAGGTGGCCGAAGGCGTCGCGCACGAAGTCGATCGCCGCCGACTCGCCAAGCAGTTTCTTCGCGCCTTCCTCGCTCAGCACCAGCGCCACCGCATCGACCAGCACCGACGGGGTGCCGGACAGCTGGCCATCCGCCTCCAGCCAGTTGCCGTCGTCCAGCGTGGCGCCGCCCACCTTGGGCGCCACCAGCTTGACCTTCACGCCCGCCGCCTCGGCGGCTGCGCGCAATGCCTTGATGGCGGCGGCGTCGGAACCATCCGAGAACAGGATGCCGACGCTGCGCCCTTCCGGCGAGCCGGTCATCTTGCCGATCAGCTGCAGGGCCGGCGATGGCGGCAGGTCCCGCACCGGGGCCGCCGTGGGCGGGGCCGGCGGCATCTGCCGCATTCCCAGATTGTCGGCAACCCGCTTGGCCAGCGCCTCGTCGATATGACGCAGGTGGCCGACCATGGCCTCGCGAATATGGACGTGCTCCACCTTGGACAGTTCGAACACCAGGGCCGAGGCCAGGTGCGCCTGTTCGAGGTCGGTCTGGCTGATGTAGAACTGGCGCGCCTGGCTGTAATGGTCGGCAAAGCTTTCCGGACGCACCCGGCCCTTGTTGCCGGCATCGGCCGGCGTGGCATGGCTGCGGAAGCCGCGCACCGGATCCTCGCGCACCGAGTTCGGGTCGAGCGAACTCGGTTCGTAGCTGACTCGTCCCTTGGGCACCTGCATCTGCATGTGGCCGTCGCGCTGGTGGTTGGCGAAGGGGCACTTCGGCGCATTGATCGGCAGCTGGTGGAAGTTCGGCGAATTGTGGCGCAGGATCTGCGTGTCGAGGTAGGAGAACAGACGGCCCTGCAGCAGCGGATCGTTGCTGAAGTCGATGCCCGGCACGACGTTGGCCGGACAATAGGCAACCTGCTCGTTCTCGGCAAAGAAATTGTCCGGATTCCGGTCCAGCACCATGCGGCCGATCACCTTCAATGGCACCAGTTCTTCCGGAATCAGCTTGGTGGCATCCAGGTGATCGAAGGGGAAGCTGTCGGCCTGTTCCTGGGTGAACAGCTGGACCGACAGCTCCCATTCCGGAAACTTGCTGGCCTCGATGGCTTCGTACAGGTCGCGCCGGTGGTAATCCTGGTCGGCGCCGGCGATCTTGACCGCCTCGTCCCAGATGGTGGACTGCATGCCCAGCTTGGGCCGCCAGTGGAACTTGACGAAGGTGGACTCGCCCTTGTCGTTGACCAGGCGGAAGCTGTGCACCCCGAAGCCCTCCATCATGCGCAGCGAGCGCGGGATGGTGCGGTCGGACATGGCCCACATGATCATGTGCATCGACTCGGGCGTGAGCGAAATGAAATCCCAGAAGGTGTCGTGGGCGGCGGTCGCCTGCGGATAGCCGCGATCCGGCTCCATCTTCACGGAGTGCACCAGGTCGGGGAACTTCATGGCGTCCTGGATGAAGAACACCGGAATGTTATTGCCGACCAGGTCCCAGTTGCCTTCCTTGGTATAGAACTTCACCGCGAAGCCGCGCACGTCGCGCGGGGTGTCGATCGAACCGCGGCCGCCCACCACCGTGGACAGGCGGGTAAACACCGGCGTGCGCACACCCACCTCGGTCAGCACGCGCGCCATCGTGTAGTCGGCCAGCGAGTGGGTCAGCTCGAAATAGCCGTGCGCCGCGGCGCCGCGGGCATGCACGATGCGCTCCGGGATGCGCTCGTGATCGAAGTGCATCATCTTTTCGCGGAAGACAAAGTCTTCCAGCAGGGTCGGGCCCCGCATGCCGGCAGGTCTCAGGGAATTCTGGTTGTCGGCGACCGGCACGCCCTGGTTGGTGGTCAGGGGCGGATGCGCGCCCCCTGCGTGCTGGTGCAACTCGCCTCCCTGGCCGATCGCGTCTTGGCCTTTGGTGTCGCTCATGGTACCTCTCCTTGCTGATCAGGACGGAGGGGTCATGGTGGGCGATGCAAGGGGCATACTTCTGTTCGCTATGGAACATAGTAGCCCGATCCGTTCAATTACCTCTTGTCACCAAACTGGCCGAGATGCGCCAGGAAAGCCGCGGCGACCGGCGTCAGCTTCTTTCCTTTCCGATACAGCGTCCACCAATTCGACTGCACCGGAAATCCCTCGACATCGAGCACGGCGAGTCCTTCTTCGCCCGGTTGCCCGGCCAGCGCATGGCGCGACACCACCCCGAGCCCCAGGCCGGCCGCGACCGCCTGCTTGATCGCTTCGTTGCCACCCAGTTCCATGCGGACGTCCGGCCGAAAACCGAGGGATGCGAAATGCCGGTCGCCGGCGAGCCGGGTGCCGGAGCCCCGCTCGCGCAGGATGAAACGCAGCGGCGCCAGTTCGGCGAGGGGAAGATGGCGCCGTCCGGCCAGCGGATGACCGGCCCTGGCGACGATCTCGAGCGGGTTGGACAGGAAGGCATGCCGTTCCAGGTCCAGGTCCTCGGGCGGCATCGACATGATGTAGAGATCGTCGAGGTTGTCGCGCAGGCGCCGCACCACGCCGTCGCGGTTGAGCACTTCGAGCGCGACATCGATGTCGGGCAAGGCGGCGCAGAAGCTGCCGAGCAGGCGCGGCACGAAGTACTTCGCGGTACTGACCACCGACAGGCGCAGGCGCCCGCGCGTCATTCCCTTGATGCCGTCCATGTGCTGCTCGAAGGCGCTCCACTCGTCCATCATGGCGCGCGCCGTGCGCGCCAGCGCTTCGCCCGCTGGGGTCAGGTACAGGCGCTTGCCGACCTGCTCGTAGAGCGGCATGCCGACGCCTTCGGCAAGCTCGCGCAATTGCATGGACGCGGTCGGCTGGGTGACGTGGCAAGCCCGGGCGGCGGCGGTGACGCTCAGGTGTTCGCTGAAGGCAAGGAAGAGGCGCAGCTGGCGGAAGGTGGCATTCATAGATAAATCCCTATGCTCACCATCATCATAATCGATTTTTCTTTATTGCCGCGAGCGCTTAGGATGCAGGACCTTCTGTTGAGTCCGGACACATGAACAACTTCCTCGATCCTGCCATCCTGTTTTTTGCCTTCGGCATCCTGGCCGGCTGCGTGAAATCGAACCTCGAGATCCCCCAGCCGATCGCGCGCTTCCTGTCGCTCTACCTCCTGATGGCGCTCGGCCTGAAAGGCGGTTTCGCCCTCGCGCAAACCGGCCTTACCGCGGAAGTCGCGGCCAGCCTGGGCGCCGCCGTGCTGCTGGCGGTCGCGATTCCGCTGGCCGCCTATCCCTTGCTGAAGCGCTTCGTGTCCGGTTTCGACGCGGCCGCGGTCGCGGCCACCTACGGTTCGGTCAGCGCGGTCACCTTCATCACGGCGACGCAATACCTGGACGTCCACCAGGTCGCCTATGGCGGGCACATGGCGGCGGCGATGGCCCTGATGGAATCGCCCGCCATCGTGATCGCCGTGGTGCTGGCCAATTCGCTGCGCCAGGCCGGGGCGCCGGCCGTGCTGCCGGGCACTAATGGCACGGCCACGCTGGGAGCGCCGGGGCCGCGTGTCGGCCTGGGGAAAATCCTGCACGAATCCTTTACCGACGGCACCCAGCTGCTGCTGATCGGCGCCATAGCCGTGGGCATCCTGACGGGCGAGGCCGGCAAGGCGGCCATGGCGCCGTTCTCGATCGACCTGTTCAAGGGCATGCTGGCCTTCTTCCTGCTCGACATGGGCTTGCACACCGCACGCAACCTCGGCAAGCTGCGCGGCCAGTCGCGCTGGCTGCTGGCCTACGCGGCCGCTGCGCCGGTCGTGCATGCCGGCATTGCCCTTGGTCTGGCGGCCCTGCTCGGCCTGTCGGCGGGCAACGCGACCCTGCTGATGGTGCTGGCCGGCAGCGCCTCCTACATCGCCGTCCCGGCCGCGCTGCGTTATGCGATTCCGGAAGCCAACCCTTCCGTGTACTTCAGCATGTCGCTCGGGGTCACCTTCCCCCTGAACATCCTGCTGGGCATTCCCGCCTATGCCTGGCTGGCCGGCATGGTGCTGGGATAAGGCTCAGGAGAGCAGGCTGGGCTTGGGGTCGGGCACCGGCTCCTCCTCGCCCTGCGGCAGATGGGGGTGGCCGGGCTGGTGGTGCGGATGGGGCGTGTCGAATGGCTCGGGCGCCGGTTCCTCGATCGGGGCCGGGTCCGGTGCTCGGTGCGCCTGTACAGGAAACCGGGCAGGAACATTCGCGAACAGCTCTGCATTCATGGCGGGAATCTCCTCGTCAAAGCGGAGCGGACACCTTACCATGATGGCCCGCAGGCCGCCGTTTGCTGCCTCTCGCGTGCGAGGCGGCTACAATGGCAGGCTTGAACCAACTCATCGCGCCATGCAAGAACTTTCGATCACCACCCTCGCCCTGCTCGTCCTGACCCCGCTGCTGGTCTGGCGCGTCTACAACCGCATCAAGGCCCGCATGGTCCGCCAGCGCTCGATCGTCTCGCGCCACTACACCGGGGTGCTGGTGTTCGGCGCCATGATCCTGGTGCCGCTCTCGCAACTGTTCGACAACCCGACCAACCTGGCCGCGCTGCTGGTCGGTTCGGCCTTCGGCGCCGGCTGGGGTCACTACGCCCTGAAGCGTACCCGCTTCGAGGACACCGAGCAGGGCTACTACTTCACGCCGCCGGCACGGCTGGGCATTCTGTTCGCGATGATCCTGGTGGCGCGCATCCTCTACCTCGGCGTCGAGATCTACGCGAACCAGGGCAAGGGCATCCCAGCGCCGAAGCTGACGGACGACCTGCTGACCATGCTGGCCGTGGGGCTGACGGCGGGCTACTTCGAGCGCTATTCCGCAGGCTTGCTGCTGTGGCGGCGCAAGATGCGCAAGGCGATTGACATCGACTGAGCGGACCGCCGACGCCTCTTCCTACCACCAGCCCCAAGACCGTCATCCCGGCGCAGGCCGGGATCCAATTTTTGCGTGCGAACCGTCTACGGTTGCGCTAGCAGTACGCGACGGAACTGGATTCCGGCCTTCGCCGGAATGACGGTCTTAAGGTTAACGAGAACAAGGTCGTGGGCGCTGAGCTTACAAAATCAAAGGGGCCAATCTGGCCCCTTTCTATTTACGCGGCCTTGGCCTCGTCCTTCCTTCGCTGCAGCACGAAGATCGGCTGCGCCCACTGCACGTCCTTCTTCTTCTTGCTGGTGATCAGCGTCAGCTCCGACGGGTCGTACACGTCGGTGTTGTGCGTCAGCGGCGTGGTCATCAGGTACTGGGCGTCGGTGTTCTTGAGGAACTCGCCGACCAGCTGGATGTTGCGGATGTCCAGGTGGGCGAATGGTTCATCGATGAACACGAAGCCGCCCGAGCCTTCTTCCGACTTCAGCAGGCCGATCAAGAGCACCAGCGACTTCATCACCTGCTGGCCGCCGGAGGCCTCGCCGTCGTTCATGCCGATCTGGTCCTTGCCGTCGAACTTGAAGCGCACGTGCAGGCCGGCCTGGGCCAGTTGCACGTCGTCGTTCTCCAGGCGCACCGGATCGGCCTGGACGTCGATGCCCGCCAGCTCGCCCAGCTCCTTGATGTTCTTGGAGTAGGTCTTGATGGTGTAGCGCAGGCGCTCGATGTAGGCGCCGCGCGCGTTGGCGGTGGCCTCGATCGCGCGGTTGTTCTGGTAGCGGCGTTCTTCGGTCTCGCTCTGGCGGCCCGACAGCTGGTCGTTCAGGCGCGCGTACTGGTCGATGACGGTGTTGTCCTGTTCCCAGTCGTCGCGCGCCAGGGCGTGCTCCAGCGAGGACAGGCGCAGGTTGACCTGGTGCGCGTTCTGGTGCTTGGCAACCAGGGCGCCGCGCCAGCCGGCGTTCTTCCAGTTCTTCGGCAGGTCGCGCCAGCCCTTGCGCAATGCCAGCAGGGCTTTCGCATGTTCAAGGCGCTGCTCGATGGTGCGGCGGTTGTTCAGGCGCATGCCCGCTTCCGCTTCGGACAGGGCCATGCGCGCGTTCTGCCACACGGTGTCGGCACGGGTGCGCGCCACCGTCGCGTTCTTGGTCAGCATCGACAGCTCGCCCAGGCGCGCGCCCACTTCCAGGCGCTCGGCCTTGAGCGGCTGCAGTGCGCGCGTGGCTTCCTCGAACTCGGCCTGGCGCGCCGCCAGTTCCTTGGCGGCGTCGACGCCGGCGATGCGGCCCTTCAGCGCGCCCACTTCGGCCGCCAGCTTGCTGATGGCGAGAGTCAGCGCGTCTTCCTGCGCTTCCAGGGCCGGGAGCGACTTCTGGATCGCTTCCAGGCGCTGGGTCTTGCCGGCCGAACCGAAGCGGTAGCGCGAAGGCTCGACGAACAGCGAGCGGCCGCCGCGGCGTTCGCGGTGGTAGGCGTCCGGGGTGATCCATTCGTCGCAATCCGACTTGAAGCCGGCGTCCACCGAATCCACGCGCTCGATGCGTTCCAGCTGGTCGATCAGCCAGCCCGGCGCCTTGCCGGAGAAGCGCACCACCGACAGCAGGCTGGCGTCCTTGACCACCGGCGCCTCGACGCAGTCGGGCACGATGAAGTGGCGATAGCGCTCCTTCTCGGCCAGGCGGTAGGCCGCCGGCGCATCCTTGGCTTTCTCGAGCAGCACCACCGAGGCGTAACCGCCCAGCACACCCTCGACCGCGCCCTGCCATTTCGGATCGGTGACTTCGACGATGTCCGACAGCATGGCGTGGGGGATGCCCTCGTCGCGCAGCGCACGGCGCATCTGGCGCTGGGCTTCCGGCTCCGGCATCGCGCTCTTGCCCTGCAGCGCCGAGATGGTGGCCAGCTCGCCGGCGATTTTTGCGGCGATGTTGTCGCGCTGCTGCTTTTGCTTGGCGAGTTCCGCTTCTTTCTCGTTCAGCTGGTTTGCCACTTCCGCCAGGTCGGCGCCTGCGTCCGCGGCCAGCTTCTGCAGGCGATCCTTCTGCTCGATCAGGCTTTCCAGCGGCTTGAGCTTCTGGTTGACCTGGGTGAGGCGGCTCGCCAGCTCGGTGGCTTCCTGCTCCAGCTGGGTTTCCTGCTTCTGCGCTTCCGTCAGGGCACGCTGCTGGGCTGCCAGTTGCTGGCGCTTCTCGGCCAGGATCGAATCGGCGGCAAGCAGCGGCTTGCGCGCTTCCTTGAGGTTGCGGCTGATGGTGGCGGCCTTCTCGCGCGCCTCGTGGTATTCGAGGGCCGGCAGCACGTCTTCCTGCAGCTCGCGCTTTTCCTTGTGCAGGTCTTCCCACTGGTGGTAGTTGGCCACGCGCAGGCGCAGGCCTTCCAGGTTGATGCGCGAGGTTTCCAGTTCGGCCTCGAAGCGCTTCAGTTCCGTCTCGGTGTCGCGCTGGTGGCGCTTGGCTTCGTCGTAGGCGTCCAGCACTTCCTTGTCGCCGAAGACCTGGAACACCAGATCCAGCAGCTGGCGCGGCGCATATTCGCACAGTTTATCGGTCTCGCCCTGCTCCAGCGCCAGCACCTTCGACATGGCCGGCGACAGGCCGGCCGAGGCCAGGCGCTTCTTGTAGTTCTCCACGCCCAGCCAGTCGGTGGCGTCGGTGACTTCCTCGATCTCGACGTTCCCCGGACGCATCAGGTACTGGCGCTTCCAGTCGCCGCCGTTCTTCTGCACCTGGCAGAACAGGGTCACCTCGTCGTCGGCGAAGAAACCGGAATGGCGGAAGGGACGGTTCGACAGCTGGCGGCCGGACGGCTTGTTGTCGACCACGGCGCGCAGCCAGGCGCTCTGCTGGCCCGAGTGGCGCGCATAGTGTTTATAGGTGCGGCCCATCGAGCAGTCCAGGCCGAACAGGGTGCGCAGCGCGTCGAGCAGCGTGGTCTTGCCGGAGCCGTTCTGGCCGGCGATCGTGATGATCTTGGCGTCCAGCGGGATGTTCTTGATCCGCTGCCAGTAATCCCAGTGGACCAGTTCGAGTGATTTGATGTGGAACATGGGCTATCTCAGTTCGGGCTCAGTTGGGTGGCATCGGTGGCGTCGCTTGCGGCTTCGGCCACTTCGTCGTTGGCGGCTTCGATCTTGCGCGGGGCCGCGGCCAGCGGCGCGCGCTTGAACACGTCGGCCAGGGCGCCGTTGATGATGCGTTCCTTCAGCAGGTCGGTGTCCATCATCAGGTCCAGCAGCGGGCCTTCCAGGATCACGTCGCCGCGGCGCTCGATGAAGCCGAGTTTGGAGAGCACGCCCAGGTTCATGTCCATGCGGGTCTTCTTGCCCAGCTTGTCGCCGAAGTCGGACAGCAGCGCGGTGTAGGAGATGCCGATCGACGTATCCTCGGCGCGCGGGATCGGCGTGTCCTGCCCGAACATGTCGGTCTGGTCGTCCGCCACCGTGGTGTGGGTTTCCTGGCGCTCGCGCTTGGGCAGGATGATCTGCGCCCACAGCACCACCAGGAGGGCCACGCCGTCGCGGGTCAGGCCGAAGTTGTTGTTCTGCCAGATGTCCTTGGCGCCGAAGATCTTCGGCTCGACGTTGCGGTGCAGGGCGATCGTCACGTGGTCGGCGTACACGTTGTCGAGCAGCTTGAGGCCGGATTCCAGCAGGCGCTTGTCGACTTCGATGCGGAAGGCTTCGTCCGACAGCGCGCGCTTGACCATCTTGTCGTCGCGGCGCAGGGTCTGGTGCGTCAGCAGGCGCGCGATCAGGATTTGTGCGTCGTCATTCATCGGGGTTACCGCTTTCAAGATTCAGTGAGAGGGAGGCGATCGACATCGCCGCCACTTCCGGGTCGTCGAGCTGGATCATCTCGTCCGTCGGTTCGAATTTCACGGGCAGGCGCGCCAGTTCGGCGGTCGCGCCCTGCAGGCTGGCCTCGGATGCATCGCCCAGCAGCGGCAGCAGCGAAGCCCGGTAGGACGCCACGGCGAAGCTGGCCGGCAGCAGTGACTCGTGCAGCGCCACCTTCTTCGGGCCGCTGTCCGAGAACTCGGGGAAGTTGCCGAGGTTGGCGAAGTCGGCCAGCTTGTTGATCCAGTCGTTCAGTTCGGCCTGCATCGCCGGGTTGTCGTTGACGGTCAAGGGCGCGTCGGTGCCGGTCGGCAGGCCCTTGGGGCCGGTCGAGACCACGCGCTCGAGCAGCAGCTCGGTCTCGGCCACGTCGATCATCTCGGCCGGGGTGCCGAACAGCGGCACCACCGGACGGTCGATCGCCTCCTCGGCCAGGCTGGCCAGGTCGTCGTGGGCCAGCAGCCAGCGTTTCACGTCGGTGGTCGACAGGCCGGACTGGCCCAGGTGCACGCGCTGGCGCTCGATCTGATTCAGGGCGCGCGAGAACATGCCCTGCATGTTCAAGAGCGCGCTCTGGGCGCGGCCGATGGCCTGCGCCGCCTTGTGGGTGGCCGAGTCGGCCGCCGGGTCCTGGGTGATGGCGCGCAGGATGACGGAACCCTTCTCGACCCAGTCGCAGGCCATGTGCCACTTCGCCTGCGAGGTGCGCAGGCGGAATTCGGAACCGGAGGCGATGGCGTCGCGGAATTCCTCGGTCAGTTCCACCAGGCGGCCCAGCAGGTGGCGCAGCTGCTCCACAGTGACCCCGCCCACGGCCTGGGCGCCGGCCACCTGCGACAGCAGGAAGCCCATCTCGGCATCGTCTTCTTCCGGTTTGCCCAGCGCGATCAGGGTGTCGAGCGCGGACAGCACGTTGCGCGCCAGCGGCGTGATGCGGTAGACGGCGCTGGGGCCGTCCCAGGCCAGCAGGCCGTGGCCGCGCAGGCGGTTCAGGACCGTCTCCAGGCTTTCCGCGGTCAGGTAGGCCAGCTTGTTGTTGATGTCGGCGCGCGAAAAGGCCGAGCTGCCGGTATCGCTGGCCAGCTCGCGCAGCACCAGGAGGCGCACCAGCACGCCGTCCTGGGTGCCGTGGAACAGCGCCGTGAAGGCCGACAGCATCGGCTGGGCGCGCTTGAGGTGGTAAACCTGCTCGATCTCGTCGGGCGCGACGCCGTTCTGGAAGTGCGCCTGCAGGGGGTCGTCTTCCAGGGGTGTATCAACAGCTGTGATGCGGGGATCTACGGCGAGTGCCGCGCCGCCAAGGTGGTCGATCATATAAGTACCGTTCTCTGGCGCGGACAGGCTCAACCGGTCCGCGGGGGCGCCAGTATAACAGTTTAGGATCGGCAACTAGCTTCCGCGGGGGCTCCTGATTGCAGGAAAGACACACCCATCCATTGCCTTGAAAACAAGACAATATTGTGCTCTGTGAAATCCAGTTTACGGTTTTGTCACAGTTTTCAGGGTCTGTTCGATCTGTTCCTTGTCGCCATCGGCATAGCGCAGCTTGACCGGATACCACTCGTGCTGCGGCGCCAGCCAGACCTCCAGCACCTGGTCCTTCTTGTCCGCCACCGGCTGGCGCGACACCAGCACGGCCTCGACCTCGCCCAGGCCGGTCTGCACTTTTTCGCGCTTGATCACCTTGAACACCCAGGTTTCCGCATCGCGGCGGCCGGCGACAAAGAACGGCCATTCGCTGCCCGGCTTGAAGCGCTCGCCGGCGCCGCGCGCCACGGCGGCCAGCTGCCAGGTGATCGACACCCGGTCCTGTTCGCCGCCCTTGAGCGGATAGACCTGCTTGCTTTCGCTGAAGCGCAGCGCGCGCGCCTCGCGATCGAAGGTGGCCGTGGTCGGGTCCTTGCGCATGCGCTTTTCGGTGAACTCGGCGGGGGCCAGGCCGAAGGCGTCGATCGTGCCGCTGCTGCGGTCGTGGGTGATGGTGCCCAGCAGCGGCACCTTGGATTCGGCGCTCACGGCGTATTTGCCGTCTCCGGCGCGCCAGGTGACGATGGCCTCGCCTTTCAGGCCGAAGCCGCGCTGGCGGGCCTGCAATTCATAGCGCAGGTCGGCCGAGGGCGGCAGTTCGAACTTGCGCTTGATGGCGGCCGGGGCATCCTGTGCGCCGGCAGTGCCCAGGGTGAGCGCCAGCAGCAGGCCGCAGCCGGCGTGTCGTACGGCAGAGTATTGCATATCTAGAATCCTGGTTGGGTCATGGCGATGTCGTTCGCCGTTTGCGTGGTTACCGCGCCGTTGGCTTCGCTGCTGCGGATCTGCACCGGCAGCCAGCCATGCGCGGGCGAGAGCCAGATGTCCAGCCGCGATTTGTACGAGCCCGGCTTCGGCGGGCGCGTGATGCGCACGGTCTGCAGGCGGCCCAGCGGGGTGTCGATTTCCTCCGGTCCCACGACCTTGAAGGTGTACACGGCGCCCCAGCGCTCTTCGCCGACAAAGATGTCGATGTCGCCGCTCAGCTGGGCCTGGTCGCCGCGCGCGATGGCCGCCAGCTGCAGCGGCACCGTGGCCTTGTCCTGCGCCCCGGGCTGCAAGGCGTAGTTGCCTTCCGAGGCCGAGAACGTCAGCTTGTTGCCGGGCCAGTCGAAATGGGTGGCGGTGAGCGAACGGCCGCGGCGCTTTTCCGTCATTTTCACCGGCGCCAGGCCGGTGTTGCCGAGGTGGCCTTCGCTGGTGAGCACCGCCAGGTTCACCCGTGCGAACACGATCTTGATGCCGGCTTCGAAGCGCATCCGGTAAGCCTGGTCGTTGCGCTTCCAGGACAGCAGGGCCTGGCCGCTCCATGTCGTGCCGTCGGCATCGGTGCGCGCCACCTTGTAGCTGAGTTCGGCCGGCGGCGGCACGTCCACCTTGTAGCGGCGCACCGTGTGCACGATGGGCGCCGGGCCGGGGTCGGGTTCGGCCGGGGCGGGTTCGGCGGCGGCAGCGACCTGCGGCGCCGGAGCGGGCTCGGCGGGAAGCGTGGTCGCCTGCGCCGGTGGACCGGGTCGGACCGGCTCGCCCACCACGTCCTCTGTCACCGTAATCGTGGGCAGCAGTACGAAGTCCGGCAGGGGCGGCTGCATCAGCTTCGGCGCCGGCGGCGGCACGGGCTCGGCCACCTGCGTTTCAAACGGCGCCGGCGGCAGCAGCTGCGCCAGCGTGATCGCAGCCTCGCCCTCACGTCCCGGCAGCGCGATGCCCTGCGTGCCCGCGGTGAGCCAGCCCAGCACCAGCCAGTGCAGCAGCACGATGAGCGTGCCCAGCACCAGGGCGCGCAGCCGCTGAGGAGGAAAAGCGGAACTCATGCCGCTAGTGTAGCCTGAGCGCAGCCGGGGTGCAGGGGCGCGGCACATTGGGCCTTTGCCGTACAGGCTTTGTCGCGTGTTATTTATCTGCTACGCTTAGGTGTCTACCCAAGGAGAAAACGATGCTCAAGCCGCCCAATGCCGCCGGAATGCCCGATACGCTCGAATTCGTGAAAAACCTCTGGGGAAGCATGAACATCCCCGGCGTCGGCATGCCGGGCATGACCGGCTCCAGCCTGTCCGTGGACGAACTGGACAAGAAGATCGCCGACCTCAAGGCGGTCGAATCCTGGCTCAACCTGAACCTGGGCATGCTGCGCGGAACCATCCAGGCGCTCGAAGTCCAGCGCGGCACCCTTGCCACCCTGAAAGCCATGGGCGACAGCATGGCGCAGGCCATGCAGCGCGCCGGCAGCGACCCGGCCATGGCGGCGCCCTTCACGCAGTTCTTTGCGCAGCAGGCCGCCAGCGCCCCGACACCGCCCCCGCCGCCGGCGCCGGAGCCGAAGGCCGACGCTTCTTCCGGCCAAGCGGAATTCGCAGCCCAGTCGGCCGCGAACAGCGCCATGCCGACTGCGGTCGCGTGGTGGAATTTGTTGCAGGATCAATTCCGCCAGGCAGTCAGCAGCGCCATGCCGGCGGCCGGCGCCACCCCGGAAGCGCCTGCCGGCGGCAACGATGGCGCGGCAAAGCCGGCCCCGGCCGAACCGAAAGCGCGCGGCGGCTCGCCGCTGGACGTGTCCGGCGGCGCGGAGCCGGCGGCGCCCGCCAGCCCGGGCGGTTCCGGCCGGGTGGGCCGCAATCCGCGCGTCAAAGCCGACAAGGGCTGAGATGGGTGTCAGCGGCGGCTGCCTGTGCGGCGACGTGCGGCTGCTGGCCTCGGGGCGGCCGCACCGGGTCGGCCTGTGCCACTGCCTCGACTGCCGCAAGCACCACGGCGCCCTGTTCTACGCCGCCGCGATCTTCCCGCAGGATGCGGTAAGGGTCAGCGGCGACACCCGCGATTATTGCGGCCGCCACTTCTGCCCGCGCTGCGGGTCCTCGGTGTTCGCGCGCAGCGGGGACGAGATCGAAGTGCACCTGGGCACGCTCGATGCGCCGGACCAGTTGATGCCGACCTACGAGAACTGGACCATACGGCGCGAGTCCTGGTTGCCGCCGTTTCCGCTCGACAAACACTACCTGCGCAATCGCGAGGCTTCCGGCCCTGTGGAGGACTCCCTCAACGGTCCTTCAGGCGCGTGAGGCCGGCAGAAATCCATACCACGGCGGCCAGGATGGAAATGATGGTCGGGAACAGGAGCGGCACGGCGAGTTCCGGCCGCATCTCGACGATATAGGCGCATCCGGCACTCACCGCCACGGGAAGGAGCAGCCGCGGCGCCGCATAGCGGTTGATGCGGACGATCGATGCCTGCCCATCGTAGTCGACGAAATTCAGGAGCCTGCGCTTCGGTACGAAGTAGAGCAAGGCAGCGATGCCCAGGAGGAGCACGCCGATCAACAGGTAGATGTTGGGCCATGAGCTTTCCATATTGCACATCATTGCTTTTACCATAAGCAAGATTACCAGACTTACTGGAGGGCGCACTCTTGATCTATTCGGTAGCGTCCGCTTACCTGGCGTGCTGAACTGGACTCAGCGGGACCGGTTTCCGATCCCGCCCCTCATCAAGAGGAGTGCCCGTGTCCTCGTTCGACCCAGCCAGCCTGGTCCCGGCGCAAATCGCCGACCTGCGCCGCAAACTGGAAGCGGCCGGCTGCCGCCCGCCGGCCCATGCCTGCACGCTGGGTGAGCTGGCCGAAGCGATCGTCGAATTCCGCCGGCGCGAAGGCATCGCCGGACGCGGCGTGCTCGACGACGCAACCCTGCAGCGCCTCGACGAAGTCAGCGGCGCGACCTTCCAGGACGTCTTCCGCGACGAACTCGAGCTGCTGCACCCGGACCCCGACGCCGCACCGGGCGCCGACCTTGCCGCCCGCGCCCACAAGGCCGGGATGGTCGGGCTGGCGCTGTCCGGCGGCGGCGTACGCAGCGCCACCTTCGGCCTCGGCGTGCTGCAGGCACTGGCGAACCAGCGGCTGCTGCGCCACCTCGACTACCTGTCGACCGTGTCCGGCGGCGGCTTCATCGGCGGCTGGCTGTCCAAGTGCATCCACGAACAGGGCGGCGACGTGCGCCTGGTCGAGGAGATGCTGGCGCCAGGGGGGACACATGCAGCCGGGCGCGCCGAGGCGCCGGCGATCCGCTTCCTGCGCCAGTACTGCAACTACCTGTCGCCGCGCGGCGGCATGTTCAGCGCCGACACCTGGACCCTGATCGGCACCTATGCCCGCAACACCGGCCTGAATTTGACGATGCTGGTGGCCTGGCTGTGCGCCCTGTTCCTGCTGCCGCGCGCCGCCGTGTGGGCCGTGCACCGCATCGTCGACCCCGGCGGACCCTGGGCCGTGTATGCCGACCTGTCCTGGATGGCCGGTGTGCTGCTGTTCCTGTTCGCCGTGTTCTGCATCGCCCTGAGCGTCTCCAGCAAGCCCACCGGCTCGCGCGGACGGCGCCGCTTCCCGCTGTCCCAGGGCGCAGTGCTGTGGTGGATCAACCTGCCGCTGCTGCTGGCGGGCTTCCTCGGCAGCCTGGGCCTGTGGCGGCACGGCGGCGAGACGCCCTTCTGGGAATGGACTGCGCTGCCGGCGCAGTTGGCCGGACGCGCCCACTGGCTGCTGGCGCCCGGCTTCGCCTACTTCGTGGTGTGGGCCTGCGGCTGGTACCTGGCGCACGACCGCACCAGCATCTACCGGCGCGCCGGCTACGTGGTCTGCGGCGCATCTTTCGTGGCCGTGCTGGCGGTGCTGTGCGCGGCGGCGCGCGCCTTCGCCCCCGAAACGATGATGCGCTTCATGGCACGCGAGACCTGCGACCTGCTGGTCAACGGCCTGCTGGCGCTGTTCGTGGTGCTGCTCATGGTGGCCACCGCCCTCGCCGTGGTGCCGCGCCTGCTGCATCCGCATCCGCCATCGGCCGACCTGACGCGCGCCGAGATGTTCGAGGGCCTGTCGCACCTGGCCTGCGCCCTCGGCGCCCTCGGGATCGGCACCTTGCTGCTGCTGGCCGGGCTGTCGATGCTGCCCGACCCGAAGACGCACCCGGTGCTGAACAACGCGATCGCCCTGACCACCTTCGGCATGCCGCTGATGATGGCGCTGTTCGCCGGCACCATGACGCTGATGATTGGCCTGATCGGCCGCATGTACAGCGACGCCAGCCGCGAATGGTGGAGCCGCCAGGGCGCCTGGACCTGGATCTTCGCGCTCGCCTGGGTCTCGATGTTCGGCGTCTCCTTCTTCCTGGCCCCCTTGCTGCACTGGGCCTGGCTGACCCAGAACGTGTGGTCGCACATCACCACCGCGGCCGGCTGGCTGCTCGTGACCTGGTTCGGCCTGAAGGCCGGCAGCGGCAGCCGCACCGGCACCTGGGCCGGCAGCCTGCGCGCCGGCGACACGCGCTTCGAGGTGGCGGCGCGGATCGCGCCCTACGTGTTCACCGCCGGTGTGTTCGCCCTGCTGAGCGCACTGGTGCAGGCGGCGGTGGCGCCGCCGCGCGTCATCTGCCCCGGCGACATCACGCTCACCTGTGTCTACGCCGCCCATACCAGCGCCACCCTGGCCACCAGCGGCAGCCGACTGGCGTGGGCCTTCGCGATCTTCCTGGGCGCCGCGCTGCTGCTCGGCTGGCGCGTCGACATCAACAAGTTCTCGCTCTACATGCTGTACCGGAACCGCCTGGTGCGCGCCTACTTCGGCGCCAGCAGCCGTGCGCGCAAGCCCCACCCCTTCACCGGCTTCGATCCCGGCGACGACCCGCTGCTGGCCGACCTGAAGCAGCAGCGCCCCTGCCACATCATCAATACCTCGCTCAACCTGGTCGGCGGCGAGGAGCTGGCCTGGCGCACCCGCAAGGCGGCCTCGTTCACCTTCACGCCGCGCTACTGCGGCTTCGAGCTGCCGGCCGGATCGGTGGGAAGCGCCGCTGTGCACGGCGTGGCGGGCAGCGCGCAGTCCCTGGACGCCGCGCGCGGCTGCTACCGCCCTACCGGCGCCTACGGCGCGCGCTCGGGCGCCGGGGCCGACGACGATGCCGGCGTGCGCCTCGGGATGGCGGTCGCGGTTTCCGGCGCGGCGGCCAGCCCGAACATGGGCGCGCACTCCTCGCCGCCGCTGAACTTCCTGATGACGATGTTCAACGTGCGCCTGGGCCGCTGGTGTCCCAATCCGCGCAAGACGGCCTGGCAGCAGTCCTCGCCGCGCGTCGGCCTGTTCAGCCTGCTGGCCGAGCTGTTCGGCCTGACCAATGCCGACGCCACCTACGTCTACCTGTCCGACGGCGGGCATTTCGACAACCTCGGCATCTACGAACTGGTGCGGCGGCGCTGCCGCCTGATCATCGCGGTGGACGTGGCCAGCGACGGGACGCTGGCCTTCGCGGACCTCGGCAATGCGATCCGCAAAGTCGGCACCGACCTGCACGTGCGCATCGACCTCGACGTGTCGAAACTGGCGCAGCTGGACGGCGGCCTGTGCGGCGCCAGCTGCGCGGTCGGCACGGTGCGCTACAGCCAGGTGGACCAGGGAGGCGTGGACGGCACGCTGCTGTACATCAAGCCGGCCATCGTCGGCCGCGAGAACGCCGACCTGCTCAACTACCGCAAAGTGCACCCCGCCTATCCGCACGAAAGCTCGGTGGACCAGTGGTTCGACGAGACCCAGTTTGAGAGTTACCGGGCGCTGGGGCAGTACATCGGCGAGTGCGCGCTGGACGGCGCGGTGGAGGCGGCGCGCACGCGCGACGGCGGGCTCGACGTGGCGGTCTTGTGCGCGGAGCTGGCGCGGCGGCACGGCAATGCCGCGCAGGGACAGCGCTGCGAGGACGTGCGGGCAAACTGGCGCTGAGACGGTAGGGTTTTCACAGGAAATTGGGTTCCGGCCTACGCCGGAACGACGAACACAATTCGTACCACCGCCCTATGAACCGTCATGCGCGCCACTGGCGCCCATGACTCCCGGCGAAGGCCCACTGCTGTCCGGGATATTCTGATATCTCTTCATTGAGGTACT
>JAEAMF010000739.1_pt1 | contig 33012 bp, 29 predicted proteins | sample 8958721 | NCBI WGS metagenome assembly JAEAMF01 (sample SAMN16933255, study PRJNA681124) | bioreactor sludge metagenome | isolation source: anaerobic bioreactor treating anionic surfactant - SDBS | place: India: Bengaluru | collected 2019-02-28 | reverse complement strand
TGTCGGGACAGGGCGTTTTGCCCACTTTTGTGCCGTTCAAAAGTGGGTCGCCGTAAAAGGCGAAACCTGTCGGTGGTGCCACTGCAGGGAATGGATATGTTCGCGAAGGCGAGTGCCACCCACCACAAACACGCCCACCAAACCTGATGAAAGCAGGCATATCCATTCACGATGTCGGACCTGATACCCCGCGGGGCCGCGCTGAAGGGCCTTCCTGGCCCTCAGCACAAGGCATCAGCCCAACAGCGAATACACCAGCGCCGAAATGGCCACCAGGCCCACCGCGACCACGAACACGTTGGACAGCGCACCGCTGTACTGACGCATGGCAGGTACACGACGGATGGCGTACATCGGCATCAGGAACAGAATGGCTGCGATGACCGGCCCGCCAAGGGTTTCGATCATGCTGAGGATGCTTGGATTGCGCGTGGCAACGATCCAGCACACCACCAGCATGAACGCTGCGGTAACCCGGTCCAGCGCCTTGGCACCCGGGCGCCAGCCGCTTTTGACGATCATGCCCTTGAGGCCTTCGCTGGCACCGATGTAGTGACCCAGGAATGACTTGGAAATGGCCACGAAGGCAATCAGCGGCGCGGCAAACGCAATGGTCGGGTTACTGAAATGGTTGGCCAGGTACGACAGGATCGACAGGTTCTGCGCCTTGGCTTCGGCCAGTTGGGCTGGCGTCAGGGTCAATACGCAACTGAACACGAAGAACAGCACCATCACCACCATCAACAAGTGGGCACGGGCCAGGATCTGCCCGCTGCGCTGCTCAGCGTTCACACCGTAACGGCGTTTCTGGTCGACGGCGAAGGCCGAGATGATCGGTGAGTGGTTGAACGAAAACACCATCACCGGAATCGCCAGCCACAGGGTATGCAGAAACGCAGAGGCCGACGGAACTTCGCTGGCCGTCGTCAGGATGCCGCCGTTCCAATGGGGAATGAGGAACACCGCCAGAAACGCCAGGGCGACGATAAACGGGTACACCAACAGGCTCATGGCTTTGACGGTGGCCTGTTCACCACACCGTACTACGGCCAACAAACCGAGGATCAGCACAAGGGACAGCACCGCACGCGGCGGCGGCGTAAGGTGCAACTGGTGCTCCATGAAGCTGCTGACGGTATTGGTCAAGGCCACGCTGTAGATCAGCAAGATCGGGAAGATCGCAAAGAAGTACAACAGTGTGATCAAGGCACCGGCCTTGAGCCCGAAGTGCTCCTCTACAACCTCGGTGATATCCGCGCCATCGCGACCTGACAACACGAAACGGGTCAGCCCACGGTGAGCAAAGAAGGTCATCGGAAATGCCAACAGCGCCAGGACCAACAGCGGCCAAAAACCGCCGAGACCCGCGTTGATCGGCAGAAACAAGGTGCCTGCGCCGATAGCCGTGCCGAACAGGCCCAGCATCCAGGTGGTGTCATGACGGGCCCAGTTGCCAAGGGCAACGGGGGTCGATTCAAAGCGCTGATCAACGCTTGGGGCCTGCTCGTTCATCCGGGTGCAACTCCACTCGCAAGACTACAACAGGGCCAGGAGCTGCGAAACAGACGCCTCATCGCTCCCAACCTATAGTAAGGGGGCGCGATTTTGCGCTGATTGGTTGCACTTGCAAAGTGCTGCCAGAGGAACGGTTGCACTTGGTGCAACATCACCCAGGAAAACAACGTCAAACAGGTACTACCTCATCACAGGCAGGCCAGCCCCCACGCGGCTCGGTGAGCGCCGGGAGCAAGGCTTGCCTGCGAGGGTATCAGTGAGGTGTCAGCACAGGCGCGGCGTTACGCCTGACGCTGCACCGCAGCAAACGCCTTCGCCACCTGCTGCAGGTTGTCCGGGCGCAGGCCCGCCATGCAGACCCGACCGCTATCGATCAGGTACACACCAAATTCGTCACGCAGACGACGAACCTGCTCAACGCTGAAGCCGGTGTAGCTGAACATGCCACGCTGACGCAGGAAGAACTGGAAGTCCTGACCCGGCAACAGCGCGGCCAAGGCATCGACCAGCCCCTGGCGCATTTCAAGAATACGCAGGCGCATCTGTTCCACTTCGGCTTCCCACTGGGCATTCAGGCCCGCGTCGCCGAGCACGGCTGCGACCAGTTGGGCACCGAAGTTCGGTGGGCTGGAATAGTTGCGACGCACGGTGGCCTTGAGCTGGCCCAATACACTTTGTGCACTGTCCAGATCGTCACAGACTACCGACAAGCCGCCTACGCGCTCGCCATACAGCGAGAAGATCTTCGAGAACGAATTGCTGACCAGGCAGGGTACGCCTGCACGGGCAACTTCACGGATGGCGTAGGCATCGTCTACCAGGCCTTCGCCAAAGCCCTGATAGGCAATGTCAAGGAACGGGATCAGGCTGCGCGCCTTGACCACTTCGATCACCTGCTGCCACTGCGCCTGGCTCAGGTCGACACCGGTAGGGTTATGGCAGCATGGGTGCAACAGCACAATGCTGTTGGCCGGCAGGGTCTGCAACGTCGCGAGCATGCCGTCAAAATTCAGCCCGCGGCTCTGCTGATCAAAGTACGGGTAGGTGTTGACCTTGAAACCTGCACCTTCAAAGATTGCGCGGTGGTTGTCCCAGGTCGGATCACTGACCCAGACCTGCTAATCCTGGAAGTAACGCTTGAGGAAGTCAGCCCCTACTTTCAATGCCCCCGAACCGCCAACGGTCTGCACGGTAGCCACACGTCCACCCTCTACCGCAGGATGACCGGCGCCGAACAGCAGGGTCTGGATAGCCTGGCGATAGCTGCCCAGGCCTTCCATCGGCAGATACAGCGACGCCTGGTGAGGCTGGCCGGCCAGGCGTTTTTCCGCCTCGGCCACAGCGCCCAGTTGCGGTACCACACCGGCAGCATCGTAATACAGACCGATACTCAGGTTGACCTTGTCGGCACGAGGGTCGGCCTTGAAGGTCTCCATCAGCGAGAGAATCGGGTCGCCGGCATAGGCATCAACATGTTTGAACACAGCGTGCAGCTCCTTGGGTCAGGACAGTTCGGACTAACAGCTGTCGCGAGGATACCTGTACTGAACGCCAAGGAACATGTCTTCGCGTGCAACTCGTCAGTGCAGCACTGCACGGCCCCGCATCGCCGTCATCGGCTCATTGCTCTCCCGCAAGGGCTCGCAACTGCTCCAGCTCCTGCACCGTCAGGGTCACGCCCTGCTGCGCCGACAACTCGCGCTCGCGATAACGCCGCTCACCCGGCATACGTTTCAAGCCCACCTCATGCATCTGGCTCACCAGCTCGCGGCTGCGCTCGGCAAAGCGATTACCCACTGATTTGGCAGGATCGATGACAATGATCAATTGCCCGGTCCAGGGCGTCTTCGCACCGGGGTGCTGCGACCAGTCGAACTCGAACGAGAAGTTACCGCCCGTCAACGCTGCTGCCAGCAGCTCGACCATCATCGACAACGCCGAACCCTTGTGCCCACCAAAAGGCAGCAGCGCCCCACCCTCCAGAATCGCCTTGGGGTCACAAGTCGGCTGACCCTGGCTGTCCACCCCCATACCCTCCGGCAATTGCTCTCCCTTGCGCGCAGCAATCTGCACGTCGCCGTGGGCCATGGCGCTGGTGGCCATATCAAAGACAATGGGGTCGCTGCCCGCGCAAGGTGCAGCGAAGGCGATCGGATTGGTGCCAAACAACGGCCGCTGCGCACCATGAGGGACCACGCAGGTCATGCTGTTGACCACGCTCAGGGCAACCAACCCCTCTTCGGCGAACGGCTCTACGTCTGGCCACAGGGCCGCAAAGTGGTGGGAATTGTGAATGGCCAGCACCGCCACACCGGCACTGCGCGCCTTTTCCACCAGCAACCCACGGGCAGCGGCCAGTGCAGGCTGAGCAAAACCACCCCTGGCATCAACCCGGACATAACCAGAGGCGACATCTTCGACGTCTGGCTGCGCCTTGCCGTCTACCCAGCCACTGGCCAGGGTCGATACATACCCCGGAATGCGAAAAACACCGTGGCTGTGGGCGCCGTCACGCTGAGCGCTGGCGCAGTTGTACGCCAGCGCGTCGGCAACGGCCTCACTGGTACCATGACGAACGAATATCCGATGCAGCAAAGCCTGCAGTTCGGCAAAGGCAAGGTGCGCGACTGCAGTATCAGGACGTGCGGACATCTGAAGCTCCCTTGTTGGAATTGGACTGGGCTACAGCGATGAGCAGGCTGGAAACTCTCGCGCAGTGACAGCTATCTGTCAAATGTTGACTTGATGACAGAAAACATTCATTTTCTTCGCCAAGCGCAACCGCCGTGAGAGTCGTCCGTGAGCCAACCGATCAAACAACGCCTGGAAAGCAGCCTGCAGAACGCCTCGGCGTCTGGGCGCAAGATCGCCACTTACATGCTGGGCAACCTGCATGAACTGCCTTTCCAGACCGCTGCCAGCATCGCCGACAAACTTGGCATCAGCGAGTCCAGTGTCGGCCGTTTCTGCCGCGCACTGGGCTATGAACACTTCAAGGCGCTCAAACACGACCTCAAGAATGACCTGGGCGATGGCCCCTGGCTGGTTGGTGATCGCCTGCAAGAATTCCGCCAACAACGGCGCGAGTCTGAAGAAGGTGCCTCTCGCAGCTTTGAACTGGAAGTCGCAGCCTTGGTGCGGGTGCATGAATACAGCCACACCGCGCTTTGGCACAGCGTCGCCCAACGCCTCTCTGAACGACGGAAGATATTCGTCGCCGGCTTTCAGACCGAGCGCGGAATCGCCCTGTGCATGGTGCACCTGCTGCAATACCTGCGTGATGGCGTGCACGCCGTCGATGGCAGCGCCGGGCACTTTGGCGACGTGCTGCTCAGCCAGCCAGACGACTGTGCCCTGGTGGTGTTCGAGGCGCGCCGCTACTCACGCCATGCCCTGAACCTGTGTCGCAAGGCACAGGAAGCGGGCATCCCGGTAACACTGGTTACCGACACCTTCTGCGACTGGGCCGATGCCCACGCCGACGAAGTCTTTCGTATACCCACCGATTTCAATCTGTTCTGGGAGTCCACCGCGACGATGCTGTCGTGGGTACACCTGATGGTCAACGAGGTCTGCAAGAAACTCGGACCGGATGTTGAAAAACGCTTGGAAGCCACTGCCGCTCTACACAACGAATTCGTTGGCTACACGTCAACGAACAAACAATAGCCAGAGTGCAAAATACCAATCGAGGTACATGATGAAACGAGTCGTCCACCTTGCAAGCGCTTGCGTACTGATGCTCGCCGGAATCGGCGCAGCCCAGGCAGAAACCTTGAAAATCGCCACCGAAGGCGCTTACCCCCCTTTCAACTACGTCGACTCGGATAACAAGCTGCACGGCTTCGACGTCGATATCGCCAACGCCCTGTGCGAACGCATGCAGGTGCAATGCACCCTGGTCGCCCAGGACTGGGAAGGGATCATTCCGGCACTGATGGCCAAGAAATACGATGCTGTGGTCGCGTCGATGATCAACACCGAAGAGCGCCGCAAGAAGATCGCCTTCACCAACCACTACTACAAGACCCCCCTTTCGGTCGCCGTGGCCAAGGACAGCAAGATCACCGACGCGCAGACCGACTTCAAGGGCTACACCGTGGGCGCGCAATCGTCCTCGACCCAGGCCATCTATGCCGAAGACGTCTATGGCAAGGCCGGCGCCGAGGTCAAGCTCTACCCTACCCTTGATGAAGCCAACGCCGACCTCGCCGCAGGCCGCCTGGATGGCGTGATTGCCGACAAGTTTCCGCTGATCGAGTGGCTGAACAAGTCCGGCAAGGACTGCTGCAAGTTCATTGGCGATGTCAAAGGCACCACCGCCGATGCCTCGATCGCCGTTCGCAAGGACGACGACGCCCTGCGCGAACGCCTGAACAAGGCGCTGGACGAGATCGTCGCCGACGGCACCTACCAGAAGATCTCCAGCCGCTACTTCGACTTCGATATCTACCAATAAGCCCCACATCCCTGCAGGAGCCGGCCTTGCCGGCGATAGGCGCCAGGCCTAGATCGCGGTGACAACGCGTCGATGCCATACCGGCTCCTGCACGGTCAAAAAAGAGGGTTCGAGCATGATCGAACAACTGTCACTGCTGTCGTTTGCCAGCGGCGGCTGGGGCCAGGCATTGCTGGCCGGCGCCGTAGTCACCATCAGCCTGGCCCTGGCCTGCCTGCCCATTGGCTTGCCCCTGGGGCTGGGTGTCGCCCTCGCCGCCCGCTCGCCAAAGCGCTTCCCGAAGGCTGCAGCTACCGTCTTCTCCACCGTGTTCCGTGGCCTGCCAGAGCTGCTGACCCTGCTGATCATCTATTACGGCTGCCAGATAGCAGCACAGAAAATCCTCGCCGCCATGGGTTATGAAGGTGAAGTGCTGATCAACACCTTCCTGGCCGCGATGATCGCCTTCAGCTTCGTCTTCGCCGCCTTTTCCAGTGAGATCTGGCTGGCAGCGTTCAAGACCGTGCCCAAGGGCCAATACGAAGCATCGGCGGCGCTGGGCCTGAGCAAGACCACAACCTTTCGCAAAGTGGTGTTTCCGCAACTGGTACGTATTGCCTTGCCCGGCCTGTCGAACAACTGGCTGTCACTGCTCAAGGACACGTCGCTGGTTTCGACCATCTCCCTGGTGGACCTGATGCGCCAGACCAACCTGGCGGTCAGCGTTACCAAGGAGCCCATGTTTTTCTATGCCGTCGCCTGTTTTGGCTACCTGCTGTTTTCGGCCCTGTCAGGACGCGCCTTTAGCGTTATCGAGCGGTATTTCAGTCGCCACCTGCGGAGCGCACGCCCATGACTTTCGATGATCTGCTAAGGCTGTTCCTCGATCCCGAGCTGCTGGAGCGCTACGGCCCGCGCTTTGTCGATGGCCTGCTGGTGACAGCCAAACTGGTGGCAATCTCGTTCACCCTCGGCGCAATCCTCGGCCTGCTGCTGGCCCTGGCGCGGCTGTCGAACAACCTGGTCGTGCAGCGCCTGAGTGCCGGCTATATCTACTTTTTCCGCGGTTCGCCACTGCTGGCCCAACTGTTCATGCTGTATTACGGCCTGAGTTCCTTCAAGGGCTTCTGGCAGGACGTCGGGCTCTGGTGGTTTTTCCGCGAGGCGTGGTACTGCACCCTGCTGGCGTTCACCCTGAACACCGCCGCCTACCAGGCCGAGATCTTCCGCGGCAGCCTGATGGCGGTCGCTCCCGGGCAGTATGAAGCCGCCAAGGCGCTGAGCCTGAAGCGCTCGACCACCTTCTTCAAGGTCATCCTGCCCCAGTCACTGATTGTCGCCGTTGGCCCACTGGGCAACGAATTGATCCTGATGATCAAGGCCAGCGCCATTGCTTCGCTGGTGACCATCTATGACCTGATGGGTATCACCAAACTGGCCTTCTCGCGCAGTTTCGACTTCCAGATCTACCTCTGGGCTGCAGTGCTCTACCTGCTGATCGTCGAGATCGTGCGACGCAGCCTCAAACACATCGAAGGCCGTCTGGGCCGTCACCTGCGCTAAACCGTGCAGCCTTTCGAGGACCGTTCCATGCAATGCCAAACCATCGTTCTGGGCGCCGGTATCGTCGGCGTCAGCACCGCCCTGCACCTGCAAGCCCGTGGGCGCAAGGTGATTCTGATCGACCGCGCCGAGCCCGGCAGCGGCACCAGCCACGGCAACGCCGGGCTGATCGAGCGCTCCAGCGTGATCCCCTACGCCTTCCCCCGCGAGCTTTCCCGCCTGCTGCGCTACAGCCTGAATCGCCAACCCGATGTGCGCTACAGCCTGCGCTACCTGCCCAAGGCTGGCCCCTGGCTGCTCAAGTACTGGCAGAACTCCTCGCCTGCCGGTGTCGCCGTAGCCACGCGCGCCATGCTGCCACTGGTGGAACGCTGCGTAGAGGAGCACGACGCTCTGATCGAAGCTGCCGAACTCGGCGACCTGATCAAGGCCAAGGGCTGGATCGAGGTGTACCGCAATGCCGAGGCCTTTGCCACTGCACAGGATGAGGCCCACGCGCTCAAGCCCTACGGCCTGCGCTATGAGATCCTCGACCGCCAACAACTGCACGCCCGCGAAGTCGATCTCAGCGAAAACGTCGTTGGCGGCATCCACTGGCTAGACCCCAAAACAGTCAGCGACCCAGGTGGCCTGACGCGCGGCTATGCCGCACTGTTCGTCAAACGCGGTGGCCAGTTCATTCATGGCGACGCCCGCACCCTGCGCCAGGTGGCCGGCGATTGGCAGGTCGACAGCCGCCAGGGGCCGATCACCGCAGCTGAGGTCGTCATCGCCCTTGGCCCGCAAGCCGCCGATCTGTTCAAGCCGCTGGGCTACAGCATTCCGCTGGAGATCAAGCGGGGTTACCACGCCCATTATCGCCCCCGCGCTGGTGCCGAGCTGACGCACTCGATCTGCGACGTACAGGGTGGCTTCGTACTGGCCCCCATGGTCAAGGGCATCCGCCTGACCACCGGCATCGAATTTGCCGCCAGCGACGCGCCGGCCAATCAAATCCAGCTGGAACGCTGCGAGGCCATCGCACGCAAGCTCTTCCCTCTCGGCGAGCGCATCGAAGCCGAGCCCTGGCTGGGGCGCCGTCCATGCCTGCCGGACATGCGCCCGGTCATTGGCCCGGCACCGCGTCACAAAGGCCTGTGGTTCAACTTCGGGCATGCTCACCACGGCCTGACCCTGGGCCCGGTCAGCGGCCGCTTGCTGGCGGAAATGATCACCGGTGCCAAGCCTTTCACCGACCCTGCGCCCTACAGTGCACAGCGCTTCAACTGACTTCGGGAGAACAATAACAATGCCTAGCCCCCTGAGCCTTGCCTCTGCCCAACCCATCGCCCAGCCCGACCCACGCAACGTCGTGGTGAAGATTGAAGGCCTGAACAAGTACTACGGCGCCTACCATGTACTGCGCGATATCGACCTGCAGGTACGCGAAGGCGAGCGCATCGTCCTCTGCGGGCCTTCAGGCTCGGGCAAGTCGACACTGATCCGCTGCATTAATCGCCTGGAGATCGCTGAAAAGGGCACGATTCGGGTCAATGACACCGACCTTGCCGAAAACACCCGCCAAGCCGCTCAAGTACGCAGCGAGATCGGCATGGTGTTCCAGCATTTCAACCTGTTCCCGCACATGAGCGCGCTCGACAACTGCACCCTGGCGCCCATGAGCGTGCGTGGCCTGTCACGCCAGGAAGCCGAGGAGCGCGCACGTTTCTACTTGAACAAGGTCGGCATCGAAAGCCAGGCAGGCAAGTACCCCAGCCAGCTCTCTGGCGGGCAACAACAGCGGGTGGCGATTGCACGGGCACTGTGCATGAAACCGAAAATCATGTTGTTCGACGAGCCCACCTCGGCACTCGACCCGGAAATGGTCGCCGAAGTACTGGACGTGCTAGTAAGGCTGGCCGACACCGGCATGACCATGCTGTGCGTTACCCACGAGATGGGGTTCGCCCGCCAGGTGGCAGAGCGCGTACTGTTCCTGGATGGTGGCCAGATCATCGAGGACAGCCCGCCTGAGGCGTTTTTCAACAACCCTCAAAGCGCACGGGCCAAAGGCTTCCTTGCGCAGATCCTGCACTGAGCCAAGGGCCTTGCGCGATCCTGTCTCGCCAAGGCCCATACTCCCGCAGCGCGCGCCAAAAACGTTAAATATAATGAACTACAAAAATCAAAAATTACCTCTATATTTCAAACACTTAGCAAGCTTAACGGCAAAATTAGTAGCTTACTAAGCAATAATTTTACACAAAGCTGTTTGACATATTTAACGGCGCTGGCAAGCTATGTAACAGGTTTCGACTGGAAACAGGCCATTGCGTGCCTTCCGGCAGTGCTCGAAACCTCAGGTAGCATCAGGCTGTATCGATGCGCCTGCACAACAATGACAGGCTGCGCCTGTCCAAAGGTGACATATGCCCAACAGCAACATTGGCAATAAGAATCAGACCCTCCGCAAGCCCGTCGTCCTGATGACCATGGGTGCCCAGGAGCGCAAGGGCCACGACTACCAGGTCATGACCCACAAGTACATCGTTCCACTGGTCGAACTGGCAGGTTGCGTACCGGTTCTGGTACCGACCTGCTGCGGTGCCGACGACCTTGAGCAATACCTGAACATGGCCGACGGTGTTTACCTGACCGGTGCGGGCAGCAACATCGACCCAAGCCTTTACGGCCAGGAAAACCACACCCCAGGCAAAGCCCAGGACAAGGCTCGCGACCTGTTCGACATCCCGTTGGTGCATGCCGCAATTGCGCGTGGCCTGCCAATCTTCGGTATCTGCCGCGGCATGCAGGAAATCAACGTCGCGCTGGGTGGCGATATCTATCAGAAGGTCTATGCCGAACCAGGCTTCAACGACCATCGGGAAAACCCGGAAGACCCAGTGGACATCCAGTACCAGGCTGTACATGGCGTACGCCTTGCACCGAACAGCTGGTTGCGTGAACTGTTGCAGACCGATGAAATTCGCGTCAACTCGCTGCATGGCCAGGGCTTGAAAACCCTCGGCAAAGGCCTTGAGCCTATCGCCCACGCCGAAGACGGCCTGGTCGAAGCCGTCCATGCACCCAGCCTGTCGCCGTTCCTCTTCGCCGTGCAGTGGCACCCGGAGTGGCAAGCTGCGAAAAACCCGGACTCGGTCAAGATGTTCCAGGCCTTCGGCGATGCCTGCCGCCAACGCGTGCGTCTTGCACTAAAAAAGCCTGAAATCGCAGCCTGAGTGCTGCGATGCATCGCCAGCAAGGCCAACTCACACTGAGAGCCAACCTTGCTGGCGATACAGGGGCGACCATCATTTGTTGCGAATGACACGCCTACCCTTCTTTTCCGACTGATCGACTGCGCTAACGCGCAAAGGCGCTGGCAGCGCCAGGCCTTTGTCAATCTGTCGCAAACACCCTAGTAGTAGGCGTTCTCTTTCTGAGAGTGGTCGGTGACGTCACGTACGCCCTTGAGCTCGGGAATACGCTCAAGCAGGGTACGTTCGATGCCTTCTTTCAAGGTCACGTCAGCCTGGCCGCAGCCCTGGCAACCACCGCCGAACTGCAGTACGGCAATGCCGTCATCAACCACCTCAATCAAACTGACCTGACCGCCATGGCTGGCCAGCCCCGGGTTGATCTCGGTTTGCAGGTAATAGTTGATACGCTCGTTGATAGGGCTGTCGGCATTGACCATCGGAACCTTGGCGTTCGGCGCCTTGATGGTCAGTTGACCACCCATGCGGTCAGTCGCGTAGTCGACCAAGGCATCCTCAAGGAAAGGCTCGCTGACCGCATCGATCCAGGCGGTGAAGCTCTTCAGGCCCAGGGCGGTATCTTCGGCCTTCTCTTCGCCCGGCTTGCAGTAGGCGATGCAGGTCTCGGCGTACTGGGTGCCCGGCTGGGTGATGAAAATGCGTATGCCGATGCCTGGGGTGTTCTGCTTGGACAGCAGGTCAGCCAGGTAATCATGCGCAGCATCGGTAATCGTTATGGCACTCATTGAAGTGGTTTCCTCACAGACTTGGCGGCAGTTTACGCCAACCTGACGCGCGAACAAAGTCCCAGTATTTTTGTCGGGAAACAACAGCCGCTTCGGGCGTCCTGAGCAGAAAGCCCAAACGCCGGAAGCGGCCTGATGAAGGGAGAATCGCCCTAGAGGTTTTCGTAGCGGTTCATATCCAGTACACCCGCTTCCACCGGCTCGGTTTCCTTGATGTAGGTGCTCAGGTCATGGAAATACTGCCAGAACTGCGGATGACTGCGGCGTACGCCCCAACGCATGACAATACGCTCGAATTTGGCGGTGTCGTCACGGGCCGCTTCCATGTCCTCGACAAACTCCGGTACATCCCGGGCCGGAATATTGAACATGAAGTTCGGGTAGCTGCTCATCACGCCGGGGTAGAGGGTCAAGGTATCCAACCCCAATTGGTACCGCGACTCCTCACCCAGCATGAAGGCAACGTTGCTGTGGGCGTGGTTGCGCAGCATGGAGTAGACCTGCCGCTTGCCGCCCTCGCCTTCTATACGCAGCATGGTCGCTTCCGGCAACTGGTTGATCACTTTCAGCCCTGCTGCAGGACGCGAAGCCAAGCGGCTCAGAGACTGTTCGACATCGCGGAACTCTTCAGTCATCTGTGGCCGTGAGCAGTAGGCGCCATGGCAGCGATTGATCGGGTCAGGAGCTGCGTTGAGGCTACCGGTCCGCTCGATCAGCTTGAGGCCAAAGTCACGTTTCGGGTCACGCTTGTCCAGCTTCAGGGCGCTCGGGGTGCTGGTATCGATCTCCTCGTAGTCCATCCACATTTTCACCTTGCCGCCGTTCTGGTACCAATCGCTGAGGATGGCACCACGCTTGTTGGCCGGCATCAGGCGCAGGAAGTTTACCTCGGCGCCATTGCGGATCAGATCGAAGTACAGCCGGGTCTGGGCCTGGTGCGACACGTTGCCGAACACATCGAAGTTCACCGCCAGCTGATAGTAGGTACGCTCGAACAGCGGATAATCGAACAGCCACAAGGTCAGCGGCACGTCACCAATGAGGCCCTTGTTGACCGAGGCGCTGTCAAAATGCCGGAAGATGGTCAGCAAGGCGTTGTCATTACCCGCCCATAGGCTTGACCAACTAGGCGCCGGCATGTCGGCATAGGCTTCCCGTCGCAGGCTTTCATACTCGTTGCGCTTGTCACGGTAGGTGTGCCAGAGGGTCAAGATGCTGCCAACATCGTCGATCTGCCCAGGCATTGCCAGCAATGGCGTGGCTTCAGCGCGATACTTGGCATCCGTCAGGTAGCGATCATGGGCCGGCTCCTGGAACAGCGCCCAGAAGTGGTCACGAATCACATCCGTGGCGATCTGCCCACGGCACACCGGGCCGCGAATGAAGGTGCGGACGAAATACTCGGCGTTATCCAGCATGAACTGATAGCGCGCTATCGCCGGGATTGCCTCAAACGTCTCGAACGGGTTGGCGCGGTGGCGTGGACCATAGCCCGGCAGCGCAGCCGCGTGCCAGTCGCCGCTGTAGAACAGCTGTTTGACACGCTTGAGCTTCTGCGGCCCCATCGGGTAGGTGATGTGGGTCTTGTGTACGATGACGCCCTGTACGGGCATCAACCGGTAGTAGAAGTCGGTGCCAGGCGGATCGTTGGGCCGACGCGTGGCAATCAGGTCAATGGGTTGGCCACTGGGTGTACGGGAACGTACCCATTGGAAGAAGTGCCCCGGCTCCCCGCCAACAAAGTAAATGTGTGCCAGAAACAGGTGTTCATACAGCCAACGGCCTACCAGCGCTTCGGTCGAACCCGGGCTGTTGAGCAGCGCTTCCCATTCCTGGATCTGTGCCGCCTCCTTGGCGCTGGGCTGGATCGGGTTGTGCTCAACTGGCGCGCCCGCCGCCAACCAACGCTGCAGGGTCTGGTACTGGGCATCGGTCAGGCCGGTGACCGCCAACGGCATGCCCTCACGGGGATGCGCCTTGGCATAGGCGTCGAACTCGCCGGGCAGCGGGCAGACATTTTCCCGGTTCAAGCCCAGCACGATGTCTTCAGGCAGCTTGGCGTTTGGCTTCAGCGGGGTTGAATGCCCCAGCTCCAGCATCCGCGCCATCAGCGCGGCCTGGCTGCCCTGGTTATCCAGCACCGAGTAGAAGCCCTTGCGCCGCCAGGCATCGACACTGTGGGCGTCGTAGAACAATCGGGTCGGGGGCACTGCAGTCGTGCGGTTGCCCTCGTAGACCGGCACCTTCGAAGCGCCGCGCTCGGCGCCTTCAGCACTTTCCAGCTTGAGCTGGCAGGCGGCATCGTTGCAGGCATGGCAGGCAACGCATTTCTCAGTGAAGATGGGTTGAATGTCCCGGGTATAGGAAATAGCCGGGCTGGATTGAGGCGCTTGCCCCAACGCCATGCCACTGATCAGCAGCGCGACGGCGCCGGCAAGTAAACGATGCACCATGTGCCAATTGTCCTGGAAATTAAAAGCCTCACGATTCTACCGGTGGCAGCACCGTGCCAACATGAATGAAATTCATGCAAATCAGTGACACGTCTAAAAACCGCGCAGCTTTGTTATTATTCCGCAACTTTTGTCTTTGCCCGACCAGGTAGTCCTATGTCTGACCGCAGCGCTCGTTTCCAAGCACTTCAGAAAGCACTCAAAGAGCGCATCCTGATCCTCGATGGCGGCATGGGTACTATGATCCAAAGCTACCGTCTGGAGGAACACGACTATCGTGGCACGCGCTTCGCCGACTGGCCCAGCGACGTCAAGGGCAACAATGACCTGTTGCTGCTATCGCGCCCCGACGTCATCGCCGCAATCGAGAAAGCGTACCTGGATGCCGGTGCCGACATTCTGGAGACGAACACCTTCAACGCCACGCAGATCTCCCAGGCCGACTACGGCATGGAAGCGCTGGTGTATGAACTGAACGTCGAGGGCGCCCGCATTGCCCGCCAGGTGGCCGACGCCAAGACACTGGAAACCCCGGATCGCCCACGCTTCGTAGCCGGCGTGCTCGGCCCGACCAGCCGCACCTGCTCGATCTCCCCGGACGTCAACGATCCCGGCTACCGCAACGTCACGTTCGACGAACTGGTGACCAACTACATCGAGGCCACCCGTGGCCTGATCGAAGGCGGGGCCGACCTGATCCTGATCGAAACCATCTTCGACACTCTCAACGCCAAAGCGGCAATCTTCGCCGTGCAGCAGGTGTTCGAGGAAGACAATGTCGAATTGCCGATCATGATTTCCGGCACCATTACCGATGCCTCGGGCCGCACCCTGTCCGGGCAGACGACCGAAGCGTTCTGGAACTCGGTACGCCATGCCAAACCGATTTCGGTGGGCCTGAACTGCGCCCTGGGTGCCAAGGACCTGCGCCCGTACCTGGAAGAACTGTCGAGCAAGGCCGACACCCAGGTTTCTGCACACCCTAACGCCGGCCTGCCGAACGCGTTCGGCGAGTACGACGAAACCCCGGCGGAAATGGCCGCCGTCGTTGAAGAGTTCGCCGCCAGCGGCTTCCTGAACATTATCGGCGGCTGCTGTGGGACCACGCCTGCGCACATCCAGGCGATTGCCGAAGCAGTGGCCAAGTACCCACCACGGGCTATTCCAGACATCCCCAAGGCCTGCCGACTGTCGGGCCTGGAACCGTTCACCATCGACCGCAACTCGCTGTTCGTCAACGTCGGTGAGCGTACCAACATCACCGGTTCCGCCAAGTTCGCCCGGCTGATCCGCGAAGAAAACTACACCGAAGCCCTGGAAGTCGCCCTGCAGCAGGTCGAAGCCGGCGCCCAGGTCATCGACATCAACATGGACGAAGGGATGCTCGACTCCCAGGCGGCCATGGTCAAGTTCCTCAACCTGATTGCCGGCGAGCCAGACATCTCCCGCGTACCGATCATGATCGACTCCTCCAAGTGGGAGGTGATCGAAGCGGGCCTGAAGTGCATTCAGGGCAAGGGCATCGTCAACTCGATCTCGATGAAGGAAGGCGTCGACGCTTTCAAGCATCACGCCAAGTTGTGCAAGCGCTATGGCGCTGCCGTGGTGGTGATGGCCTTCGACGAAGTCGGCCAGGCCGATACCGCCGCGCGCAAACGTGAAATCTGCCAACGCAGCTACGACATTCTGGTCAATGAAGTGGGCTTCCCGCCGGAAGACATCATCTTCGACCCGAACATCTTCGCCGTGGCCACCGGCATCGAGGAACACAACAACTACGCCGTGGACTTCATCGAAGCCTGCGCCTACATCCGCGACCACCTGCCCCATGCACTGTCCTCGGGCGGTGTGTCCAACGTGTCGTTCTCTTTCCGGGGCAACAACCCGGTCCGTGAAGCGATCCACTCGGTGTTTCTCTACCATGCGATCCAGAACGGCCTGACCATGGGTATCGTCAACGCCGGTCAGTTGGAGATCTACGATGAGATCCCCCCTGCCCTGCGCGAACGGGTCGAGGACGTGGTACTCAACCGTACCCCCGAAGGCACCGACGCCCTGCTGGCCATCGCCGATGACTACAAGGGTGGCGGCGCCACCAAGGAAGTCGAAAGCGAGGAATGGCGTTCACTGCCCGTCGGCAAGCGCCTGGAGCACGCCCTGGTCAAAGGCATCACTGCGTTTATCGTCGAGGACACCGAGGAATGCCGCCAACAGTGCGCACGTCCGATCGAGGTCATCGAAGGCCCGCTGATGAGCGGCATGAACGTGGTGGGTGACCTGTTTGGCGCCGGCAAGATGTTCCTGCCGCAAGTGGTCAAGTCGGCACGGGTGATGAAGCAGGCGGTGGCCCACCTGATTCCGTTCATCGAAGCCGAGAAAGGCGACAAGCCGGAAGCCAAGGGCAAGATCCTCATGGCCACGGTAAAAGGCGACGTGCATGACATCGGCAAGAACATCGTCGGCGTGGTGCTGGGCTGTAATGGCTACGACATCGTCGACCTCGGCGTGATGGTGCCGGCCGAAAAAATCCTGCAAGTGGCCCGCGAGCAGAAGTGCGACATCATCGGCCTGTCCGGGCTGATCACGCCGTCACTGGACGAAATGGTGCATGTCGCCCGCGAGATGCAGCGTCAGGACTTCCACCTGCCGCTGATGATCGGCGGCGCGACCACCTCCAAGGCGCACACCGCGGTCAAGATCGAGCCCAAGTACAGCAACGACGCCGTCGTATACGTCACTGACGCCTCGCGTGCCGTCGGCGTCGCCACGCAGCTGCTGTCCAAGGAGCTGAAAGCCGGCTTCGTCGAGCGGACCCGCCAGGAGTACGTCGAAGTACGTGAACGTACCGCCAACCGCAGCGCCCGCACCGAGCGCTTGAGCTACGCTCAGGCCATCGCGGCCAAGGCATCGTTCGACTGGGCTGGCTATCAGCCGGTCGTGCCGACTTTCACCGGCGCCAAGGTACTGGAAAACATCGACCTGAACGTACTGGCCGAGTACATCGACTGGACGCCGTTCTTCATCTCCTGGGACCTGGCGGGCAAGTTCCCGCGCATCCTCACCGACGAAGTCGTCGGCGAAGCGGCCACGGCGCTGTACGAAGACGCCCAACAGATGCTGCGCAAGCTGATCGATGAAAAACTGATCAGCGCCCGGGCAGTGTTCGGCTTCTGGCCGGCCAACCAGGTCAACCACGACGACATCGAAGTCTATGGACAGGATGGCCAGCCACTGGCCCTGCTGCACCATCTGCGCCAGCAGACCATCAAGACCGACGGCAAGCCCAACTTCTCCCTGGCCGACTTCGTGGCACCGAAAGACAGCGGCGTGACCGACTATGTCGGTGGTTTCATCACCACCGCCGGCATTGGTGCCGAAGAAGTCGCCAAGGCCTATCAGGACAAAGGCGACGACTATAGCTCGATCATGGTCAAGGCACTCGCCGACCGCCTGGCCGAAGCCTGCGCCGAATGGCTGCACGAACAGGTGCGCAAGCAGTACTGGGGCTATGCCAAAGACGAGGAACTGAGTAACGAAGCGCTGATCAAGGAACAGTACCTGGGCATCCGTCCGGCCCCTGGCTACCCCGCCTGCCCGGACCACACTGAAAAAGGCACCCTGTTCCAACTGCTCGACGGTACCGAAATCGGCGAGCAAGGCCAGAGCGGCGTCACCCTGACCGAGCACTATGCAATGTTCCCGGCAGCAGCGGTCAGCGGCTGGTACTTCGCCCACCCACAGGCACAGTATTTCGCCGTGGGCAAGGTCGACAAGGATCAGGTGCAGAGCTATACGGCGCGCAAAGGCCAGGACCTGAGCGTCAGCGAGCGCTGGCTGGCACCCAACCTGGGGTACGACGCTTAAGCATCGGTCATCGGTATGGGCGGTTGCAGGGTCGACGTTGTGTCGCGCCCCGCAGACGCTCCTTGAGGGGCTACACTGTGGACAGGCCTTCCGCCCACAGGAGCTGATCATGGACGACCCCGCCCAAGGCAAGCCACCGACCTTCTGGCAAATGCTGCAAAGCGTGCTGGCCGCCGCCTTCGGCGTGCAGAGCAACAAGAACCGCGCGCGCGATTTCACCCACGGCAAACCCAGTCACTTCATTGTCCTGGGTACGCTGTTCACCTTGCTGTTTATTCTGGTACTGCTGGGGTTGGTAAAACTGGCCCTGCACCTGACCGCCGCCTGAAACGCAAACCGCCCGCAGGTATCCATGCTGCAGGCGGTCTCATGCTACCCAGCGGGTGATGTCACTGATGACTGACCCAGTACACGGCTGTCACGACCACCAGGATGATCAGGCAGAGTGTCGCCCAAGCGTCGACATGACTGTCACTCTTAACCGACTTGGTTGAATTTCCCATTGCATCGCCTCTTGTAGTGGTTATGGGAATGCATGACACCTGTAGCAGTTAAGCCCAGCGATGCCCTTTGCTCAAGCCAGGTCTTTTGGCTGTTCGTCGGTTAGGGTCTGTATGAAAAGTCTTGAGACGAAGGTCAGGCAAGGCGAAAACAGCCGAGGAAGCGGAGTTTACGGGTTGTAAATGAGCATTCCGAGGCTGTTTTCAACGCAGCATCACCGAGTATCAAGGCTTTTCGTACAGAGCCTAGTAGTCCACCGGCGCCGTCAGGAATGGGTAGCGAAAACTGCGCGCCTTGCCTTCGGCGCTGAAACGATTGAAGTCCAGGCCATAGTCGGGCTCGTTGACCAGCTTCAGCCAGCGCCGGGCTCGAGCGGGATCAATGAGCTGAAGCACAGGCACCTGGTACCGATGCTGGCCATCGCGGCTGATCGGCAACCCGAGCGCATCGTCGTGCAACAACACCATGGCCCAGCCACCGAGTGTGAAATGCCCACCCATGAGTACGCTCAGGCGCCCGTCGATACGCGCCTGCAAGGCCTCTGGCGAGCTGTTGACGGCACTGAAGTAGACATCCTTGCCGGGTTTGCGCCCGGCTTCCTCGAACGCCTGCATCGCGCCAAAGGCCATTTCATCGTTAGCCGACCAGACCAGTTGGGTGTTCGGATAGCGATGCAGCAACTGACTGGCCTGCTCATACGCCCGTTCCCGACCCCAACCGCCATAGACCACCTGGCGAAGGTTCACCTCGGGGTGCTCGGCAAGCGCCCGACGCATGCCGCGCTCGCGCAGTTGCGAGGCCGGGGTGATTTTCATCCCGGAAAACGCCAGCAATTCGATTTGCTGGCCCTTCGCAGGCGCCGGCACCTGGGCAATCAATGCCGTTAGCATGCGATAGCCCGCCTCCTCGTCATTTGTGACCAGGGTCGCGATAGGTTGCGGGTATTTGTCCGGGCTGTCGGCAATGAGCCGCGTCTGGTCGGGCGTCAAACCGTTGTTGACCAGAAACAGCTTTACCCCGCTGCCACGGGACAGGCGAATGATCTCCGGCGCTATATATTGCTCATTGACCAGTACCAGGTAGTCAGGGCGCTGCGGCCCCTCCAGCACTTGCCGTGCCAGCGTCATGGCACGCGCCGGCTCACGTTCGCTGTATTCGACCCGCAACTGCATGCCAAGATCACTGGCAGCCGCTTGCATGAAGCGCGAGTAACTGAGCCAGAAAGTCTCATTGGAATACCCCGGGTTCAAAAAAACCACCGAGGGCACCTGAGCATTGGCTGCCAATGGCAGACTCAGCAACAGGCATCTAGCCAGAGCTTTCAGCATGGGGAACAGGCTCGCACAGAATAAAGCGGCGCAGTATAACGCCCCCAACCTGCCCGATGGCTAAACGCAACACAGTCTCACTTAGTCCAAATGGTTCTTTGCATATGCAAAAACTTCACTTTTGCGCATAAACACAAGCTGATATCTTTCCACAGCTCCGCTCCGGAGTGCGCGGCCGTGCGCGCGATTAGCTGCCTGCAGCCTGAAAACAGGACCCTTATGTACGTATACGACGAGTACGATCAGCGGATCATCGAGGACCGCGTCAAGCAGTTCCGTGATCAGACCCGACGCTACCTGGCCGGTGAGCTCAGTGAAGAAGAGTTTCGCCCCCTGCGCCTGCAGAATGGCCTCTATATCCAACGTTTTGCCCCCATGCTGCGGGTCGCGGTGCCCTATGGCCAGCTGACGTCGCGTCAGACGCGGATGCTGGCGAAGATCGCGCGCGACTACGACAAGGGCTACGCCCACATCAGCACCCGGCAGAACGTCCAGTACAACTGGCCGGCACTGGAAGACATTCCGGAGATTCTGGCCGAACTGGCTACCGTGCAGATGCACGCGATCCAGACCAGCGGCAACTGCCTGCGCAACGTCACCACCGACCAGTTTGCCGGTGTGGCCGCCGATGAATTGATCGACCCGCGCCCATGGTGCGAGATCGTTCGCCAGTGGACCACCTTCCACCCTGAATTCGCCTACCTGCCGCGCAAGTTCAAGATCGCCATCAACGGTTCGGTCAACGACCGCGCTGCCATCGAAGTCCATGACATCGGCCTGGAACCGGTGCGTAACGCAGCCGGCGATCTGGGTTTCCGTGTACTGGTCGGTGGCGGCCTGGGCCGTACCCCGGTGGTGGGTGCATTTATCAACGAGCTCCTGCCGTGGCAGGACCTGCTCAGCTACCTGGACGCCATCCTGCGGGTTTACAACCGCTACGGCCGACGCGACAACAAGTACAAGGCGCGGATCAAGATCCTCGTCAAGGCGCTCACTCCAGAAGTGTTCGCCGAGAAGGTCGAGGCCGAAATGGCTCACCTGCGTGGCGGCAGCACCACGCTGACCGAAGCCGAATTGCACCGTGTCGCCAAGCACTTCGTTGACCCTGAGTACAAGGCGCTGGAAAACCTCGACCACGAGCTGGCCGAACTGGAGCAGCAACACCCAGGTTTCGCCCGCTGGCGTGCGCGCAATACCCGTGCGCACAAACGCTCAGGCTACGTGGCTGTCACCCTGTCGCTGAAACCGACTGGCGTGGCCCCAGGCGACCTGACCGACAAGCAACTGGACGCCGTTGCCGACCTGGCCGAGCGCTACAGCTTCGGTCAACTGCGCACCTCCCACGAGCAGAACATCATTCTGGCCGACGTCGAGCAACGCCAATTGCACGCACTGTGGCTTGAGCTGCGCGAAAATGGCTTCGCCACCCCGAACATCGGCCTGCTGACCGACATCATCTGCTGCCCGGGCGGCGACTTCTGCTCCCTGGCAAACGCCAAGTCGATCCCGATTGCCGAGTCCATCCAGCGCCGCTTCGATGACTTGGACTACCTGTTCGACATCGGCGAGCTGGACCTGAACATCTCCGGTTGCATGAACGCCTGCGGTCACCACCACGTGGGCCACATCGGTATTCTCGGTGTGGACAAGAAAGGCGAAGAGTTCTACCAGGTTTCCCTCGGTGGCAGCGCCAGCCGCGATGCCAGCCTGGGCAAGATCCTCGGCCCTTCGTTCGCCCAGGATGCCATGCCGGATGTGATCGAAAAGCTGATCGACGTGTACGTGGAACAACGTACCGAAGACGAGCGCTTCATCGACACCTATCAACGTATTGGCATTGACCCCTTCAAGGAGCGCGTCTATGCAGCGAATCATTAAGAACAACCAGGTCGTCGACGAAACCTGGCACCTGCTGCCCAAGGACGTCACCCTGGACGAGCTGAGCAACTGCGACGACTACATCGTACCGCTGCAGCTGTGGCGCGATCACGCCCATGCCCTCAAGGCCCGCGATGGCGGCCTGGGCGTGTGGCTGGACAGCGACGAAGAAGCCGAGGAAATCGGTGAAGATGCTGACCAGTTCCAGGTCATCGCCTTGAACTTCCCGGCATTCACCGATGGCCGCAGCTACTCCAACGCACGTCTGCTGCGTGACCGTTACCAGTTCAAGGGCGAGCTGCGCGCAATCGGCGATGTGCTGCGCGACCAGCTGTTCTACATGGCCCGCTGTGGTTTCGATGCCTTCGCGGTACGTGCCGACAAGGACCCATACGAAGCCCTGGAAAGCCTAAAGGACTTCTCGGTGACCTATCAGGCCGCCACCGACCAGCCGCTGCCGCTGTTCCGCCGCCGCTGATAGCGAAAGCCCGCAGATGCGGGCAACGCTGAGTCACACCAAAACACCCTGCAAGGCCTACGCCTTCGCAGGGTGTTTTTTTTCAGGCCACCCGCGCTTCAGGACACTTGCGCTTGAGTTGTACGCAAACGCTGCAGCAGGCGCGGGCCAAACACATTGATCAACAAACCGCCCATGACCAGCAATGCGCCCCAGCACTGCACATCGCTCAATCGCTCATCCAGCAGCAGCGCCGAGGAACTGAGCCCCACCACCGGTACCAGCAACGAAAATGGCGCGACCTTGCCCGCCGGGTGACGCGACAGTAACCGGCTCCACAGGCTGTAGCCGATCATAGTGGCGACAAAGGCCAGGTATGCAAGCGAGAGGATCGAGCTCAGGCCGATACCCCGCAGCGAAGCTTCAATCAGCGCCGGCCCTTCCAGCCACCAGGACAACGCAAAAAACGGCAGCGGTGGAATCAAGCCGCCCCAGATGACCAATGCAACCAGGTCCACATTGCCGAAGCGTCGAGTGATGATGTTACCTATCGCCCAACTGGCGGCAGCACACAACGTCAGGATCAGGGCGAAAACCGGGACACTGGTACCATTTTCACTGCCAATCAACACCAGCCCACCCGCCGACACCAGCAGCCCCAGCACGCTGGCCACACGCAGGCGCTCGCCAAGAAAAATGGCGGCGAAAAACAGGGTGAAGAAGGCCTGCGACTGCAACACCAAGGACGCCAGCCCCGGTGGCATGCCGTTACCCATGGCCTCGAACAGGAAGGCAAACTGGCCCAGCGAAATCGTGGCGCCGTAGGCAATCAGCCAACGCCAGGGAAGCGCGGGACGCTTGATAAACAGAATCGCCGGAAACGCCACCAGCAAAAAGCGCAGCCCGCCCAGCAGCATGGGTGGTAGCCCATCGAGGCCCACCTTGATCACCACGAAATTGACACCCCAGGCGATGATCACCACCAACGCCAACAGCAGATCCTTGACTGGCATCCTTCCCTCGCACGCCTTGTAATATGTCGAAACAGCATAGCCTTATGCGCGGGCCCGTCATACCCGCAACTGCCACCCGATAGTCTGTTTGCGTCATCGCTGCAGCTATTCACAACCACGCAGGAAAAAGGCCCGATCGTTGCCGAGTCGGGCCCTGTTCAGCACGTTACCGCACTTACCAGAGCGGCAGGCTGTAGCTGAGGATCAGGCGGTTTTCGTCGATGTCGCTGGCAAAGCTGGAGCGGTAGGTTGCATTTCGCCATTTGATACCGACGTTCTTCAGTGGACCACTTTGAACGACATAGCCGATATCGGTGTTACGTTCCCATTCCTTGCCCTCGCCGCCTGCCGCGCCAAGCTCGATCTGATCACCTTTGACGTAGCGGGTCATGAAGGTCAGGCCGGGAATACCCCAGGCCGCGAAGTTGTAATCGTAACGGGCTTGCATGGAGCGCTCGTCCTGGTTGGCGAAGTCGTTGATCTGCACCAGGTTGACCAGGTAAGGGTCGGCACCCTGAACATTGGCAAAGCCAGTATCACCGTTCATTTTCTGGTAGCTGAGACCAAAGGCATGAGCCCCCAGGGTGTAGGTGAACATGCCACTGAGCAAGGTGTTGTCAACGTTGCTGCGGCCATCATCGCTGGCATCGGCAAAACGCAGGTCAGACTTCAAGGATTGCCCCTCGGCAATAGGCAATACATGCACCAACGTCAGGAAATGCTGCTTGTACAGGTCTTCCAACTGCGCGTAGTGGTAACCCGTGCTCAGCGTCTTGCTCCAGACGTAGGTACCACCGACGAAATCGAACTTGTCCGATGTCGCCTTGCCGGTGGTGACGATATTGCGCCGAGGGCCCTTCATCAGGGTCATGTCTTCACGGTTGGTCGAGTCGCGCTGGTTCACCTGAGTCAGGCGCCCGGCGTCGAAGGTCAGGCCACTGAGGTCCATGGAGTTCAGCCAACCACCCTCGAAGGTCTGCGGTAGCAGGCGCGAGTTGTTCGGCGTCAGCACCGGCAGCATGGGGATCAGGGTGCCGACCTTGAGGGTGGATTTCGATACCCGTACCTTGGCGGCCAGCCCCAGCTCGCTGTAGTCGTCAGGTGCCCGCTTCGACTGGGCGCCGCGCGGCAGCAAGCCGGTTGCGCCAGCACGGTCGGGGCTTGAGTCGAGCTTGACCCCGAGCAGGCCCAAGGCGTCGACACCAAAGCCTACGGTGCCCTCGGTGAATCCGGACTCATAGCGCATGATGAAACCCTGCGCCCATTCCTCACCCTTGTTCTGCGGCGCCGCATGCTGGCGGAAGTCGCGGTTCATGTAGAAGTTGCGCATCTCCACACTGGCTTTACTGTCCTCCAGAAACGCAGCGGACGCCGGTGAGCAAACGCCAATGGCCCCGGCAAGGCCAGGTAACAACAGAATGCGGGTAGAACGAATTGCGCTCATAGGTCTCTCTTCTTATTAGCGTGCTGATGCACCCGTACCAAGCCCAGACCAGCGTCTGTGCGGTATTCCCCCAGCGTTGCCTGCAACGCTGCCCTTAGAAATTGCGCCGTGCGAGTTTCAGCACCCAGCCGACGATGCCGACCCGGAACAACAGCACGCAGATGACGAAGATCAAACCGAGGATCACATGCACCCACTCACCCAAAGGCCCATTGGACAGGTAGCTCTGCAGGGTGACCACGATGCCGGCGCCGACCAGTGGGCCAAACACCGTGCCGACGCCACCGAGCAGGGTCATCAGGATCACCTCGCCGGACATGTGCCAGTGCGCGTCGGTCAACGAGGCCAGCTGGAACACCACGGTCTTGGTCGAACCGGCCAGGCCGGTCAACGCTGCGGAAATCACAAAGGCCAGCAGCTTGTGCGCCTCGACGTTGTAGCCCAGCGAGATCGCCCGTGGTTCGTTCTCGCGGATGGCCTTGAGCACCTGGCCGTAAGGTGAATGGATCGTGCGCTGGATCACGGCGAAGCCGAACACGAATACGGCCAGGACGAAGTAGTACAGGGTCAGGTTGTTGTTCAGGTCGAAGACCCCGAACAACTGCCCACGGGGCACGCCCTGCAGACCGTTCTCACCACCAGTGAACGGCGCTTGGACAAAGATGAAGAACACCAACTGCGCCAAGGCCAGGGTGATCATCGCGAAGTAAATACCCTGGCGCCGGATCGCCAGCAGGCCAAACACCAGCCCGAGCGCGGTGGACGCCAGGGTTCCGGCAAGAATGCCCAGCTCAGTTCCCAGGCCGCTGTACGCACTCAGCACGTAACCCGTGACGTAGCCGCCCGAGGCGAGAAACGCCGCGTGGCCGAACGACAACAGCCCGGCATAGCCCAGCAGCAGGTTGAACGCACAGGCAAACAGCGCAAAACACAGCAGTTTCATCAGGAACACCGGGTACACCGCCAGTGGTGCGAGCAGCGCTACGCCCAACAACGCCAGGTAGAACCAGCGCTTGCGCCGTGCCGCCGCCTGACGACGCTCCTGTACGACATTCGGTTGCAGGACGCCAGCGCCCTGCTTGATCTCCAGACTCGTCATCGTCACACCTCTTTCCCGAACAGTCCCGCAGGACGAACCAGCAACACGAGTACCATCACAAGGAACACCACGGTATTGGCCGCCTCTGGATAGAACACCTTGGTCAGCCCTTCGATCAGGCCCATGGCCAGGCCGGTGACAATCGCGCCCATGATCGAACCCATGCCGCCGATCACCACCACGGCGAACACCACGATCAACAGGTTGGCGCCCATGGTCGGCGTCACCGAGTAGATCGGTGCCGCCAATACGCCGGCGAAGGCCGCCAAGGCAGCACCGAAGCCATAGGTCAGGGTGATCAGCAGCGGCATGTTGATGCCGAACGCCTGCATCAATTTCGGGTTTTCGGTACCCGCACGCAGGTAGGAACCCAGGCGCGTGCGCTCGATCATGAACCAGGTCGCCAGGCACACCACCAAGGCCGCTACCACCACCCAGGCGCGGTAGATGGGCAGAAACATGAAGCCCAGGTTGACGCCGCCCTTGAGTTGCTCAGGCATGGGGTAGGAGGAACCGGATACACCGAACAGTTTGACGAAGGTGCCTTCAACGATCAGCGCCAGGCCAAAGGTCAGCAACAGCCCGTAGAGGTGGTCTTCACCGGCGATGCGCCGCAACAGGCCGCGCTCGATGAGCATGCCCAGCGCGCCGACGAGTAACGGTGCCAGCACCAGGGCGACCCAGTAGTTCACACCCAGGTAATTGAGCCCAAGCACGGACGCGAACGCGCCGAGCATGTATTGGGCGCCATGGGCAAAGTTGATGATCCGCAGCAAGCCGAAGATGATCGCCAGGCCCAGGCTGAGCAAGGCATAGAACGTCCCGTTGATCAGCCCGAGCAGCAGTTGACCGAGCAGTACGCTCAGGGGAATGCCGAATACGATAGTCATGAATTACCATCCGCTGGAAGTCCGTGACACCCGGCTGCAAGCAACCGGGCGCGTAGCCTGATTCAGTTGCCGATCAGCTTTTCGGCAGCAGTTTGCAGGTGCTTTCGGACATCGGCCGGTAGGCCTCATCGCCAGGAATGGTGCTGACGATCTTGTACAGGTCCCACTCGCCCTTCGACTCGGCCGGGGTTTTCACCTGCGCCAGGTACATGTCGTGAACCATGCGGCCGTCAGCGCGGATCTTGCCGTTCTTGGCGAACATGTCATTGACCGGGGTGGCCATCATTTGGGTTCGTACCGCCTGCGCCTCGTCACTGCCGGTGGCCTTGATTGCGTTCAGGTAGTTCGTGGTTGCCGAGTAGATGCCCGCCGGAACCATGCCCGGCATCTTGCCGAAGCGTTTGTAGTAGCGCTGGGCCCAGGCACGGCTTTCATCATTCATGTCCCAGTACCAGCCCGTGGTCAGCATCAACCCTTGGGTAACGTCCAGGCCCATGGCATGGATGTCGTTGAGAAACACCACCATACCCGCCAGCTTCTGCCCGGACTGGGCAACACCGAACTGGCTTGCGGTCATCAGCGAGTTGACCGTGTCGGCACCGGCGTTGGCGAAGGCAATCACATCCGCACCAGACCCTTGGGCCTGGAGGATGTAGGAGGAGAAATCACTGCTGGGGAACGGATGGCGAACCGTGCCAACCACCTTGCCACCGTCGCTCTGGACGACCTTGGTGATGTCCTTCTCCATCGCATGACCGAAGGCATAGTCGGCGGTCAGGATGAACCAGTTCTTGCCCCCGGAAGCGAGTACCGACTTGGCCGTGCCATTGGCCAGGGCGTAGGAGTCATAGGTCCAGTGGATGTGGTTGGGCGAGCAATATTCGTTGGTCAGGCTTGAGGCCGCCGCGCCGGAAATCAGCGCCAGTTTGCCGGACTGCTCTACCACCTTGCTTGCCGCCAGCACGACCGAGGACGCCACCATCCCGGTGACCATGTCGACATTGCGCTCATCGACCCACTGACGCACGGTGTTGGCACCGACATCCGGCTTGTTCAGGTCGTCGGCGCTGAAGACCACGATTTTCTTGCCATTGACCTGACCGCCGAAATCTTCGACCGCCATGTTCAGCGCCTCCAGGCCGCCCGGGCCGGAAAGGTCACGGTAAGTACCGGACATGTCGGCCAGGTAACCAATGCGAATTTCATCGTCGCTGATCTGGGCCTGGGCAGCACCGGCGATCAGGCCGGAGGCGAGCATGGCGCAAGCAGTCTTTTGGAAAACCTTCATGTAGTTCACCCACTTTCCACAGTTATTGTTGTTGTAAAGGGCAAAGCGACCCCCGCCCGGCATGACTGACGCCACGCCGACGTAAACAGCACAGGGGTTAAACGGCGCTCAGACGCCGAGACAGCGGTTCAGCAGTTCCTGTTTCGCATCCAGCTCGGCAGCACTGATTTCCTCGACGATCTGGCCGTGATCCATCAGGTAATGACGATCGGCCAGCGGCGCCGCAAAACGGAAGTTCTGCTCCACCAGTACGATGGTCAGGCCCTTCTGCTTGAGCTTGATCAACACCTCGGCCAGCTTCTGCACGATGACAGGGGCCAGGCCTTCGGTGATCTCGTCGAGCAGCAGCAGGTTGGCCCCGGTGCGCAGGATGCGCGCCATCGCCAGCATCTGTTGCTCGCCACCCGACAGGCGTGTGCCCTGGCTGAAACGGCGCTCATAAAGGTTGGGGAACATCGCGTAGATGTCGTCCAGGCTCATGCCATCGCTGCGCACCATTGGCGGCAGCAGCAGGTTTTCCTCGACGTTGAGGCTGGCAAAGATACCGCGCTCTTCAGGGCAATAACCGACCCCAAGACGCGGGATCAGGTGAGCGGCGATGCCGATGGTTTCGTTGCCATTGACCATGATCGAGCCGGTGCGGCGGCCGACCATGTTCATGATCGCGCGCAAGGTCGTCGAGCGCCCAGCGCCGTTACGCCCCAACAGGGTGACCAGTTCACCCCGCCGTACCTGCATGTCGATGCCGTGCAGGATGTGCGACTCGCCATAGAAGGCATGCAGGTCGCTGATACGCAGTTGCTCGAAATCCGGAACGTTCAGGCTGCTCATGCGTGGGCCTCCTCGAGGCAGACTGCTTCACTGCCCAGGTAGGCTTCACGCACCTGCGGATTTGCCGAAACACTGGCGTAGTCACCTTCAGCGAGGATCGAACCACGCGCCAGTACCGTAATGCGGTCGCACAACTGGCTGACCACATTGAGGTTGTGCTCCACCATCAGTACGGTGCGCCCTACTGCCGCGCGACGCACCAGGCCAATGACCATTTCAACGTCCTCGTGGCCCATGCCCTGGGTCGGCTCGTCGAGCAACAGCACGGTCGGGTCCAGCGCCAGCGTGGTCGCCAGCTCCAACGCGCGCTTGCGCCCATAGGGCAACTCGATGGTCAATGTGTCGGCATAGGGCAGCAGGTCGACGTCATCCAGCATCTGCAACGCACGCTCATTGAGGGCATCGAGGCTGCGCTCGGACTTCCAGAAATGAAACGAGTTGCGCAACTTGCGCTGCAGCGCTACCCGCACGTTTTCCACCACACTCATGTGGCCGAACACCGCCGATATCTGGAAAGAACGCACCAGACCAAGACGGGCGATTTCGTTGGGTTGCATGCCGGTGATCGGCTTGCCAAGGTAGTGGATCTCGCCACGGGTGGGCGTGAGGAACTTGGTGAGGAGGTTGAATACGGTGGTTTTGCCGGCCCCGTTAGGCCCGATCAGCGCGTGGATGTGTCCCTTCTGTACACGTAGATCTACCGAGTCGACCGCGGTAAAACCGCGAAATTCCTTGGTCAAGCCACGTGTTTCCAACACGAACTCTGGTGACATGTGTAGCCCTCTAACCTTGATTATTTTTATTGGTTATGGCGCTGCGGGTGTTCTTCCCTTTACGTAAACGCAAACACTAGACGAAGATTACCTTTACGTAAACGGTAATAACATGAATAGCAGGAAGAAATTTTAACAGTGGCGAAATGTGACAAAAAATGTCGGGAAATGACGGGAAAAATCGGGATAAAACACTTGGCCCGTGCTGAAACGATACTTGGCTGTGATCTACGCCGTAGTTGGTTTTTCGCAAAATGGAAAAACCGGCAAACCGTCCGCATCAACCGCATGCTGACGGGGAGAACGCGCGGCCAAAGGATGGAGGTAAAGGAAAAGAAAAACGGCCGTGGCCAAAGGCGTCACGGCCAGACAGCAGCGAGCGCTTGATCAGTCGAGGTTACGCTCCCAACTTTCTTGATCTTCGCGATCAAATTCATCCCACTCGGCGTCGTCGTCTTCGCTATCGTCGTCATCGGCGTGGTCGAACAGCGGGTTGGCTTCAGCCTCTACCGCGTCGAAGTCTTCATCGAACTCATGATCGAGCAGGTGATCGTGCTCGGGTTCGTGAATATCAATCTCGTCGTTCATGAAGGGTTCCTGCATTGAGCCAATACATCCAAGGCGCCTGTATAGGCGTGCTTGGCGTAATCGTCAATGGTCCGTTTCAGGAACCCCCGCGCTCAGGGTTTGATCTTCTTCAATTCGTTCAGCAAGCCCATCAGTTGGTCGAGTTTCTCTTCACCGAACTGACGCTGGATCTCCTGGTAGTTACGCTCCATCTGCTCGCTCATTTCCAGGAAGCACTGATGGCCCTGCACGGTCAGGCTGATGAAGATACGCCGCTGGTCTTCCGTGGATTTGCGCCGTGACACCAGGCCGTCACGCTCCAGGCGCTTGAGCACACCACTCATGCTTGGCTTGAGAATACACGCCAGGTGCGCGAGTTGATGGCTTTCAAGCTCGCCCTGCTGACGCAGGATACGGATGACCCGCCATTGCTGCTCGGTCAGGTCTTGGGCGTTCAGCGCCGGGCGGAAAAAGGACATGGTTGCTTCACGTGCCTGAAGCAACGTGAGGGTCAGGGAAGGTCTGGGAATAGCCATGATTGAGTTAAACAATGAATGAGGTGGCAGTTTAAGGGTGCCCCGAAGTTGCAGCAAGGGCACCTGCGAAAAATAAACATGTTAACAAAATACAAATTGTTACCCACTAGAACCTTGGCGACCTCCAGGGGCACTCCCCGGCTGGAACTGGCCTGCCAACCCGGAACACGCCTCGCCACGCCCCAGATAGATCAGCAGGAACGCACCAAGGCTGGCAACACCGGCAGCCGCCATGGCCAGGCACATCGGCAATGGCGTGCCATTGGCGAAGTAGCTGACCAGCGCACTGAAACCGGCGCCACAGGCAAACTGCCCAGACACCGCCAAACCAGCGGCGGCGCCAGCCTGCTGAGGGTACAGGGCCAATAGACGCGCCACGCTGTTGGCACCCAGTAGCCCGGTAACGCTTACATACACGAGGATGCACGTCGCCATTGCCGCCAGGCCGGCCACCCCGGTGAAGCCGACCACAGCCAAGGCCACCCCCGAAAGCGCCGCCAACACCGCGCCTACGCCCAGCATCGGCAGCGTTCCCACCCGCGTGACCAGCCGTGCGTTGACGAAGGTCATGACGATGATTCCAGCGATGTTCATCCCGAACAGCCAGGCATAGTCGCTTGGCGAGACGCCAAAATATTCCACATAGACGAACGGCGAGGCGGTGATGAAGGCAAACATCCCGCCAAAGGAGAACCCCATGCACAGCATGCAGCCCAAGGCTCGGCGTTGCGTGCCAATGTGCCAGTAGGCAGCAAACGCGGCCCCCACTGAACGGCCTCGGCGGCTGGCCGGGTGGGTTTCCGGGATCCAGCGCAGCGACGCCAACAGGCACAGCACCGAGAACAGCAGCAATGCGCCGAAAATACTGCGCCAACCACTCAGGCTCAGCAGCGCACTGCCCGCCAGCGGTGCCGCCAGGGTGGCGATCATGGTCACCAGGTGCATCAACGACAGCGCTCGCGCAGCCTGATTCAGCGGATACAGGTCCCTGACAATGGCCCTGGCCAGCACCGAGGCTGCGGCACCACCCAACGCCTGAAAGAAACGCCAGGCGATCAACTGCTCAACACTGGATGCGGCCATGCAGCCGACACTGGCCAGCAGGTACAGTGCCAGGCCGGCCAGCAGAATCGGGCGGCGACCAAAGCGGTCTGAAAGCGGCCCGTAAAACAACATGCCGATGCACAAACCGAGCAGAAAAACGCCGATGGTCATTTGCACCTGCGTCTGGCTGGCCGCCAGGCTATTGGCGATCTCCGGCAAGCTGGGCAGGTAGGTATCGATCGACAACGGGGCAAAGGCGACGAGCGCAGCCAGCAGCACAAGCAAGCGATCAGGACGGGCAACAGTAGTCATGGGCACACAGACACCGACGAACAGGGATGAGAACGTTAGCATATTAACTATGCTACTGAAGAGCCCTACCGTCTACCCGTCATGAAAAGTGCAATACATCACCCGGAAAAGCCATTTCCGCGCAGCCCTGCAGGCGCCACCATCGGCCAATAAAAAAGGCAGAGGCGCCATGCACTCCCTATCGCAAGCCCACCTGACGCTGCCGGTACTCGCCTGGCGTGATTTGCGCGTAACGCTGGAAAAACCGGCTGAAGTACGCCGGATCCTTGAAGCCCAGCTGATAACAGATCTCGTTGGCCGAACTGCCGGTAAACAACAACAGCCGCTTCGCCTCCTGCATGACCCGCTCCAGCACCAAGCGCTTGGACGGCAAGTCAGCGATGCGTCGGCATACGTCATTGAGCCGCGCCTCGGTCACGCCGATGGCCGAAGCATAAGCCGACAGCGCCCAGTGCTCGCGGTAGTGGCGCTCGATCAACTCATTGAAGCGGTGGAAGATCTGCAAGTCTTCGTGCCGAGCCGGTGTTGCCTCAAGCGAATTGGCGCACAGCCGCAGCAGGCTGATCATGATCAAGCGCGTCAGGCTCGACAGTGCCGAAGCGTGGCCGGGCAACGACTGACTGTTTTCTTCGCGCAATGTCTCGAACAGGAACTCCAGGCGACGCGCCTCGTCCTGGTACGGCCCCGACAGCCGACCGAGGGCCACGCAGGCAGCCGGCAAACGCGGCCCCGGAATCAAGCCGGGCTCTGCCTCCATCAGTTGCCAGACCAGTTGCTGGCGCACGGTCAGGACATGGCCATCGGCATCGGCCTCGGTGACAAACGAGTGCGGAATGGTCGGCGGCGTGAGGAAGAACATCGGCCCCGCCTCCACGTACTGCTGGTCATCCAGATAAACCCGCACCGTACCGCTCTTGACGTAGTGCACCTGAACAAAGCGGTCGTGCCGGTGCACCGGCCGGTTGCGGCCGAAAAAGCCGGCGAGATTAACCAGCGAGTCGGAATTCACAACGCTATAGCTGTACCGCTGGGCGTACACCTTGCCGATGTTGATGTTTGGAATCGGATGGCGATCTTTCATCGCGGGCTACTCATGCTGTTCTTGGTCGCCACGCTGGACCTGTTCGCACGTCACGCGGCGTTTGCCCATCGTACCACTGCCACGGTAAAGGCCGGCACGATGGCAAATATCTTGACGGTCGTTAACATATTAATTATAACGATAACACATTAACA
>JAEAMF010000736.1_pt1 | contig 33064 bp, 26 predicted proteins | sample 8958721 | NCBI WGS metagenome assembly JAEAMF01 (sample SAMN16933255, study PRJNA681124) | bioreactor sludge metagenome | isolation source: anaerobic bioreactor treating anionic surfactant - SDBS | place: India: Bengaluru | collected 2019-02-28 | reverse complement strand
CCCGGGGAGGACGTCATTTGGCATTTTACATCTAAACTCGTTACGAACAGCCCGCCCCGAAAATGAGCACAGCGAATTCTTCGGGGTTACGAACAGCCCGCCCCGTCGAATGACGGGGTTATGAACGTTTTAACGTATATATTTTCCGCTTATTTAAGCGATTTTTTTGTATTGGGATTTGTTAGTGGGTTAACAGGTTTATTTGACTTATATATAAAGTGGGAATCAGCCGGTTAAGTGGCGGTTTTACTATTGACATTTTGGGCAAATTATGCTAATGTACTTTATTCGTAACTTTGCCGAAGTGTGGTTTTTAAGCCGTTTCATGCGCGGGTGGGATGTTTTCCTCCTCACCTCATCCGCCATGGGACGACTTAAACGTCACACCGCAATAATGCGTGTATGACGCGAACCTTACATTCTGGAATTGGCCTCCTCCCTCTTGTCTTAAGAGGGAGGCAGGTGGGAGTTAAACCATTGCCCCCACGGGGGGCGCTACAACAAGCGCCCCACAGGCGGGGCAAAAGGAGATTGAGATGAAGAAGATGTTTTGGAGTTTTGTGTGTGCTTTTTCTTTTTTGTTCTTGCTCCCCGGAGCGGCTTTCGCCGATCCCGAAGGAGGAGAGAGCGCGGAAGGCGCTGCCGAGGACAAGCAGTCGCACGATGAGAAAGATAAGATCCTCACGTGCGAGAATGTGGCTGAATGCGTCGAAAAGGTGCGCGCGCAGACAAAGCGCATCCACACCTGGGAGCGATGCGACGTCCCTGGTGATCAACGCGTAACGTTCGAGGACGGGAAGTATACCGTCCGAGTCACGGAGAACGTGGCGCGCATCGAACAAAGTGGATGCGTCTGTCCGGAGGGTTACGGACTCTCCAAGACGTGGCGTTTGACCAATGTCACGAAGTCGGAAGATGGAACAAAGACCGAACACTATAAGTGGTACGGTGTTTGTCTTCCGGCGAATGTCGAGCCCAATGCGGAAGTGATCGCCGCGGGCTTGAATCGGTTGATGAACAAGGCGGCGGAGACCGAAACTGCCGTAGGGGCTCTGGATGTCAAGATCAGCGGGGTCATTGCCCTGGTGGATGGCCACGAGCTCAAGATCGACTTCAACGCCGAAGATATCAAAGAGCTTCGGGAGCAGTTGCGTCTGCTCGAGGGCCGGGTAGCGGTTCTGGAAAGCATGTGCGAGGATCCCAATGCGCCCAAGGGCGTGAGGGATTTGTGCGATGCTGTCGCTGAACTCCAAAGGAATGCCGCCAATCAGTTCCGGTGGCGTGTCGGTGGAGGATTTGCGGTCTCATCTTACGAGGGCCGTTCATTTTACGGTCCGAGTCTGGAGGCTTCGTTTCAAAGCCCAAGGCTGACGGCAGAGCTTCCGCTTCGGTTGGAGCTGGGAGGACAAGCGTCGTTCGGAAGTGCTTCTTCGGTTGATGAAGATGGCAGTTCCGGGGCAGCGCTGGACTACCAGCTTTACGTTGGGCCGGTGTTCGATCTGGATCAACAGTCGAAGTTCCAGTTGCATGTGAGTGCACTTGGAAAGAACCTGTATGATCCGAATGGGGATATCGGTCTGGCTCGTGGCGTGGGCGGAAGGGTTGCTTTTTCCTTCTGTCCTCAAGTGGATGAATCGAACCAAAAGTCCGTGTGCATTGTGCCGGAAGCACATATCGTACACGGAACATCGATCTTCCACCGGACCCCCACAGAAGATCACCCCTCTCCGCCCATGCGCGGTGAGTCAGGAGTGTCCTTGGGTGCCGGAATCGGCATCCTTGGTCAATTCTAGTTCTAAGCTCCCTCGATGATCCATCGGAGGGGGTAAACGTTAACCGGGCGGATCAACCTTGATTCGCCCCTTCTTTCCAAGATTTTAATCAAAATACAAGATTGAAGTCTTGGGCCGGAAGTATTCGGTCTAACTAAACAAATCAATACCTCGTAAGCGGGGTATGAACATCGAAAATAGAAGAGTCTAAATAAACAAGGAAATACCTTGCTCATAGCGGGGTATGAACAACTACGAAGAAAAAGGAAGGAAAAGAAAAATGAAAAAGGTAAGTCTGTTGGTCATGGCCGTGGCATCAGCGATGGCGTTTGGTCTTGTGGGCTGTCTCGGAGAGTCCGGCGACTTGGCCGAACTCAGCGCGACCGGCGGAACGGCCGGGAGTGCTGGTGAGGCTGGCTCGGGTGGTTCGGGTGGAGGTGAAACCGGTGGAACCGGCGGAACCGAAACCGGAGGCACGGGAGCAACCGGTGGAACCGGAGCAACCGGAGGTACTGGGGGCGCGAGTCTCGAGTGCGAGCCGGAAGGCGCCATGCGCGACTGCGAGTGCCCCGACGGCACGAGCGGTACGCAAGAGTGCGTGGACGGGGAGTACGAGCAGTGTGTCTGCGAGTACTATCCGGACGAGGATGGTGACGAGTACGGAGACGCGGAAGCGGATCCGGTGACCGGCACCAACCCGCCGTCCGGTCACGTTGGCAACAACGATGACTGCGACGACGGCAACGCTTCGTCCTATCCCGGCGCCAAGGAAGTGTGCGACGGGGAAGATAACGACTGCGACGGACAGGTCGACGAGGGGGATGTCTGCGGTTCTCCGCAGACTTGGTACGAGGATTCTGACGATGACTCGTACGGAAACCCCGATCGTACCAAGGTGGCGGTGCAGAAGCCGGCTGGATACGTGAGTATCGCCGGTGACTGTGACGACACCGATCCGGACGTGCATCCCGGTGCAACCGAGGTTTGCACGGACGACATCGACAACAACTGCAATGACAAGACGGACTGCGAGGATTCATCCTGCGCCAGTCACGCCTCTTGCCAAGCCGTCGTTTACACGTACTACCGCGATGCGGATGGGGACGGGTACACGACCAACGAGTCGATGACTTCGACGAACTCCAATCCGCCCAGCGGTTGGAGGGCGCAGAAGTCGGACGAGCTTGATTGTAACGACAACGACTCGGGTGTGCATCCCGACGCAGTCGAGGTTTGCAATCAGAAGGACGACGACTGTGACGGGTTGGTGGACGAGGACAATGTCTGCGGTTCCACCAATACCAAGGTCACGGTCAAGTACGAGGTGGATTGCGAGGCCCAAACGTGGGCGCAATCACCTCAGCCCGAGGGGTCTTGGGCAGGAAGGGCTTACGGTCCGTTGACCGGTTGTGTTTCGACCGGCACGCGTAAGACCGCCTGCACGTTCGAGATTCCCGCCCCTGATTTTCCCACGTTCGTGGGACAGGGGTTCGTGGGCTTCGGCCGGTACGCCGGCGACGGCTCGGGGAATGCGCCGGCGCCGTGCGTTACGCCTTCGCAGGTGGCTGCCATGCAAGGGCATGCGATTACGCTGCTTTGTACGGTTCGCCTGTGGAAGGATGGAGTTCCGATGCAGCAGCGATGGGAGTCCAACGGCGTCATGAAGCCGTCCGGCACTCAGAGTTGCGAAGCATCGGGATCTTTCCCTTACTACAACTCTCGCCCGGTCCAATAATCACGGGCGAGTCACCCCAGCCGACAAGATCGGCAAAAATCTTAATGTACTTTTTATGTCCTAAACCCCTTTGAGCACTTGCTTGAGGGGGTTTTTCTTTTTTAAGCCACTAGCTTCTAGCTGCTAGCTACCAGCCAAAACAACTACGGTTCGTCATTTCTGCTCCTTAGGCGCATCCGCCTCAGGCGGAGACCCTGAGCGTAGTCGAAGAGGAGAAATCTCTGCTGTTATTACCGGCTTTGTGGATTCCCTCCTTCGAGGGAATGACGATGGAGGACGAGGGAATGACGAATTGGTTTTCGTAGGGATAATCCTTGTGATTATCCGTGCTGAAATTACAGTAGTCTTAGTACGGATAAACACGAGGTTTATCCCTACGAAGATGGAGTACACCATCTCCCCTCGCTATACGCTCGGTACTCCTCCTTAAAAAGGAGGAGAGTTTGGTAAAAGCCGGAATAACCAGTTTATACAACTGTCCTCCTTTTTAAGGAGGACCGATTTTGACCAAAGGTCAAAATCAGGTGGTTTTATCCCCCTCTCTTGCTTTAAGAGAGGGGGTAGGGGGTGAGTTATTACCTGTTAACTACCGAGTTTAGCGGTTTTTTGGGTTGATGGGGGTTTTATACTTGACAAAAGTGGGAAAAATTGCCTTAATGAGCAGAGAAATCGGACTTTCACTCATAAAGAGAAAAAAAGGAGTTTGGAAATGTATCAGCGAATTATCGGTTTTGTGGTAGGTGCTGCGGCGCTTTTGTTTGCAACCGGAGCGCAAGCTGCGGATTCGGGTTTGGATCAGTGCATCAAGGCTTGTGAGGCACAATTGAAGCTGATTTGCTTCGATGAATCACATCGTGACATTACTGTGCTTTGCGGGAATATCGATGCTTGTTCGGAGAGTTCGCTTTCCGCCGGTGAGCGCAGTGCGGCCAGTGCTTTGCTGGGCGCGTGTTATGAGGGTGTAACCAATCATTGCCCCTCCAATTGTCCGCCGGCGGATAAGAGTGATAAGCCGGCTTCCGCCGGTGATTCGCCGGTTTCGGTAAAAAAGCCGGCAGCAAGAAGGTCTGTCACAAGGCAAGATGCTTGTAAAGCGGTTGATGGTTTTTACCTGACCGAGCCGGGTGGGACCGAAAAGTTTTGCTATACGCATCAGGCCTTGTACGAGCAGATCTTGGCAGCCGAATCCAGATTGAACGATTTGGAAAAAAAGGCGCAAGGATTTGCGAGTCAAGGCGAACCTGTGCCTGCCGATATTCTGAATCAGCGCGAAGCGCAGATTGCTTTGCTCAAGCACATCGATACGACATTGGTGGGCTACAACGATCGTTTGCATCAAATGAGTAATCGCATTATCGAATACGCCAAGCTGTTCAACGAAAGAATGAACAGCTTGGAAAAGCGTATGGATAATGCGGAGGCTATGGCCAGCGCGGCCATGGGTTTGGCCGAAGAGGTCAAGAAGGGCAAAACCGCGCGCATCGAACCGGCGCTTATGGGTTGGAGTGTGAATCCTTACTTCACTTTCCAATCTTTTACCCTTTACGATGAGTTCATGTACGCCGGAGGTTTGGAAGCGGGCTTGTATCCGTCTTTGTCGGCCAATGGCAGGCATCGGGCGGTCGTGGTTTTCGGTGGCGGCAAATCAGCCGATTACTTCGACAGGAGTATGCTCGAAATGCATCTTTTTGGCGGATACCGCTATTCGGCGGAGCCGGGAAGCATCTCCGTGGGTGCCGGTACTCATCGCTACAGCCGAACCGATGTTCAACAAGGGCGTCTGTTCTGGATCGGTCCGCAAGTTGAGGGGCGGTTGAATATCGCGAACCTCAATGAATCGAGTGATGGTGTGAAGGGTTTCAATTTGTACCTTTTGGGCAGGGTGGGAGCCGGTTATCGTTATGGCCGGCATGGCATCCTTGACCCGAAGTTCGAACCTGTGCAAGGCAGGTTTGACGCGCCGGTTCTGTTTGGAATCGGCATCGAAAACGTTCCTTTCCTGTAACAACAGTTGCAGGAGGCCGACAGCAATGTCGGTTTTTTTATTAAGCCACCAGCTACGAGCTAACCGGCACAACCCCAACCCCTTATCAGGGGCTCGTAAACCAAATAACAGCCCCCTGATAAGGGGGTTTGGGGGTTGTGCTAACCCTCTAGCCTCTATCCTTCAGCCTATGGTAAGCTCTGGGGTATGAATTTGAACGGGGTTATTGGGCATGAGAATGTTAAGAAGATGTTGCCGCTATGGGTTGAGAGGCCGGCTTTTGCGTATTTATTCAGCGGGCCGATGCATATCGGGAAAACCATGTTGGCGGAAAAGTTTGTGCGCGGATTGGCGGAATTGGATGAAGTCAGGCCGTTGGAAACGCATCCGGATGTGATTGTTTTGTTGCCAGAGGAAGGAAAAAAAGAAGTGGGAGTAAAAACAGTTCGTACAGCCAGAGCCAGATTGCACGAGAGGCCGCAAATTGCGAGCAGGATGATTGTTTATATGCCCAGAATAGATTGGTTGAATCAAGAAGGGTTTAATGCTTTGCTGAAAGTAATGGAAGATCCGCCGGCTGATGCCGTGTTTGTTGGTATTGCCGAGCAACTATCAGCAATACCGAGTACGATTTTCAGCAGAATGGTTCATGTGAAGATGGGATTGGTTGCGGAGAATGAGATTTGTTCGGCTTTGATCGCCAGTGGAAAGGATGATGCCAAGGCTAAGATTTTAGCAAGCTCGGCCAGAGGCAAGCCGGGTTTGGCTTTGATGGAAAGCGATGCATTGACTCCGTATAGGCGGGCGGCTAAAGATTTTGTATTGGCAAAAAGTTTGGGAGCGAGATTGGCGGCAATTGATGAGTTAAGGCGAATCGCTGAAGAGCAAGAGGAGTCTCGCGAAGGTTGGAATGATGCTTTGAATGCTTGTATGGAAGAGTTGCGAAGTATAATGATTACGGACACCAAAAAAAGTTTGATTTTGGGGCAGGGGATTTTGGATGCTATCTCCGCACTCAATGGACCCATAAATCCAAGAATTTTATTGGAAGGCTCTGCGGTTCAGATGTCACAAGATCAATTGCGGTTACCAACAGGATTGCCGAGGGCTTATCCGGCCAGCCTACGGCAACGTTAATAAAGTTCATAAAGTTAAAAGTTCATCAAGAGCAACTTTAGCTTCTCTTGACCTGTCCCGCGAAGCCGTTGAGGCGTAGTGGGATAATCTTTTTACTTTTATCTTGATGAACTGATTGCTCGTTACGCCGTTATGACTGAATTGTCGTTATAGTGTATAATGGGATTATATGAAAAATAATATCTCAAAAAATATTGTTTGGGTTTTGGCATTATTTTTAATACTGCCTTTATTGGGGCAAGGATGTTTCGCTCCTAAAAAGAGTACCTCTACGGCCGGGCCGGATATGGGGGTTTGGAAAACTTCGGATAGAGGGCAAACTTGGGTGCACAAATTGGCTTATGTGGAAGGGGCGACTCTTACACCCGCGGCCGCGGAATTCGGCGTCCAGTTTATAACAATGGATCCGCAAGATAGATTGGCAATATATTTGGGTACAATCGAAAATGGGCTTATATATTCATACGATGGCGGTGACTCTTGGCGCAGATCCGAGGCATTGGAAGCAAAAAATGTTAAAGCCGTGGCGGTTGACTCCAAGAATAAGTGTACTTTGTATACGGTCAGCGGAAATAAAGTTTACAAAACGAAAACTTGCGGCAGAGATTGGGAGGTTAAGTTTTTTGATCCGCGCACCGATGTTTCGTTTACGCAAATAGTTGTGGATTGGTTTAATCCCACTCTTATTTACGCCGGAACCAGTAATGGTGATATCTTCAAGTCCGCGGATGAAGGTGAGTCTTGGGCGGTTATAAAACGTGTCAATGCATCGGTTTCATCTTTGGTTATCAGCCCGCATGACTCTCGGTTGGTATATGCGGGTACGGATGGAGACGGTATCTGGAAGAGTTTGGATGCGGGTGTGACTTGGCTGCAGATTCGAAAAGAATTCGGAGATATAGGAAATGCGCGCAGAGTGATAAAAGTAGTGCCGGATCCGGTAGATGTCGGTTTGATATATTTGGTGCATCGCGATGGTATTGCCAAATCAAAGGATCAAGGAGCGACTTGGGAGGCGATGCCGTTAATCACGGATATTGGCGAAAATAAAGTCGCTGATTTGGCTGTTGATCCCAATGATCCTAAAAAAATGGTTTATACCGGTCCAACGGCGCTTGTGTTTACGCAAGACGCGGGTATGACATGGGAAGTAAAAAAATTACCCACGGCCAACCATGGGGCTGTTGTCTTAATTGATCCGATCGACGGTAATCTGGCATATTTGGGAATCATGCCGTCCAAAATAAAGAGATAATTCAAATATCCAAGAAATGCGTTATGCATGAAAGGGTTGGAGGTTCGGTAATTAAGAGCCGAATTTTGAATTTTTATTGACTAAATGCCCGAAATTGTGCAAAATGTTATTCCATATATATGTCAAATTACATACAAGAGGCTGAGTCGGGGTTTGACCAGACTTTAGCCCATTTCGCGAAAGATTTAAAGAATTTGCGCACCAATCGTGCGACGGCCGAATTGGTTGAGGATATCAGAGTCGAGGCTTACGGCCAAAGCATGGATTTAAAAGGCGTGGCTTCGATAACCATACCGGATGCGCGAACAATTCAAATTGAGCCTTGGGATAAAAATTTGGTTAAAGAAATAGAAAAAGCCTTAACGGGTTCCGGTTTAGGCATTACTCCGAAAGTAGCCGGTACAATTATACATTTGAATTTGCCACCAATGACCGAGGAAAATCGTAAAGATTTGGTTAAGTTAATCAATCAAAAAGCGGAGCAAACCAGAATTTCCATCCGAAATATCCGCGAAGAAGTCCGCGAACAAATCATTAAAGATGAAAAGGCTAAAACCATAACCGAAGATGAAAAATATTCTTATCAAGAAAAATTGGATGAAGCTGTAAGTAAAGCGAATAAAAAAGTTGAAGAACTGGTTCAGCAAAAAGAAAAAGATGTAATGTCGATTTAATTAATTAAGTTTATCAAGTTAAAAGTAACAAGTTCGTCAAGAGTTAATCAGGAGTTCATCAAGTTGAAAGTCTAAAGTTCGTCAGGAGCGACTTAAGTAACTCCTGATAAACTTTCTTCTTGACGAACTTTAGACTGAATATCGCTTAACTCGTTACGAACAGCCTGCCCCGAAAACGAATGAAATGAGTTCTTCGGGGTTAAAAACGTTATAAACGCTTGATTGATAGCCGGTGGCTTGCGGCTAGTAGCTTGTGGCTTATATATAGTATGTCAAAAAATGAAAATAAGATGGATAAATTGGTTGCGCTTCTGAAGAGAAGAGGTTTTGTTTATCCCGGTTCCGAGATATATGGAGGTTTGGCGAATACCTGGGATTACGGCCCTTATGGCGCGCAATTAAAGAAAAATATCATCGATGCTTGGTGGAAGCGGTTTGTGGAATCCAGGTCGGATATGGTTGGCATGGATTCGGCCATATTGATGAATCCCAAAGTTTGGGAGGCTTCGGGCCACGTGGATAATTTTACGGATCCTTTGGTAGATTGCAAGAAGTGCAAAGAAAGATTTCGCGCCGATCATCTTGCCGAAGAAAAGGGGATCGAGGTGAGCGAAGTTTCTAAATTACCTTGTCCAAAATGCAAAGGAGAGCTTACCGAACCCAGGACGTTTAATTTGATGTTTGAGACTCATATCGGGCCGATTTCCCAAGACGCGAAGCCCGTATATTTGCGTGGAGAAATTGCGCAAGGTATGTTTGTGAATTTTAAAAATGTATTGGATACAATGCGGGTTAAATTGCCTTTTGGAATAGCGCAATACGGCAAAGCGTTTCGTAATGAGATTACAGCGGGTAATTATCTTTTTAGGCAAGTAGAGTTTAATTTGATGGAAATGGAATATTTTATAGCTCCGCCAAAAGATGATTCGGAGTGGCAAGAGGTTTTTGAAAAATGGTTGAGTGATATGAAAGATTGGATCAGATCGTTGGGAATAAAAGAAGAAGAGGTTTATTATCACGAGATAGATGCGGATGAATTGGCACATTATTCAAAAAGGACAATAGATATCGAGTATCATTATCCTTTTGGTTTAAAAGAGCTTTATGGGTTGGCATATAGAACGGATTTTGATTTGAAGCGGCACATGGAAGCTTCGGGAGTTGATTTAAGGGTTGCGGATTCCGTCACCGGCGAAAAAGTTTTGCCTCATGTGATAGAGCCTACGTTTGGAATTGACAGAACGTTTTTGGCGACGCTGCTTAGCGCTTATAAAGAGGAGGAGGCACCGACTGCCAATCCGGGTGAAGTTGATGTCAGGTATGTGTTGAGCTTGCCCGCCCATCTGGCTCCCGTGCAAATCGCGATTTTGCCATTATCCAAAAAAGAACCTTTGCAGCAAAAGGCCGATGAAATCGCGAAAGAGCTGTGCGGTAAATATCGTATAGAATATGATGAGACGGGTTCAATCGGAAAAAGATACAGAAGGCAGGATGAAATAGGCACGCCTTATTGCGTGACCGTTGATTTTGAAACGGAAAATGACAATGCGGTAACCGTCAGAGAAAGAGATTCAATGAGTCAAGAACGTGTACAACTTGATAATCTAAAGCAATGGTTTGAACAAAAAATCAGTTCATTGTAAAAACTTAATTTATGAAAAATATACAAAGTAAAAAATTAAAAAATGGCATGCGGTTGATTTTGGTTCCTCAAGAAGGCGCGCAATCAATGACATTGTTGGTTTTGACCAAGGTGGGTTCCAGATATGAATCGGCCAAAATAAACGGAGCGGCGCATTTTGTGGAACACTTGATGTTTAAAGGTACACAAAAGCGTCCGACCACTTTAGATATATCCAAAGAATTGGATCGTTACGGAGCGGAGTACAATGCTTACACCGGTAAAGATATTACGGGTTATTACATAAAGATGGATGCTGATCATACCTCATTGGCGATTGACATGCTTTACGATATGCTGTTTTTTTCCAAATTCGATCCGGAAGAAATTGAAAGAGAGCGAAAAGTAATTTTGGAAGAGATTAACATGTATGAGGATAATCCCCGTGATCATATTGCCGATTTATTGGAAGAGGCTATGTTCGCCGGTTCAACATTGGGATGGAATATTGCGGGTACTCGAAAGACCGTGCGTGAAATGAAAAGAAGTGAGTTGGTTAAATTTCATCATGATTATTATATTCCGGAGCGCATGACGGTTGTTTTGGCAGGCAAAATTCAGACGGGAGTAATCAAAGAATTTGAAAAAACTTTTGGCGCCATCAAAGCTCCGAAGCAAAGCACCGATAATTTGTTTGCATGTTTTAAAGAACCGAAAAAATTAAAACAGCCGGTGGCTTTTCAGAAAAAAGAAACCGAACAAACGCAATTGGCTTTGGGTTTTTACGGACTGCCTTACGGGCATAAAGATAAACACGCGGCAGGGCTATTATCGCTTATCTTGGGAGGCAATATGTCATCGAGGCTGTTTATCGAAATTCGCGAAAGAAGAGGTTTATGTTATGCGATTCGCGCCATGCATGAATCGCTTGAAGATACGGGTATCTTGACTATTTGGGCTGGATTGGATAAGACAAGGTTGAAAGAAGCCGTAAAAGCCATTTATGAAGAGTTGAATAAGTTAATTGAACAAGCGGTTACCAAGGATGAACTGCAAAGAGCCAAAGATCATGTAACCGGAAGTTTGGCTTTGTACATGGAAGATACGGCGGCGCAAGCGAGGTGGTATGGAGCGAATTGGGTTTATGAACATAATTTGGAATCTCCGAAAGATAAAATAAAAAAAATAAACGCGGTTACGTCCGAAGATGTTCAAAGGGCGGCCAGAAACATATTAAATCCGAATAAAATGGTTGGAGCCGCGATCGGACCGATTGCCTCCAAATCCGATTTTGCCAAAATAATTGCCAGAAAATAATATGAATCCATTAATTATCGCCAATTGGAAAATGCACTATGGCCCCATAAAAGCGGGGGGCTGGGTTCGAGCTTTTCGACGCGAAAGATTGCCCAAAGATGTGGATATTGCCGTGGCGGTTCCGCATGTTTCTTTGGCCGCCGCAAGAGCCTCTTTAGGAAGAGCTTCGATACCTTCGTTAGCGGCTCAAGATGTATTTTGGGAAGCTGATGGAGCTTACACGGGCGAGGTGTCTCCTGCGATGCTGGAAGAGTTTGGAGTCGCGTATTGTTTAATCGGTCACAGTGAACGCAGGCAGTACCTTGAAGAGACCAATGAAATGGTTCAGAAAAAATCCGCAGCCGCGCAAAAATCAGGTATTGTGCCGGTTATTTGCGTCGGAGAAACGGCACAGCAGAATAAGAATAAAGAAACCAATAAAATTTTGCGTCAACAAGTAACGACCGCGATATCCAAGCTGGATCCGGCCTCAAAAACGCCTTTTGTGTTTGCTTATGAACCGATTTGGGCCATAGGAAGCGGCAAGCCTTGTCCCAGTCAAAGAGCGAGAGAGGCGCATGAAGTTATTCGTGCAACGGTAGCGAAAAAGTTCGATGAACAAACGGCGGCAAAAATAAGAGTTATTTACGGAGGATCGGTTGATCCCAATAATATCAGCGAGTATTTAACCACAACGGGTATTGATGGCGCTTTGGTCGGAGGATCTTCGCTTGATCCGCGAGTTTTCGGGCTTTTGTGCCGAAGCGCGATGCCAAATTAACATGAGCCAAATTTTATTTTGGATTGCTGTGGGGATAGCGACAATTTGTTTTGCCGTAATATTATTTTTGGTTTATAAACATTGGCATGAGATTCGTTTGCTGGATCCGGATTCAATTAAAGAAGAAAAGGAAAAACAAAGAAGAGATGAATTGGTTAAAGAAAGATTTAAGCGCATCCAAAGCGGTAAAGTGGAACCCTTTAAAACTTTGTACAGACGTTTTGTTTTTTCTTCAAAAACGGCTTTTCACCGCAGTTATTTAAAGCTGATAAATTTGAATCGTTTTTATGAACAAGCGAAACATCCTTTTGCAAAAGTGGCTCCCAGTCAAGACGAAAGGGTAAAATTGCTGTTGGATGAAGCACGAAGCTTGACCAGGGATTTGAAATGGGCGGATGCGGAAAAAAGATATTTGGAAATTTTATTGATGGATAATAGAAATTCCGAGGCATATAAAGGAATCGGTTTGATATATTTAAAACAAAAGATGATGCCGCAAGCAAAGGAAACTTTTGAATACCTGCTGAAAGTAAAACAAGCCGATGATATTGTTTACGCATCTTTGGCCGATATCGCGGGTTTTGATAAAGATAAGCGTCAAGAAGAGGCTTATAGAATAAAAGCCGTGCAAGCGAGACCGCGGTTGGCCAACAGACAAGCGGAATTGGCAAAATTTTATATTGATAACGGCGCATATAAAGAGGCCTGGCCATCGGCAAAAAGAGCTACGGATTTGGATCCTAAATCGGCCAAGTATCAAGAATTGGCCTTGGAATGTTTGATTGAGTTGGGAGAGGCGGTTGATGCGAAAAGGCAATATGATAAATTGCGTTTGATTTTGGATGATCAACCGAAATTGGCAAAATACAAACAAAGAATTGAAAATATTAAAAATGCTTAAATCTTTCTCATATTTAAGTCATTTTTTATGAAAAGGAGCCTTGTTTATAAGCTACTGGACTAATTGTAGATTATTGTTTATACTTTTCGAGCATTTTTGCCGTTGTAGCTCAGCTGGTAGAGCATCTCCATGGTAAGGAGAAGGTCACCGGTTCAATCCCGGTCAACGGCTCCAGCTTTAAGGGTAGGTACCGAAGCGGTCAAACGGGGCAGACTGTAAATCTGCTGGCTCAGCCTTCCCAGGTTCGAATCCTGGCCTACCCACCACAATCTCCGCTTAAAGCGGAGATTTCAGTTTATGAGCTATTTTACTTATATTTTGTTCAGTCCAATATCCGGGCGCTATTATATTGGCAGTACAAAGAATGTTACAGAGCGTTTATTGAGGCATAATAAAGGAGCAACTCGTTCCACCAAGCCATACCGTCCATGGGAGATTGTATATTTTGAAGAATTTGATAAAAAGACAGAGGCTAGAAAGAGAGAAAATCAAATCAAGGCATATAAGAACGGTGAAGCGTTTAAAAAGCTACTAAGGTCAAATCCCGCCCCGGGCGGGACCCCGCCTTCAGAATAAATATTTATATCAATGTGGCGGGGCGGGGCAGACTGTAAATCTGCTGGCTCAGCCTTCCCCCCGCCGCGGCGGGGGCCTACCCACCACAATCTCCGCTTAAAGCGGAGATTTCAGTTTATGAGCTATTTAGAATTTGATAAAAAGACAGAGGCTAGAAAGAGAGAAAATCAAATCAAGGCATATGTGAATGGATAGAAGATGCTTGAATTGATAAGTTCGATGATGTTGGTTTGCAATTTTCATGCTTTTGGTTAAAAATTGGATGATATGAAAATTAAAAGATATCTTATTGCAATACTTGTCATTGCGGGCTTTATTCCCGTCGCTTTGTTTGCTTATGAGCCTAGATTTGCAGGATCATCGGTTAAATATAATATTGAAGATCCCGCAAATGCAGTCGGTTATTATGCGAGATTACCGGGGAAATCGGCAAGATATGTGATCAATTTTAAAGAATCGGGAAAATTATCGGCGTCTTTGCGCATACCCGATATTCCCAGTGCCGGTAAGAATGTGGCGATGCAGATTGGTTATAGGGATTTAAATGGAGATCAGCAGAAAGTTGATTTGGTGTTTTCGGAAGATGAATGGAGGTATTATAAAGATGAATTTACGGGAAACGTGTATTACTTGGGTCCTGAATTTATGGCCGATGTGTCAAGCGGAACTCACGCGATTTCCATAAGCTCTTTGCCGGATAATGAGAAACCGTATGTATTGATTATCGGAAACGAAGAAGATGAGTCGTGGCAATCGTCATACAGAACTTTTATAGAGTTGGCTAAAATCAAAAATCAAGTTTATTCGGAAATGCCTTTGACGGCTTATATGAATATTTACGGAATTGTTTTGGCTGTACCGGTTTTGTTGCTTGCGGTTTTGATAATATACGGGATCGTACGAACATACTTGAATTTTAAAAAAATGGATGAGCAAACAGATAAGGATGATGATATCGTTGTCAGCGATCATAAGGATTAAGATATGGGGGTAAAAATTGAAAAATGAATCATGTGCCGATATTTGTATTTTCTGGTATAATTTTGCCGTATGATGACAATCAATACTCCTTATTTGCTGAAGGCTCTGACAATGGCGGTACAAGCCGGAGCTTCGGACGTGCATTTTACGGTCGGACAAAGCCCCATTTTTCGGATTAGAGATGTTTTGCAGGCGAGTCAAATCAATGAACCGATCAGTGAAGAAGTTTTGTTGTCGGAAATAAAAACCATTTTACTACCCGATGCCTATGAAAAATTAATGTTGCACAATGATGCGGATTTTTCATATGATTTTGGCGATATGGGCAGATTTCGTTTTGCAGCATATTGGAAGAGCGGAAAGCCGGCTTTGGCGGCGCGTGTAATTCCTCTGGAAATTCCTTCATTGGAAGATATTGAAGCACCGGAAGCGGTTCTTGATTTTGTGGCTTTGCATGAAGGATTGATTTTGGTTACCGGTCCGACAGGTGCGGGTAAATCAACTTTGCTGGCCAGTATGGTGGAAGAAATCAATCAAAACGACCATAAGCATATCGTAACATTGGAAGATCCCATTGAGTTTATTTATACGCCGAAGAACTGTTTAATCAGTCAGCGCGAATTGGGAGTGGATTTTGTTTCTTTCAGCGAAGGTTTACGGCATTGCTTCAGACAAGATCCGGATGTAATATTAATCGGCGAAATGCGCGATCAGGATACAATGCATACGGCTTTGACTTTGGCGGAAACCGGACATCTGGTTTTAGCCACTTTACATACCGGCAATGCGGAACAAACCATTGATCGTATCGTCAGTTCGTTTCCGGCGGCGCAACAACATCAAATACGCTTGCAATTATCTTTGGTTTTGAGAGGCGCGATTTCGCAGATTTTGGTGCCTTCGGTTACAAGTGAATTGATAGCTGTCAGAGAGGTTTTAACCAACACGGTTGCCGTTTCAAACGTTATTCGAGAAGGAAAAACAGAACAAATTCCCAATATCATATATTCTTCAATGTCGGATAAAATGGTGGATTTGGATCGAGATTTGCAGCAGCTGCTGCAAGAGGGCAGAATATCACCGCAAGTTGCGCATGAACACGCGAGAAATAAGGAACATTTTAAACAATAAAACAGTTCATCCCACTGCGCCAACCCACTTCGCTGACCCACTTCGCTGAAGCTACGAGGGTCACGGGGCTTCGCGGGACAGGTCAAGTTAAAAGTCTAAAATTCATCAGGAGTTACTAAAGCTTCTCTTGATGAACTTTAGACTTTATGAACTTTAATCTTGTTATATGAGCAATGCATTCATAGACGCGCTCTTGAAGCGCTTGGATGGTTTAAAAGATTCCGGAGATTTTACGGAATCGGAGATGAGTAAATTGAAAGAATATCATTCAGTCACTCATCATGTTTTGGAAGTGGATGGAGAGAGTTATCCGGCTTGGAGAGTCAGGCATAGCAATGCTTTGGGACCGGGCAAAGGAGGCATCAGATTTCATCCCGGAGTTTGTGAAGACGAAGTAAAATCTTTGGCTTTGCTGATGAGTTTAAAGAATTCTTTATTGGGTTTACCGTATGGAGGCGGTAAGGGCGGGGTTCAATTTGATCCAAAAAACAAGGGCAGGGAGCAGCTGCAGAAAATCAGCCGCGCTTATGCCAGAGAATTTGCGGACGTTATCGGCCAAGATGTTGATATACCGGCGCCTGATGTTTATACAAATGCCGAAATTATGGGTTGGATGCTGGATGAGTATGAAAAAGTTAAAGGCTGTCATGAGCCGGGGGTAATTACCGGAAAGCCTTTGGCATTGGGTGGAATAGCCATGCGCGCGGATGCGACGGCGCGCGGAGGCGCCATTGTCGCCGAAGCATTTTTGGAATCCATGAATTTACCCAAAACCGGTTTAAAGATAGCCGTGCAAGGATTTGGTAATGCAGGGTCGTATATGGCTCAATTTTTAACGTCGGCCGGACATATAATAGTCGGCGCAAGCGACAGCAAGAGTGCCGTTTATTTGGATAACGGTTTGGACGTTAAGACTTTGATGGATGCAAAAAAGAAAGGTAAATCATTGGCCGAATCAGGATTGGGAAAGGATATAAGCAATGCAGAGTTATTGGAACTTGAAGTGGATATTTTGGTATTGGCGGCTTTGGAAAATCAGATAACTCAAGAAAATGCAGATAGAATAAAGGCTAAGGCGATAATAGAACTGGCCAACGGACCGATTTCCGCGGATGCGGATCAAATACTGCATTCCAAAGGTATTCACGTTGTTCCCGATTTGTTGGCCAATGCGGGCGGTGTTACGGTTAGTTATTTTGAATGGGCAATGAACCGAACCGGTAATATTTTGGATGAAGAATATTTACAGCGTAAATTGGTCAGTATGATGAAAGATGCCTGGAAACGCGTTTTTGCCGTTTATGAAGAAAAACAAGGAAAAGCTGATTTTCGTACGGCCGGTTATATTTTAGCGATACGCAGAATTTTAGAGGCGGAAAAAGCCAGAGGAAGCCTATTATAAGTTTATCCCACTACGCCCCAACGGCTTCGCGGGACAGGTCAAGTCCAAAGTTCATCAAGTCCAAATTAGTTAAAAGTTCATCAAGTCTAAAGTTCATCAAGAGTTACTTTGACCGCTCTTGATGAATTTTAGACTTTTATCTTGATGAACTACCTTATTTGCTCTTGATGAACTTGAGTTTTGAGGGTTATAGGCTTGGGTTTTTGGCTTTGTTGACAAGTTTGGATGGTTGAGATATACTTTTCGCGCTGTTGTATCAGGATTTAACGGTGTTATTATAAGCCGAAATAGCTCAGTTGGTTAGAGCGACGGTTTTGTAAACCGTAGGTCGTGGGTTCGAATCCCACTTTCGGCTCCACCTTCTTAATAGAAATCACAAATAATAAATAACAAATAATAAAGATTATTCCCTCCGCCCACTTTATTATTTATTATTTATTATTTATTATTTATTATTTATTATTTATTATTTATAAATTATCCATTGTAAATGAGTATGTCTCAAGATAATCTGATTAAATTTGAGTGTAAAGATTGCAAGCGGGTTAATTACCACTCCAGCAAGAATAAAAAAACACTCAAGAATCGTTTGGAACTCGCCAAGTTTTGCAAGCACTGCAAAAAAAGAACCATGCATAAAGAAACCAAATAAAATCCGCATAGGCGGATTTTTGGCTTTTAAAAAGATGGTATTTGATATAAGATGGATTATATGGGTTTATTCGATCCGCAACCCGCAAAACCGAAGATGATAAAACGCCATGTTTATAAATTTCCCGAAAACTTGAACAGAATATTATTTTTGTATATATATTTGGGAAGTTTGATTTTTTGGATTATGGCCATAGGTTTGATTGGGGTACTGATTTTTATAATATTGTTGCCCATGGTTTTTGACTCGTTGCCGGCTGTTTATGTTTGGATGGCTGTATCTTTAAGCGCTGTTATCGGAGCTGTTATCGGTTCATTGATGGGATCCATGGTGATCAACTCGATTATTCAAGAAGGAATCAAAAAAGGGGAGATAAACGTTTTAAATAATACTTAGATAAATAGTCGGTTTCACTCACATTATGACTTTACGACGTTATAACGTTATAACTTCAATATGTTATATTCTTCACTAATACATCGAGCCGCGGAATTTGCGGCGCAATGGCACGAAGGTCAATATCGCAAGCATCCCGAGGGTACGCCGTATTTTTCGCATCTGGCTATGGTTGCTTTGATTTTGCAAAAAGCGGGTTATGATGAATATGTTGTCTCGGCGGGTTTTTTGCACGATGTATTAGAGGATACCAAATGTACGGAAGAAGAGTTGAGAAAAGAGTTTGGAGATAGAATTGCGGATTTGGTTTTGGCCGTAAGCGAAAACAAAAAAGAGAAAAATTGGATATTAAGAAAAGAAATGTACAGAGAAAAAATAAGAGGAGCGAGTGACGAGGCGGCGGCGTTATCCGCGGCTGATCATTTGCATAACATTAACAGTATGATTACGGCGATTGAATCAGGGATGAATATTGAAAAAGTATTTACGATAAATAGGACGGAAAGATTCAATCACGAGCGATTGCTGGCAGCGATTATCCATGAAAAATCAGTTGTTCCGGATTTGATTGAAGAGTTGACAACGGCCGTTTTGAGATTGGAAAAATTGGTATAAGAATATGGCAAAATTTAATGATTATTTGACAGCTTCGGATTATTATAAATTTTTGAATTGTCCGCACTGGCCTTATTATGAACGCTTTCATACCGATGAAGAGCTGGCTTTGAAGCGTGAAATGACAGAGGGTGAGAAGCAGAGGCTTGAAGACGGCATGCAGCATGAAACGGAAATCATGCGCAAGTTGTATGCTGATAAAAATGTTGCAGAGATAACAGTGACGGGTGATCCGGAGTTTGATATGGAGACTACGCTCAAGTTAATGAAAGCCGGAGCGGAGTATATCTATCAAGGAACATTAACGCATGATGATTGGACAGGCAGGCCGGATTTGTTGATGAAAGTGCAGGGAGACAGTGATTTTGGAGATTGGTATTATGTTCCGATAGATATAAAAAGCGCGCATCATGTACAAAAATATCATCGTTTGCAGTTGATGTTTTATGCCGTACTGCTCGAGTTCATGCAAGGAAGGTTTCCGGGGCGGGGGTATGTGGTTAATAAAGACGGCGAACAGCACGAAGTGGAGCTGGGGGATTATGTTACCGAGTTCAATGAAATAACCGAAGAGCTGGAAGCTATCCGAGCCGGTGAAAAGCCGGATCCTGTTTTGCGAAAAAGTTGTTTTGATGTTGGTCCATGGGGAGCTTTGTGCAAAGAATACGCAATTGGTTCAAATGATATTGCTCAATTGTTCAATGTTGATATCAGAAAATTAAAAGCCTTAAGAGAGCTGGGAATACGCACCATTGAAGATGTTGCCAATATGAATGTTGCGAGTATTGACGGCAGAATGCCGGGTTTGCGCGCCCATGGTCTTGAGGTTGCCAAACAGCAAGCTCGTGCGCTGCTGGGTAAAAAAGTGATTGTAAGAGAACCGGTTGTTTTAAATTCACCGAACATGGAAATTCATTTCGATATAGAGAGTGATCCGCCTAATGATATGGATTATTTGTACGGAGTGTTTATCCGGACAAAAGACAAAAGTGAATATCGAGCTTTTACGGCAAAAAAACCCGAAGAAGAAAAAGCAATGTGGATTGAGTTTTTGAAATGGATTGAAACTTTGACGGAGCCATACCAAGTGATTCATTATGCGTCTTATGAAAAAATACGTTTAGCAGTCTTGGAAAAACGTTATGGAGGATCTGAAGCTTTGGATAAATTCAGGAATAATATGATAGATATTAAGCAGATTTTAACGCATTCTATTGTGCTGCCTTTGCATTTTTACGGTTTAAAATATGCGGCTCCTTTTTTGGGATTCGCTTGGAGAAGTGAAGTTAAAAGCGGAGGGCAATCGGTTGATGTATTCGAAAAATTTTTGGAGACCAAAAATGAGGAATTGTTGAAGCAAATTATTCTGTACAATGAAGATGATGTACGTGCAACGGCCGTTGTTGCGGATTGGTGCCGTGCTTATGCCATGAAATCAATTGAGTATAATGAGCCTTATCCTTGGCAAGAAGGCATAGAGACGGGTATTTACAAAAAATAATACGGTCTTTACCTTTTTTATTGATCAAGCTCGGTCACAGATTATAAATCATTGGAGCGTCTTGCCGTTGCGGGAGGCTGTGATTCCGTGGTTTCCAATTGTGGAATTTTAGCGTAAGAGATTGATGATATTAAGGAAGTGATGGGAACGGAAGCAATAATACCGGAGGTTCCCGCTATTGCCAGTAATAATGTATTGGCTACGGCATCTTGGTTTAAAAAATACAACCAAGAAGTTTGTATTTGATAACGATATAAAACCATCGAAATAGAGGATCCAATCCAAGCGAGCGCCAAAATAATGCTCATTGTGCCCGCGTGTTCGCGGCCTATGTTGATGCCGGTTCGAAACAGATCTTTATATCCGTATTCAGGTTTGATTTTTTTTAATTCGTGCATACCGTTAACTATTGATGCGGAAAGATCTTGTATAATGGCAAAACTGACGAGTATGAATCCGATTAAGATTAAATGAGCGGAGTTGATTGTTGGATGATCAGCGAGCAGAGCGGCGGCCGCGCCATCCAAAGAGATTTGCATATGCATTGCTTTTGCAGCGATGATTGCCAGAAGCGCTGATAACATCGTGCCCGATACGGTTGCAATAATTGTCAGTAAAGAGGTTTTACGCCAGCCATGCAATATTAACGATGAAGCCGTACTTAACAGTGTGATTGATAAAAAAGTTATCAGTATGATGTTCCATCCCCGCAAATACAATGGAATTGTTGTGTAAACTCCAAGGATAACGATTAAACTCAATACGGTAATGATTTGCAAACCGCGCAGTCCGAAGAAGAATAGTAAGATGAATATTAACAATGCAAAAGAAGCGAGATAAATGTTTTTACGATCGTAAGTTTCGAAAAATATTTTCGGTTCGGTTTCGGAGCCGCTCGGTTGCATGAATACCATGATAGTATCACCGGGCAGAGGTTGGATTTTTTCAGAGCTTTCTTGTTCTCTGACCGTGAATGTTTTGTTTTTGTGGGTACCGGAAATGATTTGTATTGTGTAATTGAATTTTAATACCGCACCGGTTTCCGTTTGCGCACCGATTTGATCTACGGCTTTAACGAGAGCTCTTTCGTAGGTGCCGTAGCGTGATCGATAATTGGCGTTATTCAATGAGGCGTCAGATTCAATATCAACGCCCGGAATAATGAGGTTTTCGGTACTGTTGCCGGTGAGTTCTGTCATTTGAGCATTTGTTTGTATTGTAAAAAAAGACAGGCTCAAACAAGAAAATAAGCCGATAAAAAAGATGCGGATTGCGTATTTATACCCACCCTGAAAAATCATGAAAATATCTTATACCGCGGGGACAGAATCAGCAATAATCAGCTACTAGCCGCTAGCTGCCAGCTATTAGCTACTAGCCGCTAGCTACTAGCTACTAGCCGCTAGCTACTAGCTACTAGCCGCTAGATACTAGGTAACAGTTGCCGGATTTTGAATGTAAAAAATAAAAAACCCGTTTGTGCGGGTTTTTATGGTCGGGCTAGTGGGACTTGAACCCACGGCCTCGTCGTCCCGAACGACGCGCGCTAGCCAACTGCGCTATAGCCCGATGACTTATTAATTAACAAATACCAATTATCGAACCATGAACGTCGAACGTCGAACGTCGAACGTCGAATCACGAACTACGAACCACGAACTACGAACCACGAATCACGAATTGAGAATCTAAGAATCTAGAATCTAAGAAGCTGAGTGACGAACAACGGACTGGGAACCACGAACCTCGAGCTACGAACCACGAACCAGGAACGGGGAAGAATCTGAGAAGCTGAGGATCTGTGCTGTTAATGAGTTTTTCACACTTAGATTAAAGTTCATCCCACTACGCAATAAGCTATGCGGGACAGGTCAAGACCAAGATTCGTCTCACTTGGGAGTGGGCAGACTATATCAGATTGAGGTTGGAATGGCAAGATTGGACGAAGATGGCGGGATTGGCATAAAATGGATACATGGAAACGTTTGTTTTGAGTTTGCAGATTGTTATTGTTGTTATTTGTTTAATAACTATTTGTGTAATTTTTGTTTATCAGTGGAGCTTATTTGCAACTCGAGCTCCATTTGTAGAGATTCCTCAAGAGATTTTGCCGGATATTGTAAAAACATTGGATGTTAAGCCTGGGAGCGTGGTATATGATTTGGGGAGCGGAGACGGGAGGGTTCTGGAGGCTTGTTATAAAATCGAGCCGGATGCCAAGTATGTGGGAATCGATAAAGCGCTGGCGCCGTATTTATTGGCAAAATGGAAATTGAGAAAACTGATAAAATCAGCGGACATTAAGTTTTTGCATAAGAATTTTTTTAAACACGATTTCAAAGATGCGACACATTTATACATGTATCTGTTCCCCGGTTTGTTAAAGAGTTTGCTTCCGAAACTGCAAAAAGAATTGCGTTCGGATGTTAGAATCGTTTCTTGTGATTTTATGTTTCCGGATATTGAACCTATGGAGGTGATTGATCTGGGGCGTCCAAAAGGTAAAAGAGGGAGGAAGATATATGTTTATAAGTTTATCAGGTCTAAAGTAACAAGTTCGTCAGGAGTTCATCAAGTTTAAAGTAACAAGTTCGTCAGGAGTTTATCCCACTACGCCCAAGGGCTTCGTGGGACAGGTCAAGAGTCACTTAAGAGTTTATCAAGTTTAAAGTCTAAAGTTCATCAAGAAATTCTAAAATTACTCTTGATGAACTTTGGTCTTGATTAACTTGTTACTCAGTGGGATGAACCTGTTTCTTGTTACGATGAGGCCATAATTATGGTATAATGGTTTCATGGTTAAAAAGAGGAAGATTGTAAAAAGCAAGATTTCCGGTAATAAAGTTAAAAAGACTCAGAATTATTTGAGTTTGTTTTTGTTTGGTTTGGGGTTTATTACGTTTTTGGCTGTGGGGCTGCCTTTGGCTTTGTGGGCAAATGCGGAAGAGCCAAGGCATGATATTGTTTTGCAGGATTCGGATTTGCTGGTTATGCAAACCAGGCTTGAGAAGCTGGATGAGAGATTGGGACGGTTTATGGATAAAGTTGAATCAATCAATAGATTTGACGACGCCGGCGCTGATTGTTTGAATCAGTGTCGAGTTTATTTGGCTTCGTGTCTGGAAAATAAAGCCAAAAATAACAATAATGATACGTCGGATATTTGCAGTGATGAGGTGATGAGTTGCACGCAAAAATGCAGTGGTCGATCGAGAGTTGATGTTTCTTGCCAAGATACTTGCTCGATTTCTTTGGGCGGCTGTATTGAAAGAGTGATTGCTCCGCAAATGATTGTTGTGGAAGATGAAGAGAGTGTACTGGATTCATGTTTAAAGGAAAATGCGCTGTGTCTGGATGTTTCATGCGCTCTTGGTGGGCACATAATCTCAGAAACCGAGGTCTGCTATGATCAATGTTCACGACTAAAAAATATTTGCCAATCCGGCCGTGCCGTATACGATGAAACAGCTTTGTATCTCTGCGAACGCTTGTTTAAGACTTGCGAACGGAGGGTTTGTCAAACAATCAATGAGTTGTAGCGTATAAGTTCATCCCACTACGCCTCAACGGCTACGCGGGACAGGTCAAGTTGAAAGTAAAAAGTTCATCAAGAGTCACTCAAACTTCTCTTGATGAACTTTAGACTTGATGAATTTGTTACTTGGTCAGATAAGCTTTTAGCTTTAGGGGGGGGTAGCGGTTTTATTGTTAGACGTTCTGCGTATGGAGTGATAACGTGTCTTTTAGTATGCAGAAAAGTTTATTTGTGCAAAATACGGAGAGTTTTGATGGTTATCGACCTTTGGCTGATAGGATGAGGCCGAGGAGTTTTGATGAGGTTTTGGGCCAAGAAGAGCTGACGGGAATCGATTCGTCGTTCAGGGCTTTGATTGATAGAGATAAAGTGCCGAGTTGTATTTTTTGGGGTCCGCCCGGAACCGGAAAAACGACTTTGGCGGAAGTCATCGCTTTAACAACCAAGGCGGATTTTGTTCGCTTGTCTGCGGTTACGGCGGGAGTGCAGGATATTCGTAAAATAGTGGCGGCCGCCAAAGATCGGTTGATGTTGGGAAAGAGAACGATCTTGTTTATTGATGAGATTCACAGATTCAATAAAAGCCAACAAGATGCATTATTGCCTCATGTGGAACAAGGAGTTTTGATTTTTATCGGCGCCACTACAGAGAATCCCAGTTTTGAAGTAAATCAAGCTCTGCTTTCGAGAGCGAGAGTTTTTACTTTGAAAGCATTGAGCGAGTCTGATCTAAAAAACGTTATTAATACAGCTTTGAGTGATAAAGAGAGAGGGCTGGGACTCGAGAATTTAACGATTGCTGATGAAGCAATTAAGGCAATCGCTCAATTGGCAAATGGTGATGCGAGATCGGCTTTGAATGTGTTGGAAATGTGCGCCAATGCAACCGTTGCAAGAAAGATTCAACTGATTGATGTTAATGTACTCAAAGATGTTACTCAAAGAACACAAATGGTATACGATAAGAATGGCGAAGAACATTATAATGTTATCAGTGCTTTGCATAAATCAATGAGAGGTTCTGATGCCGATGCGGCTCTATATTGGCTGGCGAGGATGTTGGAAGCCGGGGAGGATCCAATATATACGGCACGCCGAATAGTAAGGTTTGCTTCGGAAGATGTTGGATTAGCCGATCCGCAAGCTTTATTGCAAGCGGTGGCCGCTATGCAGGCTGTAAAATTGATAGGCTATCCGGAGTGTACCGTACATTTGGCGCAGGCTGTTGTATATTGCTCCAGAGCTCAAAAATCCAACATGTTATATACGGCTTATAATCAAGCGGCCAAAGATGCCAGAGAGACTTCGAGCCTAGGTGTGCCACTGCATTTGCGCAACGCACCGACCAAACTTATGAAGAATTTGGGTTATGGAAAAGATTACAAATATAATCCCAATTTTACAGAACCCGTTGATCAAGATTATTTACCGGACGAGCTTAAGGAGAGGAAATATTTAACTAACAGCCACTAGTTACTAGCCACTAGCCACTAGCCACTAGCTACTAACTACCAGCTACTAGCCATACCAACAATCCAACGGTTTTCGTAGGGATAAACCTTGTGTTTATCCGCACAGCAGCTAGTGGCTGGCGGCTAGAAGCTGTTGTATGGCTAGAGTATAAAGGCTTTGTTATAATGCTGAATGTGAGGCAGAGTTATTTGAGAGAGAAGAATGAGATAAGCGACATGAGTCGGAGGTTTTTGTTTTTAACGATTTGCATGCTCATATTATGCTTTGTTATCGCTTTAAGATTGGCAAAGATTCAAATATTGGATAATGCCGTTTATCAAGTATTGGCATCGGGGCAACATGATCTGGAGGCCAAATTATTGCCGGAAAGAGGCAGGATTTTGATTAAAGATTCTTTGGATGGAAAATATTATCCATTGGCCGCAAACAGGGATTCGTGGTTGCTTTACGCTGAACCCAAAAATATTAATGATCCCGTTTCCGCGGCGCATGATTTGGCTGATTTATTGGGTATGGCGGATGTGGATTTATTGGCTAAACTGAATAAACCCGAAGATCCCTATGAATTGTTGAATAGAGACTTGGAACAGGAAAAAATGACAGTTGTTAAAGAGAAAAATATAAAAGGAATCGGTTTTTCCAGATATCGCGCAAGATTATATCCCGAAAAACAAATGGGCGGTCAGGTTATCGGACTCGTGACGGAGAATGAACAAGGGATCATGCAAGGAAGATATGGCATTGAATCAACATATGAGGATTTATTAGCAGGCAGACCGGGTTCTTTGTCATTTGAGACTGATGCGGCGGGGAGAAGGATTATTTTTGGGCAAAGTGTGTTAAAAGAAGCGGTTAACGGTTCAGATATTGTTTTAACCCTGGAAAGATCGGTGCAATTTCAGGCTTGTGAAAAAATAAAACAAGGGGTTTTGCATTATCAGGCTGATAATGGAACCATGGTAATAATGAATTCAAAAACGGGAGCGATAATGGCTATGTGTTCATATCCTGATTTTGATCCGGCCAACTTAAAAGATGTTGCCGATGTAGCGGTTTTTAACAATCCGGCAACTTTTACGGCTTATGAACCGGGGTCGGTTTTTAAGGCCATTACCATGGCGGGAGGCATTAATGAAAATAAAGTCAATCCGGCAACCACTTATGAGGATTTCGGTTTTTTGGAGATAGATGATTTTAAGATAAAAAATTCGGATGGCAAAGTTCACGGTATAAAAACCATGACTGAAGTATTAGATGAATCTTTGAATACGGGTTCGGTATTTGTGCAAAAACAATTGGGTAAAGCGGTTTTTAGGGATTATGTTAAAGCTTTCGGTTTTGGCGAAAAAACCGACGTGGGATTAAGGCCGGAATCGGCCGGGGATATCAAGTCTTTGGATAATAAGGGCGATATTTTTGCGGCAACGGCTTCGTACGGACAAGGTATTACGGTAACTCCCATACAATTGGTGGCAGCATTTGGCGCTTTGGCGAATGAGGGAAAACTTATGAAGCCTTACATAATTTCGGAAATTATTCATGAGGATGGCATCCGAGAAACGACCGAACCGGTATTGGTTAGAGAGGTGATTTCTCAAAAATCTGCGCAAACCATTACCAGAATGTTGGTTTCCGTGGTAGAGGGTGAGCATGGAAAATTGGCTCAAGTTCCGGGCTATTGGGTTGCGGGAAAAACGGGCACGGCACAAGTGGCCAAACAAGGGAGCCGCGGTTATGAAGAAAATAAATTTATTACCACTTTTGTCGGTTATGCGCCGGCTGATGAACCGGAATTTGTAATGTTAGTTAAATTGGATAATCCCAAAACAGCTAAATGGGCGGCATCAACTTCGGCGCCTATTTTTGGTGATATGGGTAAATATTTGTTGAATTATTTGAACATAAAGCCCGCTAGATAACTATAAGCTTTCAGCTGCCAACAATCAGTCCAATCAACTCCGTTACGATTTAATAATGTTACGAAGTAACGACTTGGCGGTATCATCATCAGATCATCCGACCTGACAAGTCCGATCATCCGACCTGATATGTCCGACGGTGCGGTTTGTTGCGATTCATCCGGTTATTGACGAGGTTTTCGGTTTGGCGTAATTTAGATTTATATGCGAAGAATGCTTGAAAGGTATTTGGGTTGGTGTACGCGCAAGGCTATTGTAAGAGATAGGCCGATTGTTGTTGCCATAGGGGGCTCGGTTGGTAAAACTTCGGCAAGGCAGGCGGTGGAAATAGCCATGTCAGGTTTGTTTAAACCTGAAGAGTTTAGGACTTCGCAAAAAAATTATAACAATGAAATAGGTTTACCGATCTCGGTTTTTGCCAAAGCAATGCCGGGAAGATATTTATTAAGGTGGTTGGATTTGCTAATAACGGCAACCGGATATGCCATTGGTTTCAATAAATTAACCATGAGATATCTTGTTTTGGAAATGGGGGCTGATCATCCCGGAGATTTGGATTACCTATTAAACATCGCTCCACCGCAGGTTGCAATTATCACGGCCATGGGAGCAGAGCACATCGAGTATTTCGGGTCTGTTGCTGAAGCCATCAAAGAGGAGCAAAAAATATTGCAAGCATTACCAATCGATGGAGAAGCGATTTTGAATTTGGATGATGAATCAACTCGGAATTCACGAACTTTAGCTCCAAGCGAAATAGTCGGATTTGGTAAAAACACCGAAGCTGTTGCCAAAATAGAAAGTACAAAAATTGTTTACGATCAAGAAAATTTTGTAAATTCGGGTTTGGAAGTTTCCATTAAAATCATGGGTTATCATGACTTTACGTTTGTATTGCGTGGAGTATTTGGTGAACCTCATGCTTATGCCGCGGCTTCGGCTTTGGCCTTTTGTTTGGCGATGGATCATGATGTGAAGCCGGCGGTTGCAAAAATGATGCAGGATTATAAGGGCGCCGCAGGCAGAACGAGGTTGATTAAAGGAATCAAAAAGACCGTAATTTTGGATGATACTTACAATGCTCAACCGCAGGCTATGACCTCCGCAATACGTGATTTGGTACGATTTCCTGTCGTTGCCGGAGGAAGAAGGATAGCCGTCTTGGGAGATATGCTTGAACTCGGTGATTTGGCTCAAAAAGAGCATGAAGCTATAGGCAAGCAGATTGCTGAATCAAATATTGACTTGTTGATTTGTTGTGGTACACTGGGGCGTATTATCGGAGATATGGCTATTATTCATGGTATGAATGAAGCCAAAGTCAGGGTAATGGAAAACAGTGAAAAAGCGGGTTATTATTTACAGCAAGAAGTAATCGGGCCAGGGGATGTGATTTTGGCAAAAGGCTCACAAAGTATGCGAATGGAAAAGGTGGTAAAAGAATTGATGGCCGAACCAATGCGGGCGCAGGAATTGCTGGTAAGACAAACTCCGGAGTGGCTAACGAAGTTTCGCTAGCGCTCAACTTCGAAATAATAAAGAATAAAAAAATAAATAATAAAGATCGAACCACGAACGTCGAACGTCAAATGTCTAACGTCGAACGTTGGAACCATGAACGTCGAACGTTGAATGTCTATCGTCGAACGTCTAATGTCGAACGTCGAACTACGGATTATTAACCACGAATTACGAAATTAGAAATACGAATTACGCGGCCCGTTCGTCTAGGGGCTAGGACGTCACCCTCTCACGGTGAAAACAGGGGTTCAATTCCCCTACGGGCTACCAAAAAAAATCCCTTGTGGGATTTTTTTGTTACAAAGCTTTACGTATTTGACTTTCCGCGCGATGCTATGGGCGACGCGTCAGGAGGCTGATCAATTAACAAATATCGGTTGTGAAGGGTGTATTGATTAATTTTGATATCTACAGTATAATCAGCCACGACCGACCGGAATGTGCCGGTTTTTGTTCCGATAATCAGATCGGAACCGGTTGCCGTACATTCGAAAACCTTAAAGGTTTTAAAAGAAAGGATTACCAATGAGTTGGATGGCCGTACTGCCTTTTGCGGGATTATTGGCTTGTATTGCAATCTTGCCTCTTATCGGCAAAACCAAACATGCGTGGGAGAAAACAAATGCAAAATTGTTGACGGCCTTGGTTTTTGGAATGCCAATGGCTCTCTATAGTATTAATAAAGGCTATGGAGCCGACGTTGCTCATGCGGTTGTTGAATACGTGCAGTTTATTATTTTGCTGGGATCACTGTTTGTAATTTCCGGAGGTATTAATGTCGGCGGGGATATACAGGCAACTCCGTTAAAAAATACCTTGTTTTTGGCAATTGGAGGATTGCTGGCTTCATTTATCGGTACTACGGGAGCGGCGATGTTGCTTATAAGGCCTATTTGCGGAACCATCAGTGAACGCAAATATAAAAAACATACCATTATTTTCGCGATTTTCATCATAGCGAATTGCGGAGGTTTGTTGACGCCTTTGGGCGATCCGCCGTTGTTCTTGGGTATGCTCAGAGGAGTACCGTTTGCTTGGACGTTTACTTTGTTGCCGCAGTGGTTTTTGGTGAACGGTTTGTTGTTGCTTAGTTATTACGCACTGGATCGCGAAATGTATGCCAAAGAGCCGCGTGATAACATTGTCAGTGATGTCAAAAATATTGTTCCCATCACAGTGAACGGAAAACAGAATTTTTTGTTTTTGGCAGTAGTGGTAATGTCTGTGGCATTTGTACCAACTCCGTATCGTGAGATTGTCATGCTGGCCGCCGCCGGATCTTCATATTTTTTGACGAATCAAGTGATTCGCCGAGCCAATAATTTTGTCTGGGAACCGATATTGGAAGTCGGAACCTTGTTTATTGGAATATTTTTGGCAATGGTTCCGGCGCTCATATATTTGCGCCAGATTGCTCCCGGATTGCCGATTAATGCGCTCTCGATATTCGTTTTTACAGGCGGATTGAGCGCCGTACTTGATAATGCTCCAACTTACGTAACTTTCTTTGAGATAGCCAAAGAATTTAAGATGGCATCGCCGTCCATTGCCGGAGTGCCGGAAGCTTTGCTACAAGCCATTTCTTTGGGCGCGGTTTTTGGCGGCGCCATAACTTACATAGGCAATGGACCGAATTTCATGGTTAAATCGGTTGCCGAATCCATGAAAATCGACATGCCTTCGTTTGGAGGTTATGTGGCTTGGTCGTTCAAACATCTTGTGCCGATTTTGGCCATGATGGCTTTTATTTTTATCGCCAAAGATGATTGGGCGAATGTACTGGGCGTTGCGGGTGTTTTGGGTATGATTGCCGTGCGTGCCTGGCAAATTGCCAAAAGCAGACCGCCCGCATATATCAGAGCGGCTGCCGGTCGCGAGATTTGACTTTGTTAACCCGCAGTTTAATTATGCGGGTTTTTTATTGAAAAATTACCCTATCATTGCACGTTTATGGAAAAATATGTGATAATGACAATATAATAATTTTCTTTTTTAGTATGATTAAACATTTAACAATTGCGATCGCTTGTTTTGCGGTCTGTATGCTATCCGTCATCCCTGTTGATGCGGCGGAATTTAAGAATGAAGAATCGGTATTCATATCATCATCCAATGATGATGTTTATGCGGCGGGGGCGAATATTTTTGCGGACGGCGAAATTAGTGGTGATCTGTATGCTGCCGGAGCGGTTGTCCGATGCAATGCCAATGTGAACCATGATGTTGGAATGGCAGGATCCATGGTTGATTTATTCGGCGATGTCGGTGATGATGCACGCTTGGCCGGTTCCATGGTCAGTGTCGGTGGAAATATAGGAGATGATTTAATAGCATTTGGAGGCATGGTGAGAATTCTTCCGGGTTCGGTTGTTAAAGGTGATTTAACGGTAGGCGGAGGAGCGGTAATGATTGATGGAATTGTTGAAGGAAATGTTTTGGGCGGGGGAGGGCAAGTTATTATTAACGGTGAAGTGAAGGGTTCGGTAATAATGGAAACGGATGAAATGATTTTGGGTAATTCGGCAAAGATCGGCGGTATCATGCAATACACTTCGCCTAAAGAAGCGAAAATTGATGATTCGGCCACGGTTGCCGGCGGTGTTCTGCATAAAATGCCTGAAAAGCCCAAACCGGCCGATCGAGATGCGGATGCAAAGAAAGCTGATGTTTCAGGCGGGGCGGTTTTCGGATTCGCCTTGCTGGCATTTTTACTGAAAATCATGATTGGGTTGGTAACGGTTCTGATTGGTTTGTATTTTTTCAAAAAACATTTAGCCAAAATGACGGAAACAATGTTGAATCAGTTTCCGGCGCAATTGGGCTGGGGTTTTGTTTGGTTTGTGCTTGCACCGATCGTATCGATTTTGCTGATTGTAACAATTTTCGGATCGGCTTTGGGGGCTTTGGGTTTGATTGTTTTTGCTTTCACCTTTGCGGTTGCCAAAGCTTTGGCTATGATCGGTTTTGGAGCCTTGCTTGGTAAATTGATCATGAAAAACAAAGTTTATGAGTTGAATTGGAAAACCGCGGCAGCAGGTGTCATTGTCATGAATATTATTTGGTTGATACCTTTGGCCGGTTGGGTGTTTTGTATGGTGTTTACGCTTGCGGCAATCGGGGCGGTGGTTAATTATTTGAAATCCGCAATAAAGTCTTAGTGTTAAAGTTGAGTTTAAATAATGCATGGGAAATGAAAATTCGAGATTAAATCTCGAATTTTCTTAATATCGTTTTAAACGTGTTATAATACAACCGTGTTAGAAATAATCGGTTATCATGCCATGGCGACCGTGATATACGGTTTGGTTTTAAGTTTATCTTTAAAGGCGACTCGGCCGGCTTATTTATCCTTTAGGCGCAGGAAGAGCGGATATGGGGTTGTATTTAACAGTGTTACCGGGAAGCCGGAGGCCATGGCCGTTGTTTCATTGCAAACATTGGGAGGCAAAACGGTGCGTACAGCGCCTACGGACAGAGAAGGGCGGTACAATCTTGTTGCGCCGAAAGGGGATTATCTTTTGGAGGTTAGGAAAGCGGGTTTTACGTATCCTTCCAAAATATTAAATAAAAATAACAATGATTCAGCGTATGATAATTTACTTTCGGCAACGCATATCATTGTTACCGATCATGGATCGATCACAAAAAATATTCCCATAGACCCAAAAGACGTTACGCGCAGGATATCGATAATTAAAAGATATTTTGTCAGAAGCCGGCGTTTTCAGGATTTGTTATCTTTCTTTTTGCCCGTTTTGGCACTGATTATCGTTTTAATCATGAGGGAATATTGGATGCTCTGGTTATTGTTGATATTTTATTATTCGGCATTGTTTTTCAGATTTTTGGATTTTAAGCCTCCGCCTCCTCCTTATGGAACTATTCGTGACGCGGAGACGAAAATGCCGTTGGATAGGGTGATGGTGCGAATTTTCGATCAAAAAAACGGTAAACTGCTTGAAGCACAGGTTACGTCGGGAAAGGGCAGATATGCATTTGTGGTAAAAAAAGGAAAATACAGATTACTGATTCAAAAACAAGGATATAAAAGCGTCATCATCAATTTTCCTGAAGTCACACAAGATTATTTTTTATTGGCAAAGGATGTGATCATGACTAAGAGATCCGGAGCTTGAGTTCATCAATACCAAAGTTCATCAAGATAAAAGTTAAAAGTTTATCAAGAGCGACTAAGGTAGTTCATCA
>JAEAMF010000738.1_pt1 | contig 33144 bp, 26 predicted proteins | sample 8958721 | NCBI WGS metagenome assembly JAEAMF01 (sample SAMN16933255, study PRJNA681124) | bioreactor sludge metagenome | isolation source: anaerobic bioreactor treating anionic surfactant - SDBS | place: India: Bengaluru | collected 2019-02-28 | reverse complement strand
CCGTAGTTGGCCGGGTAGAACATCGGGGTGGCCATGAAGCGGTCGACGAACAGGCAGTCGCTGTCGTGATCGATCTCGTACTTGATCGGCGCGTGATTGGCCGGGATCTCGATGGCGACGTAGATGTCGTTCGGCAGGTCCTTGCCGGCCGGGATCTTGCTGTAGCTCATGGGTGACTCCGAGGGTCAGGGCCAAAAATTGGCGCGGATTATAGGCGTATTCGGGCGGATGCGCCATGTTGCCGCAGCCTGCCGTGCGTCAGTCGGTCAGGGTCCGCTGTCGCTGGTCATGGAAGGCGTAGCGGTTGCGGCCGTTGTCCTTGGCCCGGTACATGGCGGCATCGGCCTTGCGCACCAGTTCGGCGGCGTCGCTGCCGTCGTCGGGATACAGGGCGATGCCGATGCTGGTGCCGATGTGCAGCACGTGGCCGTCGATCGGGAAGGGCTGCTGCAGCGCCTCGACCAGGCGGCCGGCGATCCGCTCGGCCATGGCGACGTCGTCGAGGTCCTCGAGGACGATCAGGAACTCGTCGCCGCCCAGGCGCGCCACGGTGTCGCTGTCGCGCACGGTCTGCGCCAGGCGCTCGGCGACGGCGCGCAGCAGCAGGTCGCCGACGGCATGGCCGAAGGTGTCGTTGACCGGCTTGAAGCGGTCGAGGTCGAGGAACAGCACGGCCAGCAGGCTGCCCTGGCGCCTGGCCTGGCGCAGCGCCTGGGTCAGGCGGTCGCGAACCAGGCTGCGGTTGGGCAGCCCGGTGAGGCGGTCGTGGTAGGCCATCTGCAGGATGCGTTCCTGCTCCTCCTTGGCGGCGCTGATGTCGGTGAACAGGCCGGTGAAGTGGCTCGGCCGGCGCTGCTCGTCGTAGACCGCGGCCAGCGACAGCCAGGCGCTGAAGGCCTCGCCGTCGCCACGCAGCAGGGTGACCTCGCTCTGCCAGCTGCCGGTCCGGCTGACCTGGGCCCACATGGCGGCACAGTCCGCTTCGCTGGTGTCGAGCAGCAGGGCCTCGCAGGCGCGCCGGCCTTCCAGCTCGGCGAGCCGGCAGCGCAGCAGACGGCTGCCGGCGGGGTTGAGGCCGATGATGCGCTGTCGCTCGTCGAGCAGCAGGATGCCCTCGTTGCTGTGCTCGAACACGCTGGCCGCCAGGCCGAGGCTCTGCGACTGCTCGAGCATGCGCTGCAGCAGCGGGCGCGCCAGCATGAAGATCAGCCCGCCGCCGGCGAGGCCCAGCAGGAGGATGCCGAGCAGCGGCCAGAGCAGTTCCGCGCGGGCGCCGGCGTACAGCACGTCGCGCGGCGAGAGCAGGGCGATGGCCCAGTCGCCGTGCTCCGGCAGCGGGCGGGCGAAGGCGACCAAGGCGCCGAGGCGCTCGTGCTCGGGCAGCCGCACGGCATGCAGCGGCAGGTCGCTCGCCTGGCGCAGGGCCGCGAACAGCGGATGCCAGTCCGGCGTCGCCAGCAGCGCGGTGTCGGCATCGTGGACATGCACGGCGCGCCGTTCGGCCACGTTGATCAGGTGGATCTGCATGTCGCCGCTGTACCCGTCGGTCATCGGCAGCAGGTCGCGCAGCCTGTCCAGGGTGAAGGCGGCGATGTCGGTGCCGGCACGGCGGCCGTCGGGGGAGAGGATGGGGGCGCCGACCAGCAGCACCGGGGTGTCGCCGATCAGCAGCGGCCCCACCAGGCGGGGCAGCTGCTGATCGGCTGCGGGGATCGGCCAGTGCTCCCTGGGCACGGGCTGGCGCAGGGCGAGTACCGGCTGCCCGCGGGCGTCCAGGCGCACCAGGCCGAGCACGTCCGCCGCCTGCGCCAGGGGTTCGCGCAGGCGCGGTGCGGTGAACGCCTGCAGCTCGGCGAGCTCGATCTCGCCGGCGTTGTAGCGCTCGAGCATGCGGCGGATTTCCGAGCGCGAGGTGAGCTGCATGGCGGTATCGGCCATGTGTTCGAGCAGATGGCTGCTGGCCAGCGCGCGGACCTGCACGTCGAGTTCGGCGTGCAGGTCGATCTTGTTGCTCAGCTGGAGGTACATCGGCAGGCTGGTGGCCAGGCCGACCAGGCAGGTGGTGGCCGCCACCCCGATGGCGAGCAGGCGCTGCAGCCGGCGCTGCAGGCGGGGGATGGACTGGCCTTGTGGGCGAGCGAGTTGGTCTGCCGTGCGGTTGGGCAATCTGGGGCTCCTTCGGGCGGGCAGTCGCCGAACCCGCGTCGGCTGCTCGGGGTGGCGTGAGGGTCAGTGGCGCGGCGCCCGGGCGTCGGGCAGGCCGTGCGGGCAGGCGTTCCCGTTTGGCGCGGACAGCTCCTGCAGGTGCTCGCCCAGGCGCGCCAGCGGATCCTGGCGATAGAACAGGCGCAGCTGCGCGTAGACCGCCGGGAAGGCGGCGTCGAGCAGGTCGGGGGCGCTGAAGAAGTACTCGCTGGCCACGGCGAAGAACTCGGCCGGGCTCTCGGCGGCGTAGGGATCGATGGCGGTCTCGGCGTCGGGGTCGCGGTCCAGTTCGGCGTTCAGCGCATCGAAGGCCTGCTGCATGGCGTCGGCCCATTCGGCGATGCGCATGTCGGCGTGCAGCGGCGGCAGGCCGTTGGCGTCGCCGTTGAGCATGTCCAGCTTGTGCGCCAGCTCGTGGATCGGCAGGTTGTAGCCGTCCAGCGTGCCGCTGGCCTGCACGCCCGGCCAGGCGAGGATCACCGGCCCCTGCTGCCAGGCCTCGCCGCTGCGCTCGTCGTCCCAGACGTGCTCGACCCCGGCCTCGTCGCGGTGGCGCTGCGGGCTGAGGAAGTCGTCGGGATACAGCAGCAGCTGGTGGAAGCCCTGGTACCAGTCGAGGTCGGGCAGGTGCAGCAGCGGCAGGCAGGCCTGAGCGGCCAGGCGCAGGCGCGCGGCATCGTCCAGCTCGACGCCGGGCAGGCAGGTCAGCTGCTTGTCGTGGAGCAGCAGCAGGCACAGCTCGCCGAGGCGCTGGCGCTCGCCGGCGTCGAGGCCGGCGAGCAGCGGCAGGTCGGCGCACACCGCGGCCCATAGCTGCGGGTCGAGGGGATGGCGGGCGAGCAGACGGCGGCGGCGCCAGTTGCGGAAGAACACGGCAGAGACTCCCTCGGGCGGCAGGCGATGGCCGATTGTAAGCCATCGCCGCCGGGGTGCGGGGCCCGGCGCCACCTCGCGGGAGGGGGACGGGCTACTTGCGCCGCCACTGGCCGTCGAGGCGGATGAACTGGCCGGGCGGGGTCTTCTCCACCGCTTTCTTGCCGGCCAGTGCTTCGACGTCGGCGAGGCGGATGCCGTTCTGGGTGGCCAGGCGCTGGTACTCGGCGCGCCGCGCCTGGTTGATCAGGCGGGCGATCTCGGCCGCCTGGCCGCCGGGGGCGACCACGCCGAGATAGCCGTCGGTCTGCTCGCCCAACTGGCCGGCGGCCTTGGCGGCGGGCAGCGCGGTCATCGCCCCGGGCAGGTCGAGGGCCAGGGCCGAGAGGCTGAAGCCGAAGGCGAGCAGCAGGGTGGCGATGCGCTTGGGAAGGGTCATGTCGGGCTCCTCAGAACAGGCCGCTGGATTCGTCGAGGATGTTGTCCAGCGCCTTGTCCACCTTGATGTAGATCTCGTGCTCGATCTTCACGTTGAGGTTGATGTTGATCGGCTCCTTGGGGGCGGCCAGTTGCACCGTGGGGGTGCAGGCGCCCAGCAGGCCGAGCAGCAGGCTCGCCGTCAGGAGGGTGGCGAGGTGGCGCAGGCGCATGGTGCGGTCTCCCGTGTCAGTCGCGCCGCTGCAGCTGTTGCTGCACGCGGCGCTGGATGGCTTCGTTGACCCGCCCGGAGAGCTGCAGGCTGGTCAGCAGGCTGGGCACGTTCTCTTCCAGGTTGATGGCGAGATTCACCGGCCGGCCGCCCTCCAGCGCCGGGTTCTGGCCGTGCAGGCGCAGGGCCAGCAGCAGCTGGCCCTGTGGATCATAGCTGACCCGGCTCTCCAGCTGATCGTAATGGAAATCCTCGAGGGCCAGGGTGGCCAGGCGCAGGGCCGGGTTGCTCTGCCCGAAGGCGCGGATGCGCTCGGAATGGAACTGCAACACCCCGCCGGGCGCGCGGGCCTGCAACTGGCCGTTGTCGATGCTCAGGCCATTGCGGTCGATGCGCAGCGGCAACTGGCCGTCGAGGATGCCGGTGCCGGACAACCCTTCTGCGGGGTAGACCGCGAGCAGTTTGGCCAGTTCCACGCCGCGCACCTGCACGGGCAGTTGCAGCGGCCGGCGCGCCAGGTCGAGGCGGGTCGGCGCGACGTGCAACTGGCCGCCGAGCAGGCCGCTGTCGGCCTGGCGCAGCTGCAGGCGGCCGGCCAGCGGCGTGCCCAGTTCGGCCTGGTAGTCGGCGCGCAGCTGCAGCGGGCCGAGGGGGATGCCGGGGTTGAGGCTGGCCAGGCGCAGCTCGGGCAGCTGCAGCTCCAGACGCTGGCCGCGCAGCTGCGCCGTCAGGCGAGCGTCCAGACCGCGCAGCTCGCTGCGGTCGTAGATGCCGCCGACCTGCTGCAGCTGCAGGCGCAGATCGGCGCTGGGCGCGCTGCTGCCGGCGGCCAGCTGCAGCGTGCCGTTGCCCTTGAGCCGGCCGCTGGCCAGTTCCAGCAGCGGCGGCCAGTCGACCAGGGTTTTCGCCAGCGGATTGGCGCCGGCCAGGGCGAGGTCGGCCAGCGTGTAGCCGACCTGCAGTGCGCCGCTGGCCGGGCGCTGCACCTGCAGATCGACAGCCAGCCCGGCGGCGTTGCGCAGGGCGCCGGCGAGGCGGATGTCGGCCGCGCTGGCGGCGAGGGTGCCCTGCCAGTCCCAGCGCTGCGCCTGCAGCCGGGCCTGCTGCAGGCGGGCGGTGTGCAGGGTGAGCGGGCCGGCCAGCTGCGGCGCGCCGGCCGCCGCGCGCTTCAGCTGCAGGCCGGCGAGGTCGGCGCGCAGGTCGTCGAGGCGCAGACCGGTGGCCGGGCTGTCCAGGCGCTGGACGGTGAGCTGCGAGTCCTCGGCGAAGCTCAGCAGCAGCTGCTGCGCTTGCCACCGGCCGCTCAGGCGCAGATCGGCGCTCGGCTGGCGCAGGTCGAGGTCGCCCGTGCGCAGGCGCGGCAGGCGGGCCAGCAGACGGGCGTGGTCGAGCTGGATCTGTGGCGGCAGGCCATCCTGCGGCCGCCAGCTGGCGGGCAGGCGCAGCGTCCACTCGGCATCCAGCTGCAGCGCATCCGGTAGTTGCCTGAGCGGCGCGGCGGCGGCGCCCAGCCACTGGGCCAGCCAGTCGTGCAGCCAGGGCACCGACGGTCGTGCCGGCAGCTGCAGGGTTCCCTGCAGGCTGCGCTGGCCGGCCGCGTCGCCGAGCCGGGCGGCGAGGGCGAGGTGCGGCTGCCCGTCCAGTTCCAGCGCCAGCTGCAGGCGGGCGTCGTCCGCGCGGCCGTCCAGGCTGCCGGACAGCCGCAGGCGGTGCTCGCCTTCCTCCAGGTCCAGCCGCAGGCTGGCCGGCAGCAGGACGACGCCGGGCTGCTGCAGGGCGAGGCTGCCGCGCAGCCGGCAGGGAGCGGCGGGGCAGGGCAGGCGGGCGTCGATGCGCTGCACCTGCAGCTCGCGCGGCAGCCAGGCGAGCAGGCCGGCCAGCGCGTCGGCGCTGGGCAGGCGGCTGGCCTCGCCGCCGGGCGCGGCCGGCGCCTGCCAGTCGAGCTGCAGATGCGCGACGTGCAGGCGTTCGAGGTATGACGCGGTGCGCTGCAGCCGCCAGTCGAGCTGCACGGTGTCGGCGCCGAGCTGCAGGCGGCGGCCGTCGGCGGCCAGCTGCTGCAGCTCCAGGCGTTCGAGGCGCAGGCCGTGGCGGGACACCTGCAGCCCGTGCCAGTCGAGGCCGACGATGCCCTGTTCCTGCTGCACCTGCAGCCACCACTGCCAGGCGTAGCCGGCCGCGGCCAGTGCGGCAGCCAGCGCGGCGAGCGGCAGGGCGAGCGCCATCCGGCGCAGGGTGCGGCGCCAGCGGGGCGGGCGTGCCGTCATCGGACGGTCCTCGGGTCGGTTGCGCATGCCGGCAAGGGTGGCCCGCCGGCGCCGCGGGGGCAAGGCAGTGGTTCGCGGAATTGCCGGCCGCGCCTGTGGTCCACCGGGGGCTGTGCTAACCTGCGCGACAGTTTTCCGGGCCCTGCCCGCCCGTATTCGAGGACACCCATGCATATCCACATTCTCGGCATCTGCGGCACCTTCATGGGCTCGCTGGCGGTGCTGGCCAAGGAACTCGGCCACCGCGTCACCGGCTCCGACGCCAACGTCTACCCGCCGATGAGCACCCAGCTCGAGGCCCAGGGCATCGAACTCATGCAGGGCTACGAGCCGGCGCACCTCGACCCGGCGCCGGACCTGGTGGTGATCGGCAACGCCCTGTCGCGCGGCAATCCGGCGGTGGAGCGCGTGCTCAACCAGGGCCTGCCCTACGTCAGCGGCCCGCAGTGGCTGGCCGACCACGTGCTGCAGGGCCGCTGGGTGCTGGCGGTGGCCGGCACCCACGGCAAGACCACCACCAGCAGCATGCTGGCCTGGGTGCTGGAGGATGCCGGGATGAGCCCGGGCTTCCTGATCGGCGGGGTGCCGCAGAACTTCGGCGTGTCCGCGCGCCTGGGCGGCACGCCGTTCTTCGTGGTCGAGGCCGACGAGTACGACAGCGCCTTCTTCGACAAGCGCAGCAAGTTCGTCCACTACCGCCCGCGCACCGCGATCCTCAACAACCTGGAATTCGACCACGCGGACATCTTCCCGGATCTGGCGGCCATCGAGCGGCAGTTCCACCACCTGGTGCGCACCGTGCCGGGCGAGGGTCTGATCATCCGCCCGGCCGCCGAGGAGGCGCTCGGCCGGGTGCTGGAGATGGGCTGCTGGACCCCGGTGCAGACCACCGGCCACGGCGGCCAGTGGCAGGCGCATCTGCTTGCCGAGGACGGCTCGCGCTTCGAGGTGCTGTTCGAGGGCGCCGTGCAGGGCGTCGTCGAGTGGGAGCTGACCGGCCGCCACAATGTCGCCAACGCCCTGGCCACCCTGGCCGCGGCGCGTCACGTCGGCGTCACCCCGGCGCAGGGCTGCGCGGCGCTGTCGAGCTTCAGGAGCGTCAAGCGGCGCATGGAAAAGGTCGCCGAGGTCAACGGCGTGACCCTCTACGACGACTTCGCCCACCATCCGACCGCCATCGCCACCACCCTCGACGGCCTGCGCAAGCGCGTCGGCAGCGCGCCGATCATCGCGGTGATCGAGCCGCGCTCGAATTCGATGAGGCTCGGCGCCCACCGCGAGGGGCTGGCCGACTCGGTGAGCCAGGCCGACCGCGCCATCTGGTACGCGCCGGCCAACCTCGGCTGGGACCTGGCCGCCAGCGTGGCCGGCTCCACGGTGCCGAGCACCGTGTGCGATTCGCTGGAGGGCATCATCGCCGCGGTCAAGGGCAGCGCCACCCCGGGCACCCAGGTGGTGATCATGAGCAACGGCGGCTTCGGCGGCCTGCACGGCAAGCTGGCCAAGGCGCTGGCCGAATAAGGAGGATGGCGATGAGCGGACCGGAACGCATCACCCTGGCCATGACCGGCGCGTCAGGTTCGCAGTACGGCCTGCGCCTGCTCGACTGCCTGGTGCAGGAAGAGCGCGAGGTGCACTTCCTGATCTCCAGGGCGGCGCAGCTGGTGATGGCCACCGAGACCGACGTCGCCCTGCCACCACGGCCGCGGGCGATGCAGGCGTTCCTCACCGAGTACACCGGCGCCGCGCCCGGGCAGATCCGCGTGTTCGGCCAGGACGACTGGATGGCGCCGCCGGCCTCCGGCTCCAGCGCCCCGGCGGCCATGGTGGTGGTGCCGTGCTCGACCGGCTCGCTGTCGGCCATCGCCACCGGCGCCTGCAACAACCTGATCGAGCGCGCCGCCGACGTGGCGCTCAAGGAGCGCCGCCAGCTGATCCTGGTGCCGCGCGAGGCGCCGTTCTCCACCATCCACCTGGAGAACATGCTCAGGCTGTCCAACATGGGCGCGGTGATCCTGCCCGCCGCGCCGGGCTTCTACCACCAGCCGCAGACCATCGACGACCTGGTCGATTTCGTGGTGGCGCGCATCCTCAACCAGCTGAACATCCCCCAGGACATGCTGCCGCGCTGGGGCGAGCACCACCGGGTGAGCCCCGATGAGTGAACCTGCAGGGGCGAATTCATTCGCCTGCCTCGCCGCGAAGGCGAACAGATTCGCCCCCGCGCTCCTGCTGCTGGCGCCTTTGCTGCTGAGCGGCTGCGCCAGCGTGCGCACCCTCGATGCCGCCAAGCCTGGCGCGCCGCTGATCTATTCCGGCACACGCCTGGACTGGTACGCCCTCAACGGCGGCTGCTGCCCTCTGGACCGCTTCGGCGCCGAGGCGCCGAAGCATCCCGGCCTCGACCTGCCGGCCAGCGCGCTGCTGGACACCCTGCTGCTGCCGCTGTCGATCGCGGCGGAGCTGGGTCTGGGGTTGCAGGTGGTTGGCGGCAACTGAGGCGGCGTCAGGCGCAGAGCTTCATCCGATGCCTGCGAACGGTGGTTGTATCGGTAGCCGCGGGTGGTCAAACTGGGTGTCCGGCATGCATGGACGCTTCCTCTCCCGCCATGACGACCCTTGAATCCTTATATGACGAACTGATCGGCCTCAGTTACGAGTGCGTACTGGACGAGTCCGTCTGGCCGCATTTGCTGGAGCGGCTGATGGCGGCCACGGGGCATCAGCAGAGCACCCTGCTGTTCTGGGATCGACGAGATTCAGCTGGCCAGGTTTCCGGCATCAATCTGCTCGACCCGGCCACGGTCGAGCCCTACAACAGCCACTACTGCCAGCTTGATCCGACTCATGCCTTCATGGCCGAACGTCCGGTAGGGGTCTGGTATCACGATGTTCGGGAGTTGGGGCTGGAGCGGATGCGCACGCACCCTTTCTATCAGGAGATGTTCCGTCCTTTCGGGCTGCGCACGATCTCCTGCCTCAAGCTCCATGAGCAGGATCAGGCGGGCAGCTACCTGAGCCTGCTGACCCAACTGGATGCCAGGGAGCCCTCGGCAGAACAACACAACCTCCTGCGACGTCTGACGCCCCATCTGCTCCGAGCGGGGCGAATGGCCAGCTACATCAGTTGTCTGGAGATGCAGAGGCATCAGCGCGATCTGTTTCTTGATCACCATCAGGGGGCGCTATGGCTGATCGATCCGGATGGCCGCTTGCAGTACTGCAACCGGGCTGCGGAGCAGGCGATTGCTCAGGCATCTTTCCCCCTCGAGCTCCGCGGCGGGCGGCTGCATGGCCGGCTTCAGGACAAGACCCTGCAGGGGAGCATCAAGGCGGCAGGCGGGCGCCTGGGCAGCCGGCGTGCCGGGATCATTCGGCTCGCTCCTGGCGGTGAACAACTCCTGCTGATTACCCCCGTAGCGGCCGAAGCGCAGTTCAACCTGCGCTTTCAACGGCCCATGATTCTGGTGTTGCTGCTGGATCGGCGACCGAATACCCGGCTGCTCGGTGAGCTGTTCCAGCTGAGTCCGGCGGAGCTGCGTCTGGCGGAGCTGATCACCTTGGGCAAGAGTCCCGAGAGCTGCGCCGACCTTCTCGGCGTTTCCATCAATACCGTGCGCACCCAGCTGCGAGCCTTGTTCCGCAAGACCGATACCGAGCGGCAGAGCGAGCTGGTCAGCCTGTTTGCACGACTCTGCCAAGGCTGAGCCTGCTTTCCACACCGGCCCCAAGAGGGCTAGAACTTTCATTCATTTGAATGAAGACGCCTGGCATGTTTTTCACTATTTTTCGTGCTGTCAGATTGCCATAGGCTGGCAGTTGATGGGGGCCGATAGTCGGGGCATTCCAATCTTTGGTGTGGGGCCAAGGTGGTGTTCGTTTTTAGTGAGGTTTCCGGTTGTTCTGAAGTTTCCTCGATATCCATGCCCGACTTGAAGGTATGGCTGGGAAATTGAGGTTTCAGGGGGTTGGTTATTCAGTTCTTACGCGCGGAACCTTGGGAAGCGAATTTTCTGGGGCTTCCGAAGTGGGAGTGATGGGGCCGAATATTGATTTGGCTGGCTTGGGACTATTGATGATGAGGTGTGTGATGAGCAAGTCTATGGTTTCAATTTCTTTGCCATTGGTTTTTAGCTTGTTTACAGATTTTGCAATTGCTCAGGTCGTGCCGCAAGTCCCCGTAAATTTGGAAGCGCCGCGTGAGTTAGAAGTTTCTCCTCGTCAAGGTGTGGGTCATATAGGTCGTTTTGTTCTGCGTCAGGATGTCTTGGGGTATTCTTTGGTTGATGCGATACAGGGTGTTCCGGGGGTTGCTTTGACCAAGGAGCAAGTGGCGGCCATCAAGTCTGCAGAGGCGGCCATTTCTGCGGCGAGAGGAAAGGGGAAGCTTGTCGACTCCGATACCGACCCTCTTGAGGCTGCTATTAAAGCGGTGGTGAAATCGAATCCTGACTTGGCGGCTAGTATTGTCTCGGTTGCTATCAAGGAAATAGGAGCTGCTGACATGGATGATACCCTTGCGAGAAGGATCGTCGAGGGAGCGATTGAGGCTGCACCTAGCCATGCCGCAGATATTACTGTTGCTGCTATCAAGACAAATCTTGTTGGGGCGACTGGGATTACAAGTTGGGCTGTCGTTCATGCTCCGGATGACTCTGCTGCCGAGATTGTTGGAAAAGTTCTGAGTGAGTATCCCCATGAAGGGCAAGAAATTGTTTCTGCTGCCGTAAAGTATGCTCCTGAGCAGATTGTTTCCATAGTTGAGGTGGCCCCTTGGGCTATGGTTGAAGCTGTGGAGAGTTATCAATTGAATAATGATCGGTATATAGATGGTCAGCTGGCTGCGGAAATCACCCAGGCGGCGATCTCTGCCAGCGCCGGTGATGGGGACCATGTCTCGCGTGCTGGTGAAGCCATCCGCTTGTTTAATGGCCATGCCCCTGAGGTTGCCAAGGCCGCGGTAAGGGCGGCTGCGGAAGCCGCTGCCAAAAAAGCAGCAGAGGAGGGTAAAGATCCGCGAGCTGCGGCCGAACAGGCGGCTTCTCAAGTGGCATATACGGTCAGCTCGGTCGCAGGAGAGTATGGAGTTGCCAATCTTGCGATAGTGCGGAGTATCACGGGGAAGGAGGCTGTAAAGAGCGTGGTTGACGATGTTGCTAATCGCTATGCTGACAGCGATGGTGGCAGCGGCTCTGGTGCTGGCGCGGGAGGGCTTGTAACGAACTCGGTCGGCTCTTTAAGCATTCCAACCGGCTCTGCTGGTGGTGGCGGTGGTCAAGCTAGTCCGCATTGATTATTCGGCTGGTTTTGCCTGTAAGATCTTTGTGTGGAAAATTATTGGGGGGTGGGTATGAGGGTTTTTCTCTTGAGGGTATGTGCCGTTTTGGGGGTGGCTATTGTCTCTGGTTGCAATACTATGCATCACCTTGATGATGTTGGTGAGAGCTATGATAAAGGTGAGTATTTTTCTGGAACGGCATCGTTAGTGTTTTTTACGCCATTCACGCTTTTGGCGGATGTTTTTACCTTTGGCGGTACAATGGATTCTCAGCAGAGTAGTCAGGTCTGGAGTGCAGCTGCTAGCCAGTACCAGCAAAATCAATACGCCAGCCAGTATTATGATAGTCAGGCGTCACAAAACTATCAGCAGCAGTTGCAAGTCTCTGCGATTTCGGAGAAGCAGGCGGCGGAAGAGTTAAAGAAACGACAAGAGGAGTTTAAGAAGAAGGCGCTGGAGCACAAGCAGGCTCAGGGGACGGGTAGTGTCCCTGTGGCGAATGGTTCACATGGGGCGCAAAGTTATAGAGCGGCCAATGGCTGCATAGTTTATGACAGAAGCAGTAATTCGCTAGGTGATTTTATAGAAAATAACTGTGGCTTTCGTGTGTGGGTTGAGTTTGTTAATGAGCGTGGATTGAATGCGGCAGGTCCGATCGGCCCTGGTCGAAGAGAAGCAGTTTCCAAGGCTAAAGGCGAGGTGGCTTGGGCTGCGTGCGAGTATCCTGGGAGCCCTCGCGCGTCATCTGGTGCAAAGTGGTCAGGCCAGGGTTCATTTTCTTGTAAATGAATTAGGTTATCCCGGTTCTGATTTGATGGCCAAGTTGAAGTTTGGTGGCAAGAGAGCAGGGTGCAAGAAATTTTCGCGTAGTTCGCACTTCAGCATGCATGCGTGGGAGCCTTGTGTAGCGCTACCTTCCCAGATGTATCCGCAACACGCGGGGTAGCAAACTACCTCGCGTGTTGCGGGTGACTGCTCACTCCACCAGCCCCACCACCTCCGCACAGCTCTCGCTCAACCCGTACTTGCCCTTTGAATCGCGCACCACCCGGCCCATCGCCACCCTGGGGTCGTGGGTGAACACCAGCCGGCCATTGCGCGCCAGCAGGTCCTCGAGCAGCGCGGTCTTCTCCTCGATCAGCCCTTCCGGGAAGCGGTCGTAGCCCATGGTGATCGGCAGGTGCACCCAGGGTGCGCCGGGAATCAGGTCGCCGGCGAACACCACCGGGCCGCCGGGCATCTGCACCTCGGGGAGGAACTGGCCGGGGGTGTGGCCGTCGCTGACGTGGAAGCGCCAGTCCGCGCCGAGGGTCGGCGAGGTCTCGCCGTCGTCGAGCAGTTCCAGGCGGCCGCTGGCTTCGAGCAGTTCGAGCAGCTCGGGGATGTAGGAGGCGCGGTCGCGGGCGTGCGGCGCCATCGCGCGCTGCCACTGGCGGCGGCCGGTGACGAAGCGGGCGTGGGGGAACAGCAGGCGCGGCGGCTGGCCCTCGGCCCAGGGGGCGAGCAGGCCGCCGGCGTGGTCGAAGTGCAGGTGGGTGAGCACCACCACGTCGATGTCGGCGTCGGACAGGCCCAGCTTCGCCAGGTTGTCGAGCAGCACGTGGCGGCTTTCCTGCACGCCGAAGCGTTCCTTCAGTTCGGGGCTGAAGAAGGCGCCGATGCCGGTTTCCACCAGCACGTTGCGCTCGTCCTCGCGCACCAGCAGGGCGCGGCAGCCGAGGTCGATGCGGTGCAGCTCGTCGGCCGGCATCCAGCGCTCCCACAGGGCGCGCGGGGCGTTGCCGAACATGGCGCCGCCGTCGAGTTTCTGGCTGTTGCCGGACAGGGTGGTCAGGGTACGCATGGGGGCTCCTTGTTGTTGTTTTGCTGCGCGCAGCGGCGCGGCAGGCAGTCAGGCTGCCACGCGGAAGAAAAAAGCGCGACGGCCGCAGGACGGCACGCCGCGCAAAGTGGCTCACGGGAAAGCGGGAAGGCGGTTCAGAACTGCGCGTCGTCGAGTCCGTACAGCGGCGCGCTGCCGGCGCGGATGCTCGCCTCCAGGCTGTGGATGCGCGGCAGCAGCTTGCGGAAGTAGAACTGCGCGGTGGCCAGCTTGGCGGCGTAGAAGGCCTCGTCGGCGGCGCGGTTGGCCTGGGCCACCGCGGCCATGCGCGCCCACATGTAGGCGTAGGCGACGTAGCCGAACAGCTGCAGGTAGTCGACCGCGGCGGCGCCGACTTCCGCGGGGTTGGCCGCGGCCTGCTGGCGCAGCCAGTCGCCGCAGTGCTCCAGGCAGTCGAGGGCGGCGAGCAGTTCGCCGGAGAACGGCTGGGCGCTGCCGGCCGGGCTGTCGACGAAGGCGCGGATCTCGCCGGCGAACAGGCGCAGGCCGGCGCCGTCGCCGCCCAGCACCTTGCGGCCGAGCAGGTCGTGGGCCTGGATGCCGTTGGTGCCCTCGTAGATCTGCGCGATGCGCACGTCGCGCACCAGTTGCTCCTGGCCCCACTCGCGGATGTAGCCGTGGCCGCCGAACACCTGCTGGCCGTGCACGCAGCTCTCCAGGCCGGTGTCGGTGAAGAACGCCTTGGCCACCGGGGTGAGCAGGGCGACCAGCGCCTCGGCGTCGCGCCGCTCCTGCGCGTCGCTGGCGAACTTGGCCAGGTCGAGCTGCTGGCCGACCCAGCAGGCGAAGGCGCGGCCGCCCTCGGTGAGCGCCTTCATGGTCAGCAGCATGCGCCGCACGTCGGGCTGGGCGAGGATCGGGTCGGCGCTCTTCTCGGGCGCCACGGCGCCGCCCGGCGCGCGGCCCTGCAGGCGCTCGCGGGCGTAGGCCACGGCGCTCTGGTAGGAGGCCTCGGCGCAGCCGATGCCCTGGATGCCGATCGACAGGCGCTCGTAGTTCATCATGGTGAACATCGCCGCCAGACCGCGATTCGGTTCGCCGACCAGCCAGCCGCGGGCGCCGTCGAAGTTCATCACGCAGGTGGCCGAGGCCTTGATGCCCATCTTGTGCTCGATGGAGCCGCAGCTCACCGGGTTGCGCGCGCCGAGGCTGCCGTCGGCTTCGACCAGGAACTTGGGCACCAGGAACAGCGAGATGCCGCGCGAACCGGCCGGGGCGTCGGGCAGGCGCGCCAGCACCAGGTGGACGATGTTGGCGGTGAGGTCCTGCTCGCCACCGGTGATGAAGATCTTGGTGCCGCTGATCGCGTAGCTGCCATCGGCCTGCGGCTCGGCGCGGGCGCGCAACAGGCCGAGGTCGCTGCCGGCATGGGGCTCGGTCAGGCACATGGTGCCGGCCCATTCGCCGCTGTACAGGCGCGGCAGGTAGGTCTGCTTGAGCTGCTCGCTGGCGTGGGCGTCGATGGCCAGACAGGCGCCGGAGGTCAGCGCCGAGTACAGGGCGAAGCTGGAGCCGGCGGCGTAGAGCATCTCCTCGAACTGCACGGCGAGCATCTTGGGCATGCCCAGGCCGCCGTACTCGGGGTTGCCGGACAGGCCGACCCAGCCGCCGTCGATGTAGGTGGCGTAGGCCTCGCGGAAGCCGGCCGGGGTGGCCACCGCGCCGTTGTCGAAGCGCGCGCCTTCCTCGTCGCCGCTGCGGTTGAGCGGGGCGAGCAACTGGCCGGTGACCTTGGCGGCCTCCTCGAGGATGGCGTCGGCGGTGTCGGCGTCGATGCTCTCGCTGAGCGCCGGCAGGCGAGCCCACAGGGCCGGGGCGGCGAAGACTTCATGGAGGACGAAGCGCATGTCGCGCAGGGGGGCGTTGAACTCGGGCATGTCGGAACCTCGATGGATCAGGGCGCGCGGGCGCCCGCTGATTCGTGCGCCCCGGCCCATCCGCGGACGGCCGGGGCGCTGTTGCTATGGGGTCAGTGGGCGACCGCGGCGGCCGAGCCGAGGCCGGTCTGCGCGCGCACGAACTGGTCGTCGAAGGCGGCGCGCTCGCGCATCGCGCGGGCGCTGCGGTCCAGCCTGGAGACCACCACGATGACCAGGAAGGCCAGCGGCATGGAGATCAGCGCCGGGTGGTCGTAGGGGAAGATCGCCTTGGCGTTGCCCAGCACGGTGACCCACACCGCCGGCGACAGGATCACCAGCAGCATGGCGCTGACCAGGCCGGCGATGCCGCCGCACAGCGCGCCGCGGGTGGTCAGGCCCTTCCAGTACATGGCCATGATCAGCACCGGGAAGTTGGTCGAGGCGGCGACGCCGAAGGTCAGGCCGACCAGGAAGGCGACGTTCTGCTTCTCGAACAGGATGCCCAGCAGGATGGCGACGATACCCAGGCCGACGGTGGCGATGCGGGTCACGCGCATCTCGTCCCGCTCGCTGGCCTGGCCCTTCTTCAGCACGGTGGCGTAGAGGTCGTGGGAGATCGCCGAGGCGCCGGCCAGGGCCAGGCCGGCGACCACGGCGAGGATGGTGGCGAAGGCCACGGCGGAGAGGAAGCCGAGGAACAGGTTGCCACCGACCGCCTTGGCCAGGTGCATGGCCACCATGTTGCCGCCGCCGACCAGCGCGCCCTTGGTGTCGCCGCCGACGAAGTACTGCGGGTCGCTGCCGACGATGACGATGGCGGAGAAGCCGAGGGTGGCGACCACCAGGAAGAAGAAACCGATGAAGCCGGTGGCGAAGAACACCGACTTGCGCGCTTCCTTGGCGTTGGGCACGGTGAAGAAGCGCATCAGGATGTGCGGCAGGCCGGCGATGCCGAACACCAGGCCGAGCGACATCGAGGCGGCGTTGAACGGGTCGGCGAGCATGCTGCCCGGGCCCATGATCGCCTTGCCGATGGCGTGGGTGTCGATGGCGCGCTCGGCCAGCGCCGAGTAGCTGAAGCCGAACTCGGCCATGGCCAGGAACGCCAGGGTGGTGCCGCCGGCGAGCAGCAGCACCGCCTTGATGATCTGCACCCAGGTGGTGGCGATCATGCCGCCGAAGATCACGTAGACCAGCATCAGCAGGCCGACCACCACCACCGCCACCGGGTAGTCGAGGCCGAACAGCAGCTTGATCAGCTGGCCGGCGCCGACCATCTGCACCACCAGGTAGCAGCACACCACGGTCAGCGAGCCGAACGCGGCGAAGGTGCGGATGCGCGTCTGGTCGAGGCGGTAGGAGACGATGTCGGCGAAGGTGAAGCGGCCGAGGTTGCGCAGGCGCTCGGCCATCAGGAAGGTGATCAGCGGCCAGCCGACGAAGAACGCCACGGTGTAGACGAAGCCGTCGTAGCCCTTGGCGAACATCAGGCTGGACAGGCCGAGCAGGGTGGCGGCGGACATGTAGTCGCCGGCGATCGCCAGGCCGTTCTGGAAGCCGCTGATGCCGCCGCCGGCGGTGTAGAAGTCGGACGTCGAGCGGGTCTGCCGCGCCGCCCACCAGGTGATCGCCAGGGTGCCTAGGACGAAGACGAAGAACATGCCGATGGCGTGCAGGTTGAGCGGCTGCTTCTCGGCCGCGGCGACGCCGGGGCCGGCGAGGGCGGCGGCGGGCAGCAGGGCGAGGGCGGCGAGGCCGAGGGTGCGCAGTGCGTTCATTGCCGGCTCTCCTCGATCAGTTCGGCGTTGAGGGCGTCGAAGCGGGTGTTGGCACAGCGCACGTACCAGCCGGTGAGCAGCCAGGACAGCACGATCACCGCGGCGCCGACCGGCAGGCCGACGGTCAGCGGGCTGCCCTCGGCCAGCGGCCGGTGCAGCAGTTCGGGGGCGAAGGCCACGGTGGCCATGAACAGGAAGTAGGTGCCGAGCACCGCGGCGCTCAGCGACCAGGCCAGGCGCGAACGGCTCTGCGCCAGCTGGCGGAACTTGGGGTTGTTGCGGATCTGGTCGTAACTCTGGGCATGACGGGTAACGCTGAGGTCCATGAGCGGGCTCCGAGTTGTTGTTGTAGCCGTACCCTGCACGGCGGCGCGCGAGGCGCCGCCGCGTGGTGATCCTGGGCGGGGAGGGGCGGGCCGGAGGGCGGGCTAGAGCGCCCGCGCCCAGTCGCGCAGCACGTACTTCTGGATCTTGCCGGTGGAGGTCTTCGGCAGGGCGTCGAACACCACGGTCTTCGGTACCTTGAAGTGCGCCAGGTGCTCGCGGCAGAAGGTGACGATGTCCGCCTGGCTGGCCGCGTGGCCCTGCTTGAGGGTGACGAAGGCGCAGGGCGTCTCGCCCCACTTCTCGTCCGGGCGGGCCACCACCGCGGCCTCCAGCACCGCCGGGTGGCGGTACAGCACGCCCTCCACCTCGATGGTGGAGATGTTCTCGCCGCCGGAGATGATGATGTCCTTGAGGCGGTCCTTGATCTCCACGTAGCCGTCCGGGTGGCACACGGCCAGGTCGCCGGTGTGGAACCAGCCGCCGGCGAAGGCTTCCTCGGTGGCGGTCGGGTTCTTCAGGTAGCCCTTCATCACCGTGTTGCCGCGCATGAAGATCTCGCCGAGGGTCTCGCCGTCGCGCGGTACCGGCTCGAGGGTCTTCGGGTCGCCGACCATCACCCCTTCCAGGGTCGGGTAGCGCACGCCCTGGCGCGCCTTGATCCGTGCCCGCTCGTCCAGCGACAGGGCGTCCCACTCCTCGTGCCAGGCGCACACGGTGACCGGGCCGTAGACCTCGGTGAGGCCGTAGACGTGGGTGACCTTGATGCCCATCTCCTCCACCGCGCCGATCACCTTGGCCGGCGGCGCGGCGCCGGCGACCATGGCGTTGACCGGATGGTCGATGGCGGCCTTGGCCGAGTCGGGCATGTTGACCAGCGCGTTGAGCACGATGGGCGCGCCGCACAGGTGGGTGACGCGGTGCTCGCGGATCAGGGTGAGGATCTTCTGCGGGTCGACCCGGCGCAGGAGCACGTGGGTGCCGGCCAGCGCGGTGATGGTCCACGGGAAGCACCAGCCGTTGCAGTGGAACATCGGCAGGGTCCACAGGTAGACCGGGTGATGGCCCATCGCCCAGGTCATCTGGTTGCCCATGGCGTTGAGGAAGGCGCCGCGGTGATGGTAGACCACCCCCTTGGGATTGCCGGTGGTACCGGAGGTGTAGTTGAGGCTGATCGCCTGCCACTCGTCGTCCGGGCCCTGCCAGGCGAACTGCGGATCGCCCTCGGCGAGGAAGGCCTCGTAGTCGAGTTCGCTGGTCGGCTGGCCCTCGCCGTACTCGGGGTCGTCGACGTCGATCACCAGCAGCGGCCGGCCGAGCATGCCGACCGCGGCGTGCACCACCTCGTGGAATTCGCGGTCGGCGATCAGCACCTTGGCCTCGCCGTGCTGCAGCATGAAGGCGATGGCCTCGGCGTCCAGGCGCACGTTGAGGGTGTTGAGCACCGCGCCGACCATCGGCACGCCGAAGTGCGCCTCGAGCATGGCCGGGATGTTGGGCAGCATCACCGCCACGGTGTCGCCCTGGCCGATGCCGCGCCCGGCCAGCGCCGAGGCCAGGCGCCGGCAGCGCCGGTAGGTCTCGCGCCAGTCGCGGCGGATGGCGCCGTGGATCACGGCGAGGCGGTCGGGGTAGATGCTGGCGGTGCGCTCGATGAAGCTGAGCGGGGAGAGGGCGACGTGGTTCACGGGGGCGGGCGCGAGGCCCTGCTCGTAGATCGACATGACAGTATCCGCTGGCTGATTGTTAGCTCTGTTCTTGTTCGTGCATCGACGCGGCGCGGCCGGATCGACGACCTGCGGCACCACGTCCCTGTGATGACTTGTCCCGAGCATAGATCGTATTTTCGGAAATGTGTATAGGTTTTTATCTGTAGCTATATAGTATAAATACCATATCAGGCGGGAGAGGCCCGGAGACCATGGCGTTGATCGACACTCAGGGGGGCGGGGTGCCGCGCGAAATGCGCGAGCTGCTGCGCCTGGCCGGCGAGAGCGTGGCGCGCGACGAGCTGGCCGACGCCCTGCTGCGCCTGGCGCAGGCGCGGCCCGAGGTGGCGCAGGCCTACTACCTGGCCTGGCAGCCGGCGGCCGGCACCTACGCCGAGCTGGGCAGCGCGCGGCGCCTGCCGCCGGGGGCGGGCGATCCGGCGGGGGCCAGCGATGCCGAGCTGCTCGCCGCGCTGGCGGCGCGCGGCGAACTGGACGTCGCGACCCTGCGCGCGCTGCCGTGCTGGCTGGCCGGCCGCCTGCGCCGCGCCGGCATCCGCGATGGCGTGGTCCTGGCCCTGGAGCTGGCCCCCGGGGAGCCCGGCCTGCTGCTGCTGGTGCTCGCCGAGGGTGTCGCGCCGGGGCTGGCGGCCTGGCTCGGCGAGCTGCTCGCTGCGCTGCTCGGCCTGGCCCGCCAGCAGCTGCGTCCGGCGCCGCTGCTGCAGGCCGACGATGCGCCGGGCCTGCTGCTCGACGCCGAGGGTGGCGTGCTCGACCTCAACCGCGCCGCCCACCGCCTGCAGCAGGACTGTGCGGCCAACTCCACGGCGGCGCTGCTGCCGGTCAACCATCGCCAGCTGGTGCAGGCCTGTCGCGGCCAGCAGCGCGCGGTGGGACCGGTGGCCGCCGAGGTCGGCGGGCGCAGCCTGCTCTGGCAGTTCGTCCCGGTGGACGGCGGCCGCGTGCTGGCGCGCGGCCGCGACGCCAGCGAGCAGCTGCGCGGCGAGCGCGAGGCGGCGCGGGCGCGCCGGCTGTACCGGGTGATCACCGAGAACACCACCGACCTGATCTCCCGGCACACCCCGGACGGCCGCTTCCTCGACGCCTCGCCGGCGTCCTGGACCCTGCTCGGCTACTGGCCGGAGCAGCTGCGCGGGCGGCGCGTGCGCGACCTGCTGCACCCCGACGACCTGGGGCAGATGCGCGAGGCGCGCGAGCAGCTCGAGCGCCTCGGCTACCACACCATGAGCTACCGCCTGCGCCACCGCGATGGCCGCTACCTGTGGTTCGAGACCGCCGCGCGGGCGATCCGCGAGACCTACACCGGCACGGTGGTGGAGATCGTCAGCGTGTCGCGCGACATCACCGCGCGGGTGCAGGGCGAGGAGGCGCGCCGGCGGCTGGCCGAGGTGATCGAGGCGACCACCGACCTGGTGCTGTTCATCGACCGCGGCGGCAACCTCACCTACCTCAACCAGTCGGCGCGGCGCACCCTGGGCCTCGCCGAGGGCGCGGCGGCGCCGCCGCTGGCCGCGCTGCTGGAGCCCGCCGAGCTGGCGCGCCTGCTCGACGGCGGGCTGGCCTGCGCCGAGCAGCACGGCGTGTGGAAGAGCGACATGCGCCTGCACGCCCCGGACGGTACGGCGTCCCTGCCAGTGTCGCTGGTGCTGCTGGCGCATGCCGGTGCCGACGGCGGCCGCTACTTCTCGCTGGTGGCGCGCGACATGACCGAGCGCGAGCTGCGCGAGAGCCAGCTGCGCCGCCACCAGGACGAGCTGGCGCACACCGCGCGGCTGGTCACCCTCGGCGAGCTGGCCTCGGGGATCGCCCACGAGATCAACCAGCCGCTGGCCGCGGTGGTCAACTACGCCGGCGCCAGCCAGCGCTACCTGCGCAGCGTCGGCCAGGACCCGCAGGCGGTCGAGCGGGTGGCCCAGGGTCTGGAGCGGATCACCGCCCACGCCAACCACGCCGCCGAGGTGATCCGCCGCCTGCGCGCCTTCCTGCGCAAGGGCCAGCGGCGCATGCAGGCGCTCGACGCCGCGGCGGTGGCGCGCGAGGCGGTGCGCCTGTGCGCCTGGGAGGCGGCGCAGGCGCAGGTGGCGATCGACGAGGATCTGCCGGACAATCTGCCGCCGGTGTACGCCGACCGCGTGCTGCTCGAGCAGGTGCTGCTCAACCTGCTGCGCAACGCCATCGAGGCCAACCGCGAGGCGCACCCCGGCACGCCCTCGCGCATCCGCCTGACGGCGGGCCTGGAGGACGGCGGCCAGCGCCTGTGCATCGGCGTCGAGGACCAGGGGCCGGGCGTCGGCGAGGCGGAGCTGGAGCACATCTTCACGCCCTTCTACACCAGCAAGGCCGAAGGCCTGGGCCTGGGGCTGTCGATGAGCCGCTCGATCGTCGAGGGCTTCGGCGGCGAGCTGGGCGCCAGCCGCCGGGCCGAGGGGCTGCGGCTGACCTGCAGCCTGCCGCTGGCCGGGCGCGGCGAGGGCGATGCGGGGCAACGGGAACGACAGGAGTGAGCGATGGCGGTGGTGCAGGAACAGGTGGTGTACGTGGTCGACGACGACCGGGGCATGCTCGACTCGACCGTGTGGCTGCTCGAGTCGGTGGGAATCAGTGCCCTGCCGTTCACCAACGGGCGGGACTTTCTGGCGGCCTGCGACCCGGCGCGGCCGGGCTGCGTGCTGCTCGACGTGCGCATGCCGGGGATGGGCGGGCTGAACGTGCAGGAGGAGATGCGCGCGCGCGGCCTCGAGCTGCCGGTGATCTTCGTCAGCGGCCACGCCGACGTGCCCATCGTGGTGCGCGCCTTCAAGGCCGGCGCCTGCGATTTCCTCGAGAAGCCGTGCAACGAGCAGCAGCTGCTCGACAGCGTGCAGCAGGCGCTGCGTCGTCACGCCGAGCGGCTGGCCCGCGAGGGCGGCGCGGCGGCGCTGCGCGCGCGGCTGGACAGCCTGACCCCGCGCGAGCGCGACGTGCTGCTGCCGCTGGTGCAGGGCTACACCAGCCGCGAGATCGCCGAGCAGCTCGACATCAGCGTGAAGACCGTCGACCTGTACCGCGCGCGGGTGATGAAGCGCATGCAGGCCGAGCGCCTCAGCGACCTGATCGGCATGGCTTGCGTGGCCGGGCTGATCGATCCGCTCGATCCGCGCGGCGAGCGGGGCTAGTCAGTCGACGCAGCCGCCGCAGCAGCAGCCGGCGTAGGCGGCGTAGGCGTCGAGAATGCGCTCGAGCAGTGCGTGGATGTCCATGCTGGCGTCCTCCGTGGGGTGGGACCCATTGTCCGCCGCCGGCCGCGCGCCGGCTGCTTGAATCCCTCTATGGCAACGATAGCCGACCGCTGGCAGGAACTAGCGCGGCGAGGCGACGGTCTTCTGGCTTGAATTTCCGATGTTCCAAGCGAGGAGCTCCCTTTCGTGACCCGCCAATTCCTGATGGGGGGCCTGCTGGCCCTGCTCGCCATGCCGCTGTGGGCGGCGGAGTGCAGCGTCGACATCGAGGCCAGCGACCGCATCGCCTTCGACACCGACCTCATCGAGGTCGACCGCAGCTGTCGGGAGTTCACCGTCCACCTGCACCACACCGGGCGCCTGGAACACACCCGCATGGGCCACAACTGGGTGCTGGCGCGCGCCGGCGAGCAGCAGGCGGTGGCCAATGCCGGCCTGCTCGGCGGCCTCGGCCACAGCTTCGTGCGCCCCGGCGATGCGCGGGTGATCGCCAGCACCCGCCTGCTCGGTGGCGGCGAGTCGGACTCGGTGACCTTCCCGGTTAGCCTGCTCGAGGACGGCGAGGACTACCGGTTCTTCTGCTCCTTCCCCGGCCATGCGCCGCTGATGCGCGGCACCCTGCGCCTGGCCGACTGAGCCCTCCGGCGCCCGCCGCCGTTCAGAGCGAGCGCGCCGCGCGCTGGGCCTGCTGCTGCTCCTTGTGGGCGAGCCAGTGCTCGACCAGCTCGCGCAGCTGCGACAGCTCCACCGGCTTGGCCACGTGGCCGTCCATGCCGGCCTTGAGGGCGCGCTCCTTGTGCTCGCCGAGGATGTGCGCGGTCAGCGCCACCACCGGCGTGCGCGGCCGCTGGCGCGCGGCCTCCCAGGCGCGCAGCTGCTCGGTGGCGGCGAAGCCGTCGAGCACCGGCATCTCGCAGTCCATCAGCACCAGGTCGTACTGCTGGTTCTGCATGGCGCGCAGCGCGTCGCGGCCGTTGCTGACCAGGTCGGGCTCGAGGTCGAGCTTGCCGAGCATGCCCTGGATCACCTTGGTGGAGATGCTGTTGTCCTCGGCGACCAGCACGCGGAAGTCGGCCGGCATCTGGCGCGCCGCGGCGGGCCGGCTGCCCGGCGGCCCGGCCAGGCCGCGACGGACGCGGCCCAGCTCCTCGGCGAGGGTGGACTTGAGGGTATAGCCGGCCACCGGCTTGGCGAGGATGCGGCAGATCCCGGCGTTGCGCGCCACCAGCTTGCTCGGCGCCTGGTTCTGCCCGCCGAGCATGATCAGCAGCAGGTCGTGGTTGAGGTAGGCGTCGGCCTTGATCTTCGCCGCCAGCTGCAGGCCGTTCATGTCCGGCATGTCGTAGTCGAGGATCACCGCGTCGAAGTATTCGCCCAGGTTGGCCTTGCTGCGCAGCTGCGCCAGCGCCGCCTTGCCGTGGGCGGCGCCCTCGGCCAGCAGGCCCCAGCTGGTGCACTGCTGGATCAGCACCTTGCGGCAGGTCTCGTTGTCGTCGACCACCAGCACCCGCGCCTCGCGCAGCTGCAGGTCGGGGTCGAGGGCGGCCTGGGCGAGGCAGGCCGGGTCCAGCGGCAGGCTGAACCACAGGGTCGAGCCCTGCTGCTGGCCGCTCTCGATGCCGAACTCGCCGTGCATCAGGGCGATCAGCTGGCGGCTGATGGCCAGCCCGAAATGTCCCTCGCCATGGCGCGGCGGCATGTAGTCGCGGCTGTTCAGCGGCGTGCGCTCCAGCGCCTCGCGCTGCTCCGGACTCAGCGGCCGGCCGCTGTCCTGCACGGCGATGCGCAGGCGCGGCCTGTCGCTGTCGCGCTCCAGGGCGGCGACCAGCATCACCTCGCCCTCGTCGGTCTGCTGGAAGGCGTGGTCGAGCAGGTTGAGCAGGGTCTGGCGCAGGCGCGCCGGGTCGCCGCTGAGGGTGCGCGGCACCTGCGGCTGGACGAAGCCGATCAGCTCGAGGCCCTGGCGCTCGGCGCGGGCGCGGAAGATGTCGAGGCATTCCTCGATCAGCGCGTGCAGGTCGAACTGCACCTCCTCCAGCTCGATCTCCCCGGACTCCAGGGCGGACAGGTCGAGGATCTCGTTGATCAGCAGCAGCAGCTCGTTGCCCGAGTTGTGGATGGTCTGCACGTAGTCGCGCTGCTTGGCCGACAGCGGCGTGCCGAGCAGCAGCTCGGTCATGCCCAGCACGCCGTTCATCGGGGTGCGGATGTCGTGGCTGATGCGCGCCAGCAGCTGCGCCTTGGCTTCCTGTTCGGCGCGGCTGGTGGCCTCGGCGCGGCTGGCGCTGGCACGGGCGTGCAGCTGCGCGCGCTGGGTCAGGCGCAGGCGCACGCTGTAGAAGAACAGACCGAGGGTGGTGGCGCAGAGCAGGCCGGCATTGGCCAGCAGCGGCAGGTCGGGCCACAGGCCAGCGATGCCGAGGCCCACCGGCAGCAGGCAGAGCGCCGACTGCAGGAGATTGCGCGGATCGCGGCCATGGGCGAAGCGGATCAGGTGGTAGGCGGCGAGCATCAGCAGCACGCCGCCCATGGCGCCGAGCAGCAGCGCCGGCTCGAGCGTCGCCGGCAGCCAGGAGGGCGGGCCTCCGGCCTCTTCCCGCGGCGCCAGCAGGAGCATGGGCAGCGCCAGCAGCAGGCTGGCGACCAGGGTGATGGCAATCCGAAGCCAGCGCACGATCAGGCGTCCCTTTCTGGGTGGTGTAGGCAGAGTATTACGGAAAAGCGGAGGGGCGTAACCCCGACCGGCAAGTATATGGCAGCCCGTTGCAGGCTGCGCTCCGGCCTGATGGGCGGGCCGCGCGGGCGGGTCCGGCCGCCGCGCCGGGCGGCGGCCGGAGGGGGCGCGGCATCAGCCCTCGCCGCGCTCGCGGGCGATGGCGCGGTAGCCGATGTCGTGGCGGTAGAACATGCCGTTCCAGCGGATCTGCTCGGCCAGGCGGTAGGCCTGCTGCTGGGCGTCGGACACGCTGGCACCGATGGCGGTGGCGCACAGCACGCGGCCGCCGGCGGTGACCACCTGGCCCTGGGCGTTCAGCGCGGTGCCGGCGTGGAACACCTTGCCGTCGATCTTCGCCGCCGCGTCGAGGCCCTCGATGACGTCGCCCTTGGCGTAGTCGCCCGGGTAGCCGCCGGCGGCCAGCACCACGCCCACGGTCGGCCGCGGGTCCCAGGTCGCCTCGACCTTGTCCAGCGCCTTGGCCAGCGCGGCCTCGACCAGCAGCACCAGCGAGGACTCCAGGCGGACCATGATCGGCTGGGTTTCCGGGTCGCCGAAGCGGCAGTTGAACTCGATGACCTTGGGCGCGCCGCTCTTGTCGATCATCAGGCCGGCGTAGAGGAAGCCGGTGTAGACGTTGCCCTCGGCCGCCATGCCGCGCACGGTCGGGTAGATGATCTCGTCCATCACCCGCTGGTGCACCTCGGCGGTGACCACCGGGGCCGGCGAGTAGGCGCCCATGCCGCCGGTGTTCGGGCCGCTGTCGCCGTCGCCGACGCGCTTGTGGTCCTGGCTGGTGGCCATCGGCAGCACGTGCTCGCCGTCGACCATGACGATGAAGCTGGCCTCCTCGCCGTCGAGGAACTCCTCGATCACCACGCGCGCGCCGGCGTCGCCGAAGGCGTTGCCGGAGAGCATGTCGCGCACCGCTTCCTCGGCTTCTTCCAGGGTCATGGCGACGATCACGCCCTTGCCGGCGGCCAGGCCGTCGGCCTTGACCACGATCGGCGCGCCCTGCTCGCGCAGGTAGGCCAGCGCCGGCTCGACTTCGGTGAAGTTCTGGTAGGCGGCGGTGGGGATGTTCTGGCGCGCCAGGAAGTCCTTGGTGAAGGCCTTGGAGCCTTCCAACTGGGCGGCGGCGGCGGTCGGGCCGAAGATGTCCAGGCCGCGGGCGCGGAACAGGTCGACCACGCCCTTCACCAGCGGCGCCTCGGGGCCGACGATGGTCAGCTGCACGTTCTTCTCGGCGAAGTCGGCCAGCTGCTCGATGGCCAGCACGTCGATGGCGACGTTCTCGCACTTGGCCTCGGTGGCGGTGCCGGCGTTGCCGGGGGCGACGAAGACCTTCTCGACGCGCGGATCCTGCGCGACTTTCCAGGCCAGGGCGTGTTCGCGGCCGCCGCTGCCGATGATCAGTACGTTCATGTTTCAAGCCTCATGTTGATCGTTCCCACGCTCTGCGTGGGAGCGGTGCTGTGGACGCTCGGCGTCCGCGGCATGGGACGCCGAGCGTCCCGGGCTGCATCCCCACGCGGAGCGTGGGGACGATCGGCGATCGGTTCTCAGTGACGGAAGTGGCGCATGCCGGTGAACACCATGGCCATGCCGGCCTCGTCGGCGGCGGCGATCACCTCGGCGTCGCGCATCGAGCCGCCCGGCTGGATCACCGCGGTGATGCCGGCCTTGGCGGCGTTGTCGATGCCGTCGCGGAACGGGAAGAAGGCGTCGCTGGCCATCACCGCGCCTTCGACCGCAAGGCCGGCGTGCTCGGCCTTGATCGCGGCGATGCGCGCGGAGTTGACGCGGCTCATCTGGCCGGCGCCGACGCCGACGGTCTGGCGGTTCTTGGCGTAGACGATGGCGTTGGACTTGACGAACTTGGCCACCTTCCAGGCGAAGATCAGGTCGTGCAGCTCCTGCTCGCTCGGCGCGCGCTGGGTGACGACCTTGAGGTCGGCCTCGGTGATCATGCCGATGTCGCGGCTCTGCACCAGCAGGCCGCCGTTGACGCGCTTGTAGTCCAGGCCATTGATGCGCTCGGCCGGCCACTGGCCGCACTCGAGCAGGCGCACGTTGGCCTTGGCGGCCACCACTTCGCGGGCCTCGGCGGACACGCTCGGGGCGATGATCACTTCGACGAACTGGCGCTCGACGATGGCCTTGGCGGTCTCGCCGTCCAGCTCGCGGTTGAAGGCGATGATGCCGCCGAAGGCCGATTCGGTATCGGTGGCCCAGGCCAGGTCGTAGGCCTTGCGGATGCCGCCGTCGGCTTCCGGGACCACGGCCACGCCGCACGGGTTGGCGTGCTTGACGATCACGCAGGCCGGCTTGGTGAAGCTCTTCACGCACTCCAGCGCGGCGTCGGTGTCGGCCACGTTGTTGAACGACAGCTCCTTGCCCTGCAGCTGGCGGGCGGTGGCGACGCTGGCCTCGGCCGGGTTGGCCTCGACGTAGAAGGCCGCGCTCTGGTGCGGGTTCTCGCCGTAGCGCATGTCCTGGGCCTTGACGAACTGGCTGTTGAAGGTGCGCGGGAACGCGGCGCGGCCTTCGGTGGACAGGGTCTCGGCGGCCTGGTCGATGGTGCCCAGGTAGTTGGCGATCATGCCGTCGTAGGCAGCGGTGTGCTCGAAGGCCTTGAGCGCCAGGTCGAAGCGCTGGGCGTAGGTCAGGCCGCCGGCCTTGAGGCCCTCGACGATGCCGGCGTAGTCGCCGGCGTTGACCACGATGGCGACGTCCTTGTGGTTCTTGGCCGCCGAACGGACCATGGTCGGGCCGCCGATGTCGATGTTCTCGATGGCGTCGGGCAGGGTGCAGCCGGCCTTGGCCACGGTGGCGGCGAACGGGTAGAGGTTGACCGCGACCAGGTCGATCGGCTGGATGCCGTGCTCGGCCATCACCGCGCCGTCGAGATCGCGACGGCCGAGGATGCCGCCGTGGATCTTCGGATGCAGGGTCTTCACCCGGCCGTCCATCATTTCCGGGAAGCCGGTGTAGTCGGCCACTTCCACGGCGGCGATGCCGTTGTCACGCAGCAGCTTGAAGGTGCCGCCGGTGGAGAGGATCTCGACGCCGAGGGCGGCGAGTTCGCGGGCGAAGTCGACGACGCCGGTCTTGTCGGACACGCTGATCAGCGCGCGGCGGACGGGAAGGCGGGTGGTCTGGTCGGTCATCTCGGATTCCATCAGGACAGGATTGGACTGAAGGGCGCGCGGCCGGACCGCGCGTCCTCCGGGCGAAATCGGGTTACAGCAGGTCGTACTGCTTGAGCTTCTTGCGCAGGGTGCCGCGGTTCAGGCCGAGCAGCTCGGAGGCCTTGGTCTGGTTGCCCTTGACGTAGCGCATCACGGTTTCCAGCAACGGCGCCTCCACTTCCGACAGCACCAGATTGTAGACGTCGGTCACCGGCTGGCCGTCGAGGTGGGCGAAGTAGTTGTGCAGCGCCTGTTCCACGCTGTCGCGCAGGGTCTGCCGCTCCACGCTGGGGGCGATCAGGTGCTGTTTCAGGTTGGCGTTGTCGCTCACGGCAGTCGTTCCACTCACAAAATGCTCGTTCAGGTTGGTCATGCGGCCGTCCCGCTGCAGGTGTCGTGCTGCCCGGCGAAGAAGCGGCGCACGTGCTCGTGCTGCGCGGCGGGGCAGTCCAGACGGTTGAATTCGCTACGGAAGGCGGCGGCGCCGGGCAGGGTCGCCAGGTACCAGCCGACGTGCTTGCGGGCGATGCGCGCGCCCTGCTCGGCTCCGTAGAAGGCATGCAGTTCGGCCAGGTGGCCGAGGAGGATGCGCTCGACTTCGGCGAGCGCGGGGGCGGGCAGCAGCTCGCCGGTGCGCAGGAAATGCTCGATCTCGCGGAAGATCCACGGCCGGCCCTGGGCGGCGCGGCCGATCATCACCGCGTCGGCGCCGGTGGCCTCGAGCACGGCGCGGGCCTTCTCGGGCGAGTCGATGTCGCCGTTGGCGAACAGCGGCAGGTCGACCGCCTCGCGGATCGCGGCGATGGTGGCGTACTCGGCCTCGCCGGTGTAGAGGTCGGCGCGGGTGCGGCCGTGCACCGAGAGGGCGGCGATGCCGGCCTGCTCGGCGATGCGCGCGATGGCCACCCCGTTGCGGTTGTCGCGGTCCCAGCCGGTGCGGATCTTCAGGGTCACCGGCACGTCGACGGCGGCGACCACCGCGTCGAGGATCTGCCCGACCAGCTGCTCGTCCTTCATCAGCGCCGAGCCGGCGGCCTTGTTGCACACCTTCTTGGCCGGGCAGCCCATGTTGATGTCGATGATCTGCGCGCCTAGCTCGACGTTGCGGCGCGCCGCCTCGGCGAGCATCTGCGGGTCGCCGCCGGCGATCTGCACCGAGCGCGGCTCGGGATCGCCGTCGTGGAGCATGCGCAGGCGCGACTTGCGGCTGTGCCACAGGCGCACGTCGCTGGTGAGCATTTCGGCCACCACCAGGCCGGCGCCGAGGCGGCGGCAGAGCTGGCGGAACGGGCGATCGGTGACGCCGGCCATGGGGGCCAGGATCACGCGATTGGGGAGGGTGTAGGGGCCGATGCGAACCACCGACATGGGGTATCCCTGCCGCAGGGGCAAATCAGCTGCTGGAAAAGGGTGGCGATGATACCCGCTCCCGCCGGATGGATAAAGGCTGTTCTGAGTATTTTTTGAACAGCCAGCGGCGCGGCTTAGTCCGGCGAGTGGAAGGCCAGCCGGTAGTTCACCGCCCGGGTGCCCGGGTCGATGATCTCCAGGGCGATGTGGATCGGCGTCTGCGGCGGCATGTCGCTCTGCCCGGCCAGCTCGCCGGCCAGGTACTCGCCGGGCTTGAAGCTGCGGCTGGCCAGCGGCTGGCCGTTGATGTCCTCGAAGCGCAGTTCGAGCAGCGGGAAGGGCTGGGCGAAGTCGGCGCGGTTGTAGAGGATGGCGTCGACGGTCAGCGCGCCGGGGTGGCTCGGATGGTTGCGCACGGTGAGGTTGCTGCTCTTCACCAGGCTGACGTCGACCCGCGGCGGCAGCTGGCAGCCGAGCAGCGGGCACAGCCGCTCGAACCAGGGGCGCAGCTGCTCCTGGCGGGCCAGCTGCTCGAAGTTGTAGTAGACGTACTGGCCGGCCAGGCCGCCGAGGGCCAGCAGGATCAGCAGCGACCACAGCAGGCGGCGCGCCCAGCTGGGCCGGGGCGGCTGCCAGTCGAGCTGCAGCGGCTCGTCGTTGAGGCTGAGCAGGCCCTCGTCGCGCAGGCGCGGTTCGCTGCGACGGGGACCGTCGGTGGCGGCCGCTGCGGCGGCACCGGCGGCGGCCAGGCTGGCGGCGGCGGCGCTGACCGAAATGGGCTCGTCGCGCTCGGCGACCAGGGCGCCGGGGGCGTGGCGCTCGGCTTCCTCGGCGTCGTCGTCGAGTTCGGGGAAGTCGGGGTCGACGTCCTCCAGCTCCAGCGGCGGCTCGTCGATCAGTCGCGGCGCGGCGCCGGCCGGCGGGGCGGCGGGAGCGGCCGGGACGACGGGCTCGTTGAGCAGGGCTTCCACCCAGCTCTCGTCGTGGGGATCGGGTTTGCTGTCCTGGGCCGGGCCGAAGGGGGCATGGGTTGGTTGCAGGTCGCGGAACTCGCTGCTCAGCTCGAGCCCGTCGAGCTCCAGCCTGGCCAGTTCCTCGTCGAGGTCGAGGTTGTCCAGGTCCAGGTCGTCGTGGATCCACAGGGTGTCGTCCGCCGCCTTGCCGGCGAGCGGTGCGGTGGGCGTCTCGGCTTCCCCGGCGGGCGCCAGCGGCGGGGCGGGCGTGTAGCCGGCCGGCTGCAGCGTGGTGGTCGCCGCCGCGGCGCCGCTGTCAGGGCTGGCGGGCGTCGCCGGGGGCGTCTGCCCGGCGGCGGGGGCCGCCTGGACGGCCGCCGCCAGGCTGCCTGCCGCACCGGCGGCCAGCGCACCGCCGACGGCGGCGCGCAGCTGCTCGCGGTCGACCGCCGGCACCGGCGCGGCCTGCGGCGGCAACTGGTCGGCCAGCTGTTCGGCGGCGTTGAACACCTGCAGGCAGGCGCCGCAGCGCACGGCGCCGCGGGCCATGCCGAGCTGCGCGCGGGAGACGCGGAAGCGGGTCTGGCAATGGGGGCACTGGGTGACGAACGACTCGGTCATGCTGGCGGCAATCCGGAACAGGTCAGATGGTCATTCTAGCGCAGCGCCGTGCGCCCCGGCAGCGGGCCGACCGTTCAGCGGCGCACGCCGCTGATGCGTACCCAGCCGTCCTTCACGGCGGTGGGGTCGAGGTCGAAGGCGCCTGCGTAGGCGGCGCGCACTTCCTCGGCCTGCTCGGCGAGGATGCCGGACAGCGCCAGGCGCCCGCCGTTCTTGACCAGCGCGGTGATGGTCGGCGCCAGCTGCACCAGCGGGCCGGCGAGGATGTTGGCGACCACAACGTCGGCCGGCTGCGGCGGCAGGTCGGCCGGCAGGTAGACCGGGAAGCGTGCCGGGTCGATGCCGTTGCGGTCGGCGTTGTCGCGCGAGGCCTCCAGCGCCTGCGGGTCGATGTCGGTGCCCACCGCCTGCGGCGCGCCGAGCAGCAGCGCGGCGATGGCGAGGATGCCCGAGCCGCAGCCGAAGTCGAGCACGGTGCAGCCGGCGAGGTCCTGGCCGTCCAGCCACTCCAGGCACAGCGCGGTGGTCGGGTGGGTGCCGGTGCCGAAGGCCAGGCCGGGGTCGAGCAGCAGGTTGACCGCGTCGGGCTCGGGCGCCTCGTGCCAGCTCGGCACGATCCACAGGCGCTGGCCGAAGCGCATCGGCTGGAAGTTGTCCATCCAGCTGCGCTCCCAGTCCTGGTCCTCGATGCGTTCGACCTGATGCTCGGGCAGCTCGCCGCCGCGCAGCAGCCTGAGGTGGGCGAGCACCGCGTCGCCGTCGGTGCCGTCCTCGAACAGGGCGAGCAGGTGGGTGTGGCTCCACAGCGGGGTGGTGCCGAGGTCGGGCTCGAAGATCGGCTGGTCCTCGGCGTCCATGAAGGTCACCGAGACGGCGCCCAGTTCCAGCAGCTGGTCTTCCAGCTCGGCGGCCTGGTCGGGGGTGATGGCGAGTCGGACTTGCAGCCAGGGCATGGGGGAGGCCTCTTCGGGAATGGGCGGGAAAGGCGGGCAAGCTTACTGGAGGGGCGGTTGCGCGGCCAGTGCGGGGTAGGGTGCGCCGGTGCGCACCGCCAGGCCACGGCGCCGTCACGGTGCCGTCACGGTGCGCTACGGAAAGCGCAAACGACAGGGGCCGCCCGAAGGCAGCCCCTGTGGTTCAGCGCCGAGCCGGGGCTCAGTGCTTGTCCATACCCAGTTTCTTTTCCAGGTAGTGGATGTTGACGCCGCCCTTGCAGAAGCCGGCATCGCGGGTCAGGTCGCGGTGCAGCGGGGCGTTGGTCTTGATGCCGTCGACGATCAGCTCGTCCAGGGCGTTGCGCATGCGGCCCATGGCCTCGTCGCGGCTGGCACCGAAGGTGATCAGCTTGGCGATCAGCGAATCGTAGTACGGCGGTACCGCGTAGCCGTCGTACAGGTGCGAGTCGACGCGCACGCCGTTGCCGCCCGGGGCATGGTAGTGCTTGACCTTGCCGGGGCTCGGCATGAAGGTGCGCGGGTCTTCGGCGTTGATCCGGCACTCGATGGCGTGACCGCGGATCACCACGTCTTCCTGCCTGATCGACAGCTTCTCGCCGCCGCCGATGCGCAGCATCTCCTTGACGATGTCGATGCCGGTGACCATCTCGGTGACCGGGTGCTCGACCTGCACACGGGTGTTCATCTCGATGAAGTAGAAGTTGCCGTCTTCATAGAGGAACTCGAAGGTGCCGGCGCCGCGGTAGCCGATGTCGATGCAGGCCTGCACGCAGTGGGCCTGGACCTTGCGGCGGGCTTCCTCGTCGATCAGCGGGGCGGGCGCTTCCTCGATCACCTTCTGGTGGCGGCGCTGCAGCGAGCAGTCGCGGTCGCCCAGGTGGATGGCGTTGCCCTGGCCGTCGGCCAGCACCTGGATCTCCACGTGGCGCGGGTTGACCAGGAACTTCTCCAGGTAAACCATCGGGTTGCCGAAGGCGGCGCCGGCCTCGGTGCGGGTCAGCTTGGCCGAGGCGATCAGGTCCTCTTCCTTGTGCACCACGCGCATGCCGCGACCACCGCCGCCGCCGGCGGCCTTGATGATCACCGGATAGCCCACTTCGCGGGCGATCTTCAGCGCTTCCTGCTCGTCTTCCGGCAGCGGGCCGTCGGAGCCCGGCACGGTCGGTACGCCGGCCTTCTTCATGGCGTTCTTGGCCGAGACCTTGTCGCCCATCAGGCGGATCACGTCGGCGGTCGGACCGATGAAGGTGAAGCCGGATTTCTCCACCTGCTCGGCGAAGTCGGCGTTCTCGGC
>JAEAMF010000737.1_pt1 | contig 33159 bp, 37 predicted proteins | sample 8958721 | NCBI WGS metagenome assembly JAEAMF01 (sample SAMN16933255, study PRJNA681124) | bioreactor sludge metagenome | isolation source: anaerobic bioreactor treating anionic surfactant - SDBS | place: India: Bengaluru | collected 2019-02-28 | reverse complement strand
GACGCGATGGACTTTCTCTAGTGATACGAGCGGGCCATAACAACCGGCATCGCCTTGATCCCCGTCCGTTGGAGAACCATCATGAGCAACAAACTCAACACCCTGTCACTGTCCGCAACTGCCCTCACCCTGGCCCTGACCTCGGCCCTTAGCCTGGTAACCCTGCCCGCCCACGCCGCTGATGACATGGAAAAGTGCTTTGGCGTCGCCATGAAAGGCAAGAACGACTGCGCAGCCGGTGCCGGCACTACCTGTGCAGGCACCTCCAAGGTCAACGACCAAGCCAACGCGTTCAAACTGGTCCCCAAAGGCACCTGCGAGAAAACTGCCAGCAGTACTTCGCCAACCGGATACGGTCAACTGATGGCCTTCAAACCAAAAATGTAACACCTCGGCCCGAGCAGCAATCATGTCCCAATACGACAGCAACACCGCCCGCAGTACTCGGGCCGCAACACAAGGGCTCCCGGCCCGCGCAGGGCTGGGGCTCAAGCCTGACTATTTTCAACCATTGGCAAACGGCTGCGATGATCTCGGCTTCATTGAAATCCATGCCGAAAACTACATGGTTGCGGGTGGCCCCTTTTATTATTACCTGGAGCGTCTGTGTGAACACTACGCGCTCTCGATTCACGGCGTCGGTATGTCAATCGGTGCCGAAGGCGAGCTAGACACTGAGCACCTGCAGCGTTTGAGCGTGCTATTGGCTCGCTACCAACCCGCGTCCTTTTCTGAACACCTGGCCTGGTCCACCCATGGGCCCTGCTTTCTAAATGACCTGCTGCCGTTGCAATACGACCAACAAACCCTAAACCGCGTGTGCGAGCACATTGATCAGGTTCAAAACACATTGGGCCGACGCATGCTGCTGGAAAACCCAGCCACCTACCTGCAATTCAACGCCTCGACTTTCGATGAACCTACGTTTATCCGCGAAGTGGTACGCCGCACGGGATGTGGAATGTTGCTGGACGTCTGCAACGTATATGTCTCTTGTATCAATCATCAATGGTCAACCCAGGACTACCTGCAAGCACTGCCGTTGCATGAAACGGCAGAGATACACCTGGCAGGTTTCAGCGAAGCATTGGACAGCAACGGCCAACGCCTGCTGATCGATAGCCACAGCGCACCAGTGGCCGCAGCCGTATGGTCACTCTATCAACAGATACTGGAGTACACCGGCCCGGTTGCCACACTGATCGAACGCGACAATGAACTGCCCGGTTTAGCGGTATTACTGGCCGAAGCGCGACGCGCCCAGGCGTGCCTGGACAATGATGGAGCGCAATCATGAGCACTCAGCAGCGTTTTACCCAGGCATTACTCAGCGCAGAACAGACCGTCCCAGCAGGGCTATTCAGCCATCCGGATGCCGAAAGTCGCTTTGCGGTTTACCGCAACAATGTGTTCAGTTCACTGACCAGCGCCTTGGCCGACAGCTACCCCGTGGTGGCGCAACTGGTCGGCGCAGAGTTCTTTGCTTTCATGGCCAGGTTTTTTATCCAGACGTATCCACCTTGTTCACCCGTGCTTGTGAACTACGGCAACGCCTTCGCCGACTTCATAGACACCTTTAGCCCAGCAGCATCACTGCCCTACCTGGCGGATATGGCGCGTCTGGAGCGCCTGCGAGTAGAGGCCTATCACGCTGCGGACTTCCCCGGAGTTGGCCTCGAAGCCCTTTCGCGGTTTCTTGAATACCCCGAACAACTCCACCAGCTACACCTGAAACTCCATCCCGGCACAGGTGTTTTGTGTTCATCCAGTGCTGTGTTCTCTCTTTGGGCTGCCCATCAGGGTCAAGGGGAACTGGCAGAGGTCGATCCAGACCACGCAGAACAACTGCTAGTGCTAAGAGATGCGCTAAATGTTGAAGTCCTGCCACTAAGCAAAGCGTGCGCCCTCTTCATCCGCGCGCTGCAAGGCGGTGCTGGTTTCGGTGGCGCTGTTTGTACAGCACTGGAGGAAGACAGCACCTTCGATGCAGGCCCAGCACTGGCGCTGTTGATTCAAAAAAAACTGATTATCCACGCAGGTCTATCGGAGGCCTCATGAGCACGCCATCGCACTGCGCCACGGTATCGTGGGCCAGCCGCCTTCTCGCCCATATGGACACAATAATTCCTCATAGCCTGATTGCCTTGCTCGGTCGCTTCGCTATTGCGACAGTGTTCTGGCGGTCCGGCCAGACCAAAGTAGAGGGATTTGCCGTGGACCTTTTTTCAGGCACCTTCCAACTGGGCGTTCCACACCTGGCCGACTCGACACTCTATCTGTTTCGCAGTGAGTACAAGGTACCGCTGCTGCCCACTGAGTGGGCGGCCTACCTGGCAACTACAGCCGAACATCTGTTTCCCCTGTTGCTTTTACTGGGATTGGCGACGCGTCTATCGGCTATGGCCTTGCTCGGTATGACGCTGGTGATTCAGCTCTTCGTCTACCCCGACGCCTACCCCGTGCATGCAACCTGGGCCACGATCCTGTTGTACCTGATGGCCAAAGGGCCCGGACGCTTGTCACTCGACCACAGGATCGCCCGTTACATTCACAACTGCCCCAATACGGTACTGCCACGCTGAAACCAGCGCCTCAGGTAGTCGGCCAGCACCTGAACCTTTTTCGGCATTGCGCTCTGGTAGGGATGTACAAGAAACAGCGGCGTGCTACGGGTCTGAAAGTCCCGGAGCAACCAATGCAGTTGGCCGTTACTCAACTCTGCCGCCAGCATGTAAGACGGCAGGCGAGCAATCCCGACGCCGAGCAAAGCCGCCTTTTTCAGCAAGCTGTAATGGTTACTCGCAAAGGAACCGCTGACCGGCACACGCAGCAATTCGTGTTGTTGGTGATACAACCACTCCTCGCGACCACGGTAGTGACTGTTCAGCAGGCAGCGGTGCTCGCTCAACGCCATTGGGGTCTTCGGCTCACCAAAGCGCTCCAGGTACGCGGGGCTGGCGCACGTCAGTTCCTGCATGGCCAACAATGGCCGGGCAACTAACCGGGCATCGCTCTGGACTTCGGTACGAATCGCCAGATCGAAACCTTCACCCAACAGATCCCGATAGCTATTGCTCAACTCAAGCTCTACCTGCAACTGAGGGTGCGTCTCGGTGAACTCGAGCAACAAGCCTTCAAAGAAGGTCTCACCCAGCGACACGGGCACCGTCAATCGCACGGGGCCAGACAGGTCATCCTTAAGCATGGCCAAGGCCTTCCTTGCCCCATTCATCTGCCGGACTAATGCCTGGGCCTGCGGCAACAGCATGGCGCCGGCGGCCGTGAGGCTCAGGCGACGGGTCGTGCGATGCAGCAACTTCACCCCATGGCTGCTTTCCAACTGACTGATCCGCTTCGACAATTGCCCTTTGCTCCACCCCAACTGCCCTGCGGCCAGGGTGAAACTACCGGCATCCATCAAGACAGCGAAGGCCGCCAAATCGTCCAGCTCACTCATGGATTGTTTCCATAGAAAAACAAAAGGTTGCCTATTAGCACGCTTATCGACGCAAAAATCCACCGTAGACTTGGGCCATTCCCCCAAAGGAGCGTGCGATGAAAATTCTGTTGATCGGTGCCAGCGGCACCATTGGCTCGGCAGTGGCAAACGAGCTGGAGCAGCGCCACGACGTGCTGCGCATTGGCCGCACCCGCGGCGACTACCAGGTGGATATCAGTAGCAGCGCGTCTATTCGGTCACTGTTCGAACAGACCGGCCGTTTCGATGCCCTGGTCTGTGCAGCGGGCAACGTGACCTTCGCCGCACTGGAGGATATGACCGAGGAGCACTTCGCCCTGGGCCTGAACGATAAGCTCATGGGCCAGGTCAACCTGCTGTTGATCGGCCGCGAGTTCATCAATGATGGCGGCTCCTTCACCTTCACCACCGGCATCACCAGCCACGACCCGATCCGCACCGGCAGCTCGGCAAGCCTGGTCAACGGCGCCATCGACGCCTTCGTCAAGGCAGCCGCTATCGAGCTGCCGCGCGGCCTGCGAGTCAACTCGGTCAGCCCGAACGTGCTGGTCGAAGCCATGCCTGCATACGCCCCTTACTTCCGCGGGTTCAAGCCTGTGCCCGCTGCCGATGTAGCACTGGCTTATGCCAAGAGCGTAGAAGGCCTGCAGACCGGCCAAACCTATCACGTTGGCTAAACCCTTGAGATTGAGCGCCAGCCTGAGTAACGTGGCGACACTTTTCCGGTAGAGACTTGGAGCTCTTTCGATGCGTGTCGCCCCTTCCCTGTTGTTAGCCGCCCTGCTGCCGTTGTTCGCCGGTTGCCAGATGTTTGCCGAGAAGACCTCGGTCTCTACGGCGGGAATGACCCGTCTGCAGGGTGAGCTCAAGGCCGAGGGCGGCAAGCTGCTGTTCCAACCCTGTGGAGAAAGCCGCCGCTTTGTGGTTCAGGACAGCGGCAACACCAGCCTCTTGCAGGAAGCCGCTACCCTGGCCAGCGAGCCCGGCGCACTGTTTGCCGACGTACGCGGTACGCTCAGCAGCAACAGCGGCAACGATGGCCAGTTCAACGTACACCAGTTGTACCGGGTCGAGCGCTCCAACAGTGCCTGCAGCGACCCCAACTTCAAGCGCCTGACCTTGCGCGCCAGCGGCCATGAACCCGACTGGAGCATGAAGGTCAGTGGCAAGGGCATGGTGCTTGACCGCCCTCAGGAAGCCTCCCTGGCGCTGCCCTATCTGGAAGAACAACTACCCGATGGCCGCTTCAACCTGAGTAGCGAAGCCAATGGCCAGCGCGTAGAACTGTGGGTCGCTCCACAACGCTGCGTCGATAGCATGACAGGCGCTGTACAGCACCTGAGTGCAGAGCTGCGGATCAACGGCAAGACCTTGCGTGGCTGCGGTTACTACGGTGGTTCGCGCAACGACTGACCGTCGGTGCGTTTATCCTGCCTGAAGCGCTGATGAAAGGCTTATACTTGGCGGTTTGTGCAAAGCTGCCGGCCCTTTCATGGCCGGGATACTGGACCCTGTCATGCTACGAATCACTGAACTGAAGTTGCCGCTGGACCATACTGACGAAGCCCTGCGCGAAGCCATTGTGCAACGCCTGGGTATCAGCGATGACCAGTTGCTGGACTTCACCCTGTTCAAGCGCAGCTACGATGCGCGCAAGAAGAACACCGAACTGCTGTTCATCTACACCATCGATGTGAACGTGCGTGACGAGGCCGCGCTGCTGCACACGTTCGCCGATGACCGCAACATAGGCCCCGCTCCGGATGTCAGCTACAAGCCGGTGGGCCAAGCCCCTGAAGGCCTTACCGAGCGCCCGATCGTGGTTGGCTTCGGCCCCTGCGGGATCTTTGCAGGCCTGTTGCTGGCCCAGATGGGCTTCAAGCCGATCATCCTTGAACGCGGCAAGGAAGTACGCCAGCGCACCAAGGACACCTGGGGCCTATGGCGTAAAAGCGTACTGAACCCAGAATCCAACGTGCAGTTTGGCGAAGGCGGTGCCGGGACCTTCTCCGACGGCAAGCTCTACAGCCAGATCAAAGACCCGCATCACCACGGCCGCAAAGTGCTGAACGAGTTCATCAAGGCCGGCGCGCCAGAAGAGATCCTCTACGTCAGCAAACCGCATATTGGTACCTTCCGCCTGACCGGCATGGTCGAAAACATGCGTCATGAGATTCAGGCGCTCGGAGGCGAGGTTCGTTTCGAGCAGAAGGTTACCGACCTGCTGATCGACAACGATCAGTTGCAGGGCGTGGTGTTGGAAAACGGCGAACAGCTGCATTCCCGGCATGTGGTTCTGGCCCTGGGCCACAGTGCCCGTGACACCTTCCGTATGCTGCACGCCCGTGGCGTGTTCATGGAGGCCAAACCGTTCTCGATCGGCTTCCGTATCGAGCACCCGCAATCGCTGATCGACAAGGCGCGCCTGGGCAAATACGCCGGCCACCCCAAGCTCGGCGCAGCCGATTACAAACTGGTTCACCACGCCAAGAACGGTCGCGCGGTCTACAGCTTCTGCATGTGCCCAGGCGGTACCGTGGTCGCAGCGACCAGCGAGCCTGGCCGCGTGGTCACCAATGGCATGAGCCAGTACTCGCGCAATGAACGCAACGCCAACTCCGGTATTGTCGTGGGTATCACCCCCGAACAAGACTACCCGGGTGGCCCGCTGGCGGGCATTGAGCTGCAAGAGCGCCTGGAAGCGCATGCCTATGTACTGGGTGGCAGCAACTATCAGGCCCCGGCACAGCTGGTCGGTGATTTTGTCGCAGGTCGCCCCTCTACCGCACTGGGTAGCGTCGAGCCTTCCTACAAGCCAGGTGTAAGCCTGGGCGACCTGGCGCCAAGCCTGCCGGACTTCGCCATTGAAGCGATCCGCGAAGCCCTTCCGGCCTTCGACCGCCAGATCAAAGGCTACAACCTGCACGATGCCGTGCTCACAGGGATCGAGACGCGCACCTCCTCGCCGCTGCGGATCACCCGTGGTGCGGACATGCAAAGCCTGAACATCAAAGGCCTGTACCCGGCCGGTGAAGGTGCCGGTTATGCTGGCGGCATTCTCTCTGCCGGCGTCGACGGCATTCGTATCGCCGAAGCCGTCGCGCGGCAGATGCTGGGCCTCAACGACTGATCCGATCTGTCGGTGCCTGCAAGCGGATTGCAGGTGCCGACAGCTGTACGGGGGCTCTACAGACCAGCGTGCAACACGCTTTCCGGTAGGGGCTCTGCACGCTCTGCGCAGGCGGCGACGGCTGCAATCAGGCCGTCAAGCTGATACCCCTGCCCATTCAACCAGGCCTGATCGTAATAAGTGGTGGCATAGCGCTCGCCACTGTCACACAGAATGGCAACAATCGACCCCGCCTCCCCCGCAGCCTTCATATGCTGCGCCGCCGCCAACGCGCCGATCAGGTTGGTCCCGCTGGAACCGCCGACATGCCGGCCAAGACGCTGTGCCAGGTAATGCATGGCCGCCAGCGACAAGGCATCGGGCACCTTGACCATCGCATCGATCACCTGCGGTAGAAACGAGGCTTCAACCCGTGGCCGACCTATGCCTTCGATGCGCGAACCACACTCCAGCCGCAACGAGCGGTCACCGCTGCAATAGCTCTCAAAGAACACTGAACGTTCGGCATCGGCACACAACACCCGGGTGGCATGCTGGCGGTAGCGCACATAACGCCCCAACGTCGCGGTAGTGCCGCCGGTTCCTGGGCTGGATATCAGCCAGGCAGGCTCTGCATGGCGCTCAAAGCGCATCTGGGTAAAGATCGACTCGGCAATGTTGTTGTTCGCCCGCCAGTCGGTGGCGCGTTCAGCATAGGTGAACTGGTCCATGAAATGCCCGCCGCTCTCGCGGGCCAAGCGTTCAGACTCTGCATAGATCTGCGTGGGGTCCTGTACCAGATGGCTCTGACCACCGTAAAAAGCGATCTGTGCGATCTTTTCCTGGGACGTGCTGGCCGGCATGACCGCAATGAACGGCAGCCCCAGAAGCCGGGCAAAGTAGGCTTCAGAAATCGCCGTGGAACCGCTGGATGCCTCGATAACCGGCGCACCTGGGCGCAACCAGCCGTTGCACAGCGCATACAGGAACAGCGAGCGGGCCAAACGGTGCTTGAGGCTGCCCGTTGGATGGCTGGATTCGTCCTTGAAGTACAGCTCAACGCTTGGAAATCCAGGCAGTGGCAAAGGAATCAGATGAGTATCAGCACTACGCTGAAAGTCTGCTTCAATGACTCGAATGGCTTCACGCGCCCACTGACGTTGGTTGCTCATACTGGACTCTCATGGATTGTGGTCAATGACCCCAGCGGGTCATAAGGAAAATTCCTACAAGACAGACAGATACGGCTGCACTCAAATTTCCGACTCGACTGCTAGGCTGGCCGTCCTAATGCTGAGCAACAGCTTATAACAAAAAAGAATATGATTTTTGTTTTAATGCCTAAGCTCACAGGTTAGGGTGTATCCCTTTTTTGAATTTCAGGATGGAGAGCGACCTTGCCTCTGCGTAGCACTTTCACTCGTTTCTTTCAGTTGGAAGCTGCCAGCGGTCTGTTGCTGATTGCTGCAGCCGCCCTGGCACTTATCGTCAACAATTCACCCCTGTCCTTTCTCTACAATGGCCTGCTCGAGGTGCCTGTCGTTGCCCAGGTCGGCGCGCTTAAAATCGCCAAGCCTCTGCTATTGTGGATCAACGATGGCCTGATGGCGCTGTTCTTCCTGCTCATTGGCCTTGAGGTCAAGCGCGAGTTGGTTGACGGGCACCTGTCCAAACCCTCGCAAGTGGTTCTGCCCGGCGCAGCTGCGATTGGCGGCATGGTTGTACCGGCGTTGATCTACTGGTTCCTGAACAAGGACAACCCGGCTGCCGTGGCGGGCTGGGCTATCCCTACCGCGACCGACATTGCCTTCGCCCTGGGCGTGCTCGCGCTGCTCGGCAAGCGGGTCCCGGTATCGCTCAAGCTGTTCTTGATGACCCTCGCGATCATCGACGACCTTGGCGCGATCGTTGTCATCGCCCTGTTCTACTCCGGTGAGCTGTCAAGCCTGTCGCTGATGTTGGCGGGCGCCTGCCTGCTGACACTGATCGCGATGAACCGACTGGGCGTCATCAAGCTTGGCCCCTACATGATCGTCGGCCTGATCCTCTGGGTCTGTGTACTCAAGAGTGGCGTACATGCCACGCTGGCAGGCGTCACGCTGGCACTGTGTATCCCGCTGCGCACGAAAAACGCCGAGCCGTCTCCGCTGATGAGCCTGGAGCACGCCCTGCACCCGTGGGTCGCCTTCGGTATCCTGCCGCTGTTTGCCTTCGCCAATGCTGGCGTTTCGCTGGCCGGTGTCACGGTAGAAAGCTTCACCCACCACGTGCCCATGGGCATCGCCATTGGCTTGCTGCTGGGCAAGACCGTTGGTGTATTCGGCCTGACCTGGATAGCCGTAAAGACTGGCCTCGCGGCCTTGCCGACCGGCGCCAACTGGGGGCAGATTCTCGGCGTGGCGGTTCTGTGCGGCATTGGCTTCACCATGAGCCTGTTCGTCGGCTCGCTGGCGTTTGAGCCGAGTAGCAGCGAATTTGCCGGCATGGACCGAATGGGTATCCTGACTGGCTCGATCCTTGCGGCACTGATCGGTTATGCAATCACGGCAATGGCCAGCCGCAAGACCGCCAAGACCTGAAACACGCAGGCAATAAAAAACCCCGACCGGCCAAGCCGCGTCGGGGTTTTGTTTTTTATGCGCCGGGGTATCAGCGAGTCACACGGCTGGTGCCGTCGACGGTCATGATGCGTACACGGTCACCCACGCGGAAAATCTCGTTTTCCTGAACCTGTTGCACATAGGCGCGCATGCTCCCGTCATCTTCGCGCACGGTGATTTCAACACCCTGAGTACGCGTAATGCCCTCTTCTGCCGCAGAGCCGAGCAGGCCGCCGGCAACCGCGCCAATCACGGCGGCCACCACGCTGCCACGGCCACCACCAACGCCACTGCCGGCTACGCCACCAACGATGGCACCCGCACCACCACCGATGGGCGTCTTGGTACCTTCGATTTTCACCGGTCGCAGAGACTCAATGGTTCCCATGCGTACGGTCTGCACGCGCCGAGCCTCATCACGGGAGTAGGAGTCACCGGTCAGGCTGGACGCACAACCACCAAGAAGCAGTGACAGGGTGGTCACGGACGCTACTAGCAGAACAGATTTACGCATAGGATCATCTCCAAAAGACAAGTTGCCATTAAACTCCGCGCGTTGACGGCTGTCACGGCAGCGGCAGTATAAAATTGCTTCCATACAGCATCCGTACAGGCGGCCCATCGACCGGTCTGTAAAAACTGTTTTTACTGCGCAGGGATAAACATGGATTACTTCATCATCGCGGCCACTACCGTCGCGGGTTTGTACTTCCACTGGTGGCTCTACGTCCGCATCAAGCGCTGGTCGGACCGTGACCTGGCGCTCTCGTTGGCAGGTAGCGATCCCCTGAAGCGCGAGTACATGCTACAGCGGTTAGACAGCGCCAAGACCCAGAAGGTCAAACGCCGTGACCTGGCAGCCTGGCTGGAACGCGAAGCTGCCGGGTATCAGGCGAGTTAAGGCGCCAGGCGCTCACGCACCCAGTGCCCATCCACCAAGCGGTAGTTGAGGCGGTCATGCAAACGGCTTGGACGCCCCTGCCAGAATTCGATGCGATCGGGCAGCAAACGGTAACCGCCCCAATGCTCAGGGCAATGCGGCTGGCTGTCGCTGAAGCGCTGCTCAGTGTCCTTGAGCAACGCTTCGAGCTCTGCACGGTCTGCAATCACCTGGCTCTGCGGTGAAGCCCAGGCCCCCAGGCGACTGCCCAAAGGGCGAACCTGGTAGTACGCATCGGACTCCTGTGGCGACACCTTGACCACCTTGCCTTCAATGCGCACCTGCCGCTCCAGGGCTGGCCAGAAGAAGGTCATGGCGCCATAAGGGTTGTACAGCAGTTGCATGCCCTTGGCGCTGTCATAGTTGGTAAAGAACGTGAAACCCTGCTCATCCAGCCCCTTGAGCAACAACACGCGACAATGTGGACGGCCATCTGCATCGACCGTCGCCAGGGTCATGGCGTTGGCCTCTACAGGTGGCTGTTCGGTTTTAACAGCTTCAGCGAACCATTGGTGGAACAGAACAAACGGCTCGCTCGGTGCCTGGGCTTCAGCCAGTCCATCACGGGTGTAGTCACGGCGCATATCGGCCAGAGTCTGGGTCATAGCAGCGTTCCTTGACGATCAGTTGGTCTTCGCGGTACTGACGGCAGCAACATCCTTCGCCGCTGGCGCTTTCTTGGCCGTTGGCTTGGCAGCTGGCTTGCTGGCTGCAGCCTTCTTCACCGCGGTGTTCTTCTTCGCTACGGTTTTCTTGGCCGCCGCGGCTTTCTTGGTCGGCGTCTTGGCCGATGGTTTGGCTGCGACCTTGGCCGGTGCTTTGGCATCCTGTACCGCAACCAGCTCAGCCGGGCTTGGCGTTGGTTGACTGTACTTGCTGAGCAACGCCAGCATGGTGTCTTGCGGGGTCAGTACCATCTCCACCCGACGGTTCAACGCACGGCCTTTCTGGCTGTCATTGGCCGCACGCGGCATCAACGAGCCCATGCCACGCAGCATCAAGCGGTCACGTTGCAGGCCGCTGAGACGGAAAATCGCTGCCACCGACTGTGCCCGCTCCTGGCTGGTCTTCTGGTTAGCCGCTGTCGCACCGCTGGTATCACCATGCCCCACGACCAAAACAGCTGTTTTGGGATCGCTCTCGATGACCTTGGCCACCTGAGTGATCGGCCCTAACGTGACCGGCAGCAACATTGCAGGGCGATCAGGGTTGAATGAGCTGTCAACCGGCGCAGTGATGACCAGTACATTATCACGGCGCTCCAGTTCGAACTTGCTGCCCTTGATCGCTTGACGCAAGCGCGGTTCATAGTTGTCGAGCCAGGCCTGGGTCACCTTCGGATCAGGCATCTTCAAGGCTTTAGGTGCATCTACCTTCTTGCTCTCGCCAAATGGCCACCACCCGTGGCTCTCACTTTCAGACTTGGCGTCGGCCTTGGCCACTTTCTCATCGATCGCTTTTTTCACATCCTGATCAGCAACCTTTTCGCTACCACCAAATGGCCACCAGCCATGATCGTTTTTCGCCGAAGCGTTCTGCGGGTGCTGGGCGCATCCGGTTACCGCAAGGCACAAAGCAAGCGCGAGCGTTTTATGAGAGTACATCAACGATACACCGTAAAAAGGATTAAGAATCGGCCGATACAGCCGGGCCGTTGGAAAGCAAAATGGGCCATGGGTTCCAGCACCTGGTCGACATGACTGGTCACAGGCACGTCGCTAGCACCCGTACAAGTTTCTGGGCACGCGGGTCCATCAACACATAGGGGCCCAGGGTGTTGGTGACAAAGCCAAAGGCAACATCGTATTCAGGGTCGGCAAAGCCAACCGAACCACCCGCTCCCGGGTGCCCGAACGCCCTGCGCCCGAGGCCAAAGGTGGCATTGGGAACGTTTGGTTGATCCAGCATCACGCCCAGGCCGAACCGGGTCTGCGTCAGCAAGGTCAGGTCCTGGCCGATACTGTGCTCGCGGGTCAACTCATCCAGAAGCTCCGCCTCAAGCAGGCTGCCCTCCAGCAAACCGGCATAGAAACCGGCCAGGCTTCTGGCATTGCCATGACCATTGGCCGCTGGCTGCTGCATACGGCGCCACTCTGGCTTGTTGGTGCTGGTGAGCACCGAAGGCGGGTTGGTAAACGCTCGTGTCGATAATGCCTGGGGCTCGCGCATGGTCACTTGCAGCAGGCGCTGGGCCGCTTCATCCCCCATCACACCTTTGCCACGGGCGACGTGAGCAACGCGGTGAAACGCTTCATCGGCCAAGCCGATGTGGAAATCCAGGCCCAATGGCCGTGCGGTACGTGCAACGATTGAGGTACCCGGCTCCCGACCATCAGCGCGGCGAATCAATTCGCCAACCAGCCAACCGAAGGTAATCGCGGCATAGCCATGGGCAGTACCGGGCGTCCACCAGGGGGCTTCGGCGGCAAGGGTATCGACCATTGTCTGCCAGTTGTACAACGCTTCGGCAGGCAGTAATTCACGGATGGCAGGCAGGCCGGCTTGATGGCAAAGCAACTGGCGCAGGGTGATGGCTTCTTTACCTGCCGCTGCGAACTCCGGCCAGTAGCGCGCCACTGGCGCGTCGAGCTGCAACTTGCCCTCACCGACCAGTTGCAGTGCAGTCACGGCAGTAAAGGCCTTGGTGCAGGAGAACACATTGGCGATGGTGTCGCTGTGCCAGGCCTGCTCGCCGTCCTTGTCAGCGCTACCGGCCCATAGATCGACCACCGTCTCTCCGCCAACCTGAATACACAGCGCTGCGCCGCGCTCCTGAGGATCGTCGAACAAACCGGCAAAGGCTTCGCGTACTGCTTCGAACTGAAGTTCGTAATGACCCTGAATCTGCACCCGCCGACTCCCTGCACAACCCGTGTTCTAAATGGCGTGCATTGTTCCAGCCTGACGCCGATTTGGGAACAGATAGCTGGCGAATGGTTGCGCGGGACAATACCGCCCAGATCGGCTCCTGCAACAACCGCAGGAGCCGAGAGTTGAACCCTACTTGGCGAGCTGTTCCTGAGCCTGCAGGTTGGCCTTGCGTACGGCACCGATAAAACCCTGGAACGGTACATCGGTAATGCCGACCAGACCAAAGTGACCGTTTTCACCGTCGAGCAAACGTCCGCTGGCAGGCTGGTCCATGTATTGGAACCAGTGCGCGCCAACAATCATAGGCTCGGCCAAAGCGGCCTTGAGGAAGTTCGCATAGGCAGGCCCTCGGTCTTCTTCCCGGGCAACCTCCATTGGCCCGGGCCAAAACGGCCCACGGTCCCTTGAGCCGAACTGAAACTCAGACACCAGTACCGGCTTGTCCAGTGCCTTGAGCTGAGTGAAGTCATAGCCATCTTGAGGCGTGGGCGTGTAGAAATTGAAACTGATCACATCACAGTACTCGGCACAGGCTGCAACCGCCTCCGGACTGCTCACCGCATAGCGGCCGCCCAGTAACAGGTGGTTGGGCGCATGCCAGTTCAACGCGTCGTCGATGGTCTTGAAGTAGGTTTGCGCAAATACCTTCTGGAAATACTGGTAGTCCGCTTCTATCTCGGGGTGCTCAGGATTAGGCAGTGGCGCCTCGAATCCCGGGTCTTCCATGAGCTCCCAGGCCGTCAGCTGGATGCCCCAGGCCTTGGACAACCCCTCCTGGTTGCGGTACTTGTCTCGCAGTTGCTTGAGAAATGCGCGCTTGGCGGCCACGTCCGTAGTCTGGCGCAATGTACCGAACGCCAAGGCATAGCGGGCCTTCGGGTCGTCGCCCGGTGCCGCCCAGGCCAGTTCGTTATCCGCGAAGTATCCGATCAACCAGGGATCATCCCGGTGATCACGCGCAGCGATGGCCACTGCGCGCTCGGTCGCCATCGCAAAACGCGGATCAAACGGGTCGGGCATGGCCCCCCACCAGTCCATACCGGTACTGATACTGCTGTAGTCGCCCACGATGGCCAGCGGCAGGGTGTAAGGCACGCGACCAAGTTGCCCCAGGGCCGGGTCGCTCCAGTTACCCAAGGTGTTGAAGCCCCAGGCCTGCAATCGGTCGAGGGCATGAGACTGCCAGCGCTTGGCATCAAGGCTCACCGCAGGACAGTGACTGGCATCGGCACAGGGCTGGCCGTAGCTGCGCTCAAGGTTGGCAGCATAGAAATCGAACCAACGGCCCTGATCGAACGCGCGACCACGGGAGGAACCATTGCCATCGTGATTGTTCCCTTCACCATAGAGGGACGCCAACCGCTCCTGGCCTTGCGGCAGGCTCGTAAACATCGCCTCACGGCCCTCGACATAGGTACGGCCACCCTCTGCAGCCACGGTGTTGACCCCCAGCGAGTAGAACGGATGCCCTTCAGGTGTGACCAGGAACCAGCGACCGTCGCGCTTCTCGGTACGAAAGAAGCCCTTGGCCTCAAAGGCCAGCCCGCCCTTCCAGCCACCGAAGGTATCTAGCGGCAACTTGGCACGCTCAGCCAGCCACCCCTTGAGCTGTTGCTGTTCCTTGGCAGCAGCGCTGCGCAGTTGCTCATCACTGGTCACCTTCTCAGGCCAGCGACCACGACTGAACTGGCCATAGCCATCGATAATGCCGGCATAAGCGGCCTTTTGCAGTTGATCGTCGTCCTGTGTGCCGAAACGCTCGATGAGCACGCTTTGCGCGACATTGGGCTTGGTCATCGACAGGGTCACCGACACCACCTGCGAGAGGTCCAGTTCGCCCGCACTGCTGGTCAGCAACACGCGCTGGCCCTCATGCACCCAGGGCATCGGCGGCCCGGCACGCATGCCCTGGCTCAGCGGTGAACTGGCCTTGAGCGGCACCCATACAGTCTGTGCAGGGCCGGCAGGCAGGTCGATGCGACTGGTAAGGGTTTTGCCATCGCTGCTCTGGAGCGTGACATCCAGCGTCAACGCCCAATCCATTGCACTTTGCAGGCGCAAGGTCATGGCGCTTGCATTTGACCAGTCCCAGGCCCCCGTCTGCGGGCTGAGGCGCAGGCTCGGACGCTGCGCCGGGTTGAAAACCACACGCCGCAGCACCTCGCCTTCCGCCGTTTGCTCTGCATTGTACTGCGGCAAGCTGGCATCCTCGGTCGCGACCTGCACCACGGCGGTCGGACGAACGAAGCTGAACAGCGTCTGTTGCCCGGCCAGAAGCGGCTGAGCGAACAACAGGGCGAATACGGCAGGCAGGGTGCGGTGAAGCATAAGGCTGGAGCTCTCCTTGATGACCCGGGTGGGGCCTTGATCTCAGTGATAGACAACGCCCAGGTACATTAAGCTCCGGGCGTCAGGAAATTTCCCGGCGAAAAGGTGGCAATGCGTTGAGAATAGCCTTGCCATAGCGTTGAGTGACCACGCGACGATCAAGCAGGGTAATGATGCCGCGGTCTTCCTCTGTACGCAGCAGGCGACCACAGGCCTGGATCAGGCGCAAGGACGCATCCGGGACAGCAATCTCCATGAACGGATTACCGCCTCGCGCTTCGATCCATTCGGCCAACGCGGCTTCAACCGGGTCATCGGGTACCGCGAAGGGGATCTTGGCGATGACCACGTGCTCGCAGTAGGCCCCCGGCAGGTCGACACCTTCAGCAAAACTGGCCAAACCAAACAGCACACTGGAATCGCCACCGTCCACCCGCGCTTTGTGCTTGTTCAAGGTTTCCTGCTTGGACAGGTTGCCCTGGATAAACACCTGCTTGCGCCAATCACGGTCCAGGCCATCGAAGACGTCCTGCATCTGTTTACGCGACGAGAACAGCACCAGCGAGCCCCGCGAGCCTTCGACCAACTCAGGCAGGTCGCGGATGATCGCGGCTGTATGTGCAGCCGCATCACGGGGGTCGGCGCGCAAATCAGGCACACGTAGCACGCCTGCGTCGACATGGTGAAACGGGCTCGGCACAACCGCAGTCACAGCGGCCTTGGGTAAACCCGCACGCATGCGGAAACGGTCGAATTTACCGAGGGCTGTCAGGGTAGCGGAAGTAACCAGTGCGCCATGGGCCACGCTCCAGAGGTTGCGCCGGAGCATTTCGGCGGCAAGGATCGGGCTGGCGTTAACCTCAATGTCAAACAATGCGCCGCTTTCAGCCAAGGTCAGCCAACGCGCCATGGGCGGGCTGTCCTCGGGATCTTCGGCGGTAAAGGCAGTCCACAGTTCCCAGTTGCCCTGGGCGCGCATCAACAAACTGCCGAACAGCGGGTACCACTCTTCAGCCTGATGGCTGGCGATGCCGATGTTCACCTCGCCATCCATACCCTCCTTGAGCAACTCGGTCAGGCGGGTGAACAGGTCGTTCAGGCGCGAAAAGCCTTTCTTCAGTTCAATACCCATTTCCCGCATGTGCTCAGGCACCACGCCAGCCACAAAACGGTGACGCGGGCGCTCACGGCCCTCCATGTCTTCACCGGCACGGAAATCCGCCAGTTGCTCGCAGGCCGTGAACATGAACTGTTGCTGCGTCTTGATCTCTCGCGCCAGCTCCGGCACCTGTTCGATCAGCTTGCCGAGGTCGCCCGGCAGTGGATGCTGGGCCAACAGCTTGGTCAGGTTCTTGGCCGTTTGCTCAAGCCAGTCGGCGGTGGAGCGCAAACGCGTGTAGTGCGCGAAATGGCCAATGGCCTTGTCCGGCAGGTGGTGCCCTTCGTCGAAGACATAAATAGTGTCGCGCGGATCGGGCAGCACTGCACCACCGCCCAGGGCCAGGTCGGCCAGGACCATGTCATGGTTGGTCACGATGACATCGACCTTGCCCATGCCTTCACGGGCCTTGTAGAAGGTACATTGCTGGAAATTCGGGCAATGTCGGCCGGTGCATTGGCTGTGATCAGTGGTCAACCGTGCCCAGTCCTGATCCTCCAGAGCCTGAGGCCAGCTGTCGCGGTCACCGTCCCATTTATTGCCGGCAAGTTTCTCGATCATGCTGGTGAAGAGCTTCTGGCTGGCTTCGTCCACCTCGATCTTGAAGCCTTCTTCCTCGAACAACTGGGCCGTCGCCGACTGTGCATGGCCTTCCTGCAACAGCAGGTCGAGCTTGGACAGGCACAGGTAGCGCCCACGCCCCTTGGCCAGGGCGAAGCTGAAGTTCAGGCCACTGTTGCGCATCAGGTCCGGCAGGTCCTTGAATACGATTTGCTCCTGCAGGGCAACCGTGGCGGTGGCAATCACCAGGCGCTTGCCAGCAGCCTTGGCCGCCGGAATCGAAGCGAGGCTGTAGGCCACGGTTTTACCCGTACCGGTACCGGCCTCGACCGCCACCACCGCAGGGTCGCCGCTGCGTCGTCCCTCGTCGTCGCACTCGATATCGCCCAATACTTTGGCGACTTCGGCAATCATCAGGCGCTGGCCATAGCGCGGCTTGAGGCTCTTGGCTTCGAGAAAACGCGAGTAGGCGCCCTGAATTTGGGATTTGAGTTCGTTGCTGATCATGGTGTCGGGGCGCCCGAAGGGCTGGATATATTTTCAGTGTTTCGATTGGGCCGCTATCATAACCCGCTATTGCCCTTTGCGCTGAACGGAGTTCCCGATGACCGCCTTTGCCATCCCTTATAGCCTGCATGTTCTGGCCACCCTGGTCTGGGTCGGCGGCATGTTCTTCGCCTGGCTGGTACTGCGCCCGGCCGCTGTTGCCGCCCTGGACGGCCCTGCTCGCCTGCGCCTCTGGGTAGAAGTGTTTCAGCGTTTTTTCGTATGGGTCTGGGTCGCCGTCGCAGTGCTGGTGATCAGCGGCATGGGCATGCTGCACCTGCGCTTTGCCGGTTTTGAAACGGCCCCACGCTATGTACAGGTGATGATTGGCGGCGCTATCGCCATGTTGGCGCTGTTTATTCGTATCCAGACGTTGCTGCTGCCTGCATTGCGCAAGGCCGTACAGGCTGAAGACTGGTCGGCAGGTGCCGGTGTGCTCGGGCGGATTCGTCGACTGGTCGGCGTAAACCTGCTGCTGGGTCTGGCCGTGGTAGCGGTGGCCTCTTCACGTCTGCTGGTGTGATATCACAAGGCTGATCGGCAGGAGGCGAGCGTGCCAGCGATACAGACGCTGCGTACGTGCCGCCCCCGCCGAGATTGTTACAAACGCTTCAGTGTGAAAGCGCCTGCGGCGCCCGCCAAACCGGGCTGCCCTGGTGCGCCAGGTTTACCGCTCGCGCCGCCTTGGGTACGGTACACAAAGCACCCTTTGCTCGCCCCGCCTTTCCCCGGCTTACCGGCAACCCCAGCCAGGCCCGGCGCCCCACCATCCACTCGCACCTTGATCTGAGCCTCGGGGTAGCTGGCGGGCAGCGCCAACAGCACACGCCCACCTGCTGCGCCGTCATGGCCATCACCACCGTTCTGGCCGTTCGCCCCGGGTTCAGCCTGCCCCCAGGTACAGCCACCGGCCTTGCCATTGGCCCCATCAAGCCCGACATACCCAGGCGCACCTGCGCCTCCGCGAGCGTCAATCGACAGTTGCACGGCCTGCAAACGATGCAGGCGCAGCTCAAGGTCTCGTCCCGGCATGGCAGCTTTCTCGAATGTCCCGGGGGCACCGTGGGCAAGGATCTGACTGCCATCCGCCAACTCGGCAGCGCCAGCTTCAATACGTAGCGCCTGCGCAGCCGGTACAACCGCGATCCGCGCCTCTCGGCCCAGGCGCAACGAGCCGACATTCAGTTCGGTCAAACTGGCCGGCAACAGCAAGGTCCCGTAGTCCGCCACATCAAGGCGCTCCAGTTGAACCACGCTGCTTTTGTTGGGCAGACGCAGTACCGAATGCGCTCCGACACTCAGGCTCTCGGCCATTGCCAATGGGCTGACCAATGTCAGCAAAACCATGAATTTACGCATGACCTGCCTCCTGGCGCGGTGTCGGTATCGATTGGATGTGGAAAACACCGACAAGCAGGATCTGCAGACGGTCGAACCAACGATGGCTGCGCTCACGCAGAAGACGGTTGAACACCAGCACTTCCAGGACATGCAATGCCAACAATGTCGCCCCAGCGGCGTTGATCAGCAGGTGGAAGGGTTTTTCCGCAGGACTGAGCAGATTCATCAACACCACCCACCAGAACACCACTGTCAAGGCCTTGCCCAGGCCCCAGAACACCTTCATACGCGCCCGCCCCTCTCGACTTGTTCTTTTTATTGGCAATACCAAGACCTCAATCCCTTGGCATCGCCTGCAACAGTAACCCTGCCTCCCGACTTGCGCCAGAGGGTAGCGCCATCGGAAAGGCTTCTGCATCTGCGTTGACACACAGACAACGGCAGGCCCACGGCACGTCTGGGGCCGTGGACCTGATAGAGGCTCAGCGCTCGATCCGGATTTCCACCCGGCGGTTCATGCTGCGGCCATCGTCCGTTTTGTTATCAGCCACTGGCTGACTTTCGCCTGCGCCCCGTACCGATACGAAGCTACTGCGCGGTACGCCGCTTTCAACCAGATAATCGGTCACTGAATAAGCGCGGCGCTCAGACAGTTTCTGGTTGTAGGCATCGCTGCCGACACTGTCGGTATGCCCGGTCACGCTCAGCCTGGCGCCCGGCGCCTCGCTTTTCAGACGACTGGCAACCTTGTCCAGGCGCATTTTATCAGCGGCGGTCAGCTTGGCTGAGTTGAACATGAAGCGGACATCACGAATAACGATCACTTCTTCCTTGACCACTACCGGTTGCTCAACAACCGGTGCAGGTGGGCAACCGTTGGCATCGACCTGAACGCCACGCGGTGTGCCCGGGCACTTGTCGCGGCTGTCCGGCACGCCATCGTGATCTTCGTCACCGTCGCCATGGGCCCAGCAGTAGCCGGCTGCCAGGCCGCCACCGAGCAACGCGCCCCAGCCTGCCCAGCTGGAACTCTCGATCGCACCCAACGCCGCGCCACCGACGCCTCCGACGGCGGCACACTTAGGCCAGTCGGTTTTTTGCAAACCTGCACAACCAGTCAACACGCTGGTTAGCAGAACCAGAGGTAATGCTGTGCGTACTATGCTCATTTGATGCGTCTCCTCGGGGAATCGGTGCATAAGCGATGCTCCGTTGAGTAAAGACCGCACACCCCAACTCCGCCAGCAATAAGCCATGACTCAGTGTAGTCTTGGATTATCTGATTTGAGGACTGCTGATGACCGAGAGTTTTTCCCAACGCACCCCACAGCAGGCATTGGCTGCTCTGCTGGAGCGCCAGGCACCGCAACGCTTGTTGGTCGTAGGCAGCCGTTTCCCGGCTCTGGATGCGTTCGCGCAAGCCCACCCGCAGGCTGAGATTCACGTCACCAATCCCGGCCCCCTCCCCCTTGAACTGGCCTCGCAACGCTTTGATCTGGCACTGTTGGTCGACTGCCTGGAGCATTTGCCCAGACGCCAAGGCCTGGAGCTGTTGGGCGGTATCCGAAACCTCAACGCCAGTCGGGTTGCGGTATTGGCCGACCTGCCCGCGTGCGGCTGGAAAGACACCGACTTCTTCGCCCTGGCCCTCCAGGCCAGTGAACGCTTCCAACGCGACGAGCAGGTGTTAAGCCTGTTCACCTATGATCTACGAGAATACAAGCAGGTTCCGGACTGGCTGAATGCCAAGTTCTGGGCCAACCCGCAGAATTTTGGAAAGTACTGGTGGTAGAACAATGAGTGTCACGGTTTGTCCCTGTGGCAGCGGCAACCTGCTGGATGCCTGCTGCGGCCACTATCACGCAGGCTCACCGGCCCCTGACGCACAGACGTTGATGCGTTCGCGCTATAGCGCCTACGTATTGGGGTTGGTCGATTATCTGGTGGCAACCACCCTACCCGTTCAGCAAGCAGGCCTGGACCGCAACGCCATTGCCGCGTGGAGTACACAGAGCACCTGGCTGGGGCTGGACGTGGAATCTGCGGAAGTCTTTGGCGGGCAACCGGAACATGCCTTCGTGACCTTCACCGCGCGCTGGCATGACAGCACCGGTGAACACGCCCATCGCGAGCGCTCGGCATTTGTGCAGAACAAGGGTACCTGGTACTTCATCGACCCGACGGTTGGACTGAAAGCCGGGCGCAATGACCCTTGCCCCTGCGCCAGCGGACAGAAGTTCAAGAAGTGCTGTGCCAGCTATCTAGGAAGCTAGCCTGATGCCTATTCGAACCAGCCTCATGCTGATAAGCCTTCTACTATTGAGTGGCTGTGCGAGCTGGTTCGGAACTCCCTACCAAGACCCCGAGGTTCATCTGGTCAAGGTCGAAACCGTCAAGGCACGTCTGCTGCAACAAGAGTTCGTACTGCATTTTCGCATCGACAACCCCAACGATTCACGTCTGCTGGTCAGGGCGCTGCGCTACAAGGTGCGGCTGAATGAGCTGACGCTGGCCGAGGGCGAGTCCGACCAGTGGGTCAATGTGGCCGCCCACAGTCACAAGACATTCAAGGTGCCAATAAGGACCAACCTCTGGGAACACCTCAAGGACGTCGTCAAGCTGCTCAAGCATCCTGAACGACCGATCCACTACCGACTGGATGGCGACCTGAGCAGCGGATTTTTCTGGCCACGCAGCCTGCACTTATCACGCAGTGGTGAGATAATTCCCGGCGATTTTATTCCGGAGTAACCGCAATGACCCAGCAACCTCATGTTCATGGCCCCGATTGCAACCACGATCATGACCATCACCACGATCACGACCATGGTCATGTCCATGGCCCGCACTGCAACCACGCGCCTCAAGAGCCTGTACGCAATGCCCTGAAGGACGTTGGCCGTAACGACCCATGCCCATGCGGCAGCAACAAGAAATTCAAGAAGTGCCACGGGGCCTGAGGGCAGCCGCGTAGATCAACGCTGCATCGAGGTCGCACCTTGTGATATCCATAAGGCGACCGCTGCGCCCAAGCGCAGCCTGGCGGCAGCGACATTGTCGCTGCCGAACCCTCGACGGAGCGTGCCATGATCGACCTGTATTACTGGACCACCCCCAATGGCCACAAAATTACCCTGTTTCTTGAGGAAACCGGGCTGCCCTACCGCATTCACCCGATCAACATCGGCAAAGGCGAACAGTTCGCTGCCGACTTCCTGAAGATCGCCCCGAACAACCGTATTCCAGCGATCGTCGACCATGATCCGGCCGACCATCAGGCGCCGCTGTCGCTGTTCGAATCGGGCGCCATCCTGCTGTACCTTGCGGAAAAAACCGGACACTTCCTGCCCAAGGATCTGCGTGGCCGCCAGGAAACCCTGCAATGGCTGTTCTGGCAAATGGGCGGCCTGGGCCCGATGGCCGGCCAGAACCACCACTTCAACCGGTTCGCGCCCGAAAAAATCCCTTATGCAATCAAACGCTACGTGGATGAAACCGCGCGCTTGTATGGCGTGCTGAACAAACGCCTGGCCGACCGACCGTTCGTCGCTGGAGCCGAGTACAGCATCGCCGACATGGCCATCTACCCGTGGATTGTTTCCCATCAGTGGCAGAGCCAGAACCTCGATGATTTCCCGGCACTCAAGGCCTGGTTCGAGCGCATCAAGGCGCGTCCTGCCACACAGCGGGCCTACGCCTTGGTCGAAAAGATCAACCCGCCACAACCCTGAGTCACAGGCAAGGGGTGCAGCACGTTGAAAATAAAGGCTGTGCCCCCGCTTGCATGGTGTGGTCGCGCTCACTAACGTAGCGCCTTTCCGCCGCCATACCCTGCAGGAGCCTTACCATGGCCTCGCCAGCCTTACCCCCTTTTCTTCCCCGATTCGGCGTTGCCGCAGCGATGCTCGGGCTACTCAGCCTCGGCGGCTGCCAGATGGGCGGCTACCACGACAGCGTACCGCCGACCACGGGTGTACAACCTCTCAAGGGTCTGGCGCAGAACGTTTCGGTGCGGCGCAATGCCATGGGCATGCCGCTGATCGAGAGCAGCACCTTCCATGACGCACTCTTCACCCTGGGCTATGTGCAGGCCGGCGACCGTATTGGTCAGATGGTTGGCATGCGTCTGCTGGCCCAAGGACGCCTGGCAGAAATGGCCGGCCCAGATGCCTTGGAAGTCGACCGCCTGATGCGTGCGGTCAACCTGAAGCAGAGCGCCAACCAGCTCTACGCCGACGCATCACCACGCCTCAAACGCTTCTTTGAAGTCTATGCACGCGGGGTCAACGCCTATCTGTTCCGCTACCGCGACAAGTTGCCAGCCCCGTTGGCCCAGACCGGCTACCGTCCGGAGTACTGGAAGCCGGAAGACTCGGCGCTGATTTTCTGCCTCTACAACTTCAGCCAGTCGGTAAACCTGCAGGAAGAACTCGCGGCCTTGGTGCTGGCGCAGAAAGTCGGCAGCGACAAGCTGGCCTGGCTGCTGCCGAACTATCCGGATGAGCCACTTCCGCATGCTGAAGCCGATAAACTGGGCGGACTGAAGCTGAGCAGCCAACTGCCCAACCTGGCTGCACTCAACGCCGTGAGCCAGCAGTTGGCTGCATTCAACCTGCTCGGCGCCCCCGGCTCCAGCAACTGGGCCATAGCCGCACCGCATAGCCGCAGTGGCAAAAGCCTGCTGGCCAGTGACAGCCAAGGTGCATGGGCCTTGAGCCCGGTACAGATCCGTGCGCCGAAATATCAGGCTGCCGGCTTCACCCTTGCAGGCCTTCCACTGGTGCTGTCTGGATTCAACGGCAAGCTGGCCTGGAGCACCAGTGCGGTCATGGGCGATAACCAGGACCTGTTCCTGGAGAAAATCCGCCGTGAAGGGAACCGGCTGTTCTATCAGGTAGACGGCAAATGGCAACCGGCCATGGCCCGTAACGAAACATTCTTCATCAAGGGGCAGCGCCCAATCCGCGACACCCTGTATGACACCCGTCATGGCGCCTTGCTCAACCCAGCGCAGAATGCAAGCCTTGCCCTTGCCCTGCAAACCCCGACGCTCAAAGGCGACAAGAGCCTCGATGCGTTCTTCGACCTGTCGCGCAAGGCCAACGTCGAAGGCGCCTTTGAAACCAGCCGCGAGATTGGTGCTCCGGCACTGAACCTGGTGTTTGCCGATGCCAGCAATATCGGCTGGCAGGTCACCGGCCACTTCCCCAACCGCCGTGAAGGCCAGGGTCTGTTGCCTTCGCCTGGCTGGGAAGGACGTTACGACTGGGACGGCTATGCCGACCCGATGCTCCATCCCTATGACCAGGACCCGCCTCAGGGCTGGCTGGGCAACGCCAACCAGCGCAGCGTACCGCGCGGTTACGGCATGCAACTGTCCAACACCTGGTACTACCCCGAGCGTGCGGAGCGCCTGGCGCAGATGGCAGCCAACGGCAAACATGACAGCCGTAGCCTGATGACCATGCAGAACGACCAAACCACGCTGTACGCTGCCAAGCTCAAAAGCATGTTCCAGGCACCGGGCATGGCCCAGCCTTTGAAACAGGCTATCGACGCCCTGCCTCAGGATCAACGCGCCAAGGCCCGCGAAGCCTACGACCGCCTGATGGCCTTTGATGGCCGTCTCAGTGCCACCTCGGCTGACGCAGCGCTGTACCAGTTGTTCCTGCAGGAAAGTGCCAAACTGACCTTCCTCGATGAATTGGGCCCGGAGACCGGTGCTGCTTGGCAGGCCTTTATCAGTAACGCCCGGCTTTCCTACTCGGCACAGGCCGATCATTTGCTCGGACGTGACGACAGCCCATTCTGGGATGACCGCAACACCGCGCAGAAAGAGGACAAACCGACGATCCTCGCGCGTAGCCTGGCGGCTGCGATCAACGTCGGTGAGCGCGAAGTGGGTAGCGACCACCGTACCTGGCAATGGGGCAAGCTGCATCTGTACCATTGGCCGGTCGCCAGCTTCCATGGCCTGGGCGATACGCTCAACCGTGGGCCGCTGGCCGCAGGCGGAGACCACACCACGCTGAACAGTTCAGCCTATGCCTGGGGGCAGGACTTCAATGCGCGCCTGATGCCGTCCATGCGCATGGTGGTGGATTTCGGCCTGGCCGAACCCCTGCAAGGCATCAGTAGCAGCGGGCAGTCGGGCAACCCAGCCAGCAGCCACTTTGCCGACGGGCTGGATGCCTGGTTCAAAGGCCGCTACGTCAGCTTCCCGATGCAGACACAAAACTTCGAACGTGCCTATGGCAGCAAACGCCTGACCTTGGTGCCGGGTCGATAGCCTCATAACTGCCTTGCGCCCTTGCCCCGATCAAGGGCGCACCACGGTGCACCCCCCCCACAAAGCCGGGGCCAGCTTGGCCTCGGCTTTGCGCCTGATACTCACATCAAAAAACATCAAAGATTGCCCAAATCCTGGGAAAGCGGTCGACGCACGCTATTGAGGCCTGAAAGTAACAGTCAGGCGCTCTCGGTGCGCCTTGCCTCTTACCCTGTTCCATTCCTGGGCCTTAAAGGCACTACAGTTTCCTTGCGACAGGCCTGGTTCAGCGCCTGCTAAGGCCATGCGCAGATATGGTGCGAAATTTGCTATCACATTGATGTCTCACTTCGGTCGGTAACGGCCGGGACACACTTAAAGCACCCCTCGGACGCAAGGACAACACAATGAAAAAAGCATGGCTGACGCTTTCCGCACTTGCATTGTGCCTGGCCGCTAACACTGCTATGGCCAAGGAGTACAAGGAGTTGCGCTTCGGCGTCGACCCTTCCTACGCACCGTTTGAATCCAAGGCCGCTGATGGCAGCCTGGTGGGCTTCGATATTGATCTGGGCAATGCGATCTGTGCGGAGTTGAAGGTCAAATGCAAGTGGGTTGAAAGTGACTTCGACGGCATGATTCCGGGCCTCAAGGCCAACAAGTTCGACGGTGTGATCTCGTCGATGACAGTCACGCCCGCTCGAGAAAAAGCGATCGACTTCTCAGATGAACTGTTCTCCGGCCCAACCTCGCTGGTTTTCAAGAAAGGCGCAGGCCTGAGCGCCGACCCAGCCTCACTGGCCGGCAAGACCGTAGGCTATGAACAAGGCACCATTCAGGAGGCCTACGCCAAGGCCGTTCTGGACAAGGTCGGGGTGAAGACCCAGGCCTATCAAAACCAGGATCAGGTTTACGCCGACCTGATCTCTGGACGCCTCGATGCCTCGATCCAGGACATGCTGCAGGCTGAACTGGGCTTCCTGAAAACCCCACAGGGCAGCGGCTATGAAGTCAGCAAGCCCGTCGACAGCGAACTGCTACCGTCCAAGACAGCCATCGGTATCCGCAAAGGTAACAGCGAGCTGCAAAAACTCCTCAACAAAGGTATCAAAGCGTTACACGATGATGGCACCTACGAAAAACTGCAGAAAAAACACTTTGGTGACCTGAACCTGTACAGCGGCAAGTAAGCCGCAGAAGCCGGCCTTGCCAAGGGAGGCTCCTGCGCACTGGCGGTTCAGTGCATACGCCTGAATCGCCAGTGCCGTCGGCTCCTGCACTGCCGAATACTGTTTTTTCACCACGGCCATAGGGTCATGTCATGTTCGAAGACCTGCTGCAGCATCTGGGGCTCTCGGCATTCAGCTTGAAGGGTTTCGGCCCACTGCTGTTAAAAGGCACCTGGATGACCATCAATCTGTCGCTGATGTCACTGCTGGTCAGCGTCGGCCTGGGCCTGCTCGGCGCCAGCGCCAAACTCTCTTCCGTACGCGTGCTACGGATTACCGCTCAGGTCTACACCACACTGATTCGTGGAATACCCGATCTTGTGCTGATGCTGCTGATTTTCTACAGCCTGCAAACCTGGCTGACCAGCCTGACCGAAGCACTGGAATGGGATTACATCGAGATCGACCCGTTCGCGGCCGGGGTCATCACCTTGGGCTTCATCTATGGCGCCTACTTCACCGAAACCTTTCGCGGTGCGATTCTCGCGGTTCCCCGTGGCCAGGTCGAAGCGGCGACAGCCTATGGCCTCAAACGCTTCCAGCGCTTTCGCTTTGTGGTCTTTCCGCAAATGATGCGTTATGCCTTGCCGGGTATCGGCAACAACTGGATGGTCATGCTCAAGGCCACCGCGCTGGTGTCGATCATCGGCCTGGCCGACCTGGTCAAGGCAGCCCAGGACGCCGGCAAGAGTACCTATCAGCTGTTTTACTTCCTGGTGCTGGCGGCGTTGATCTACCTGATGATCACCAGTGCCTCGAACGTTGCCCTGCGCTGGCTTGAGCGGCGCTACAACGCAGGTACCCGGGAGGCACTACGATGATCGAACTGCTGCAGGAATACTGGCGTGCTTTTCTCTACACAGACGGTACCCATATCACTGGGCTGGCGATGACGATGTGGCTGCTCTCGGCCTCACTGCTGATCGGCTTTCTCGTCTCCATTCCCTTGTCGATCGCACGGGTTTCGCGGTCTTTCTGGATCCGCATGCCGGTACAGTTCTACACCTACCTGTTTCGTGGCACCCCGCTGTATATCCAACTGCTCATCTGCTACACCGGCATCTACAGCATCGCGGCCGTGCGCGCGCAACCGTTGCTCGACAGTTTCTTTCGCGACGCGATGAACTGCACCATCCTGGCGTTTGCCCTGAATACCTGCGCCTACACCACGGAAATTTTCGCCGGAGCAATCCGCAGCATGGCCCATGGCGAGGTAGAGGCAGCCAAAGCCTATGGCCTGCGCGGCTGGAAACTCTATGCTTACATCATCATGCCGTCGGCCCTTAGGCGCTCGCTGCCGTTCTACAGCAATGAGGTGATCCTGATGCTGCACTCGACCACCGTGGCTTTTACCGCCACGATCCCGGACATCCTCAAGGTCGCCCGCGACGCCAACTCGGCTACATTTCTGACATTTCAGTCGTTCGGTATCGCTGCACTGATCTACCTGAGCGTGACCTTCGCCCTTGTGGGCCTGTTCCGCTTGGCCGAACGACGCTGGCTGGCCTTTCTAGGCCCTGCTCACTAGGACTGTTCATGCATCACAAAACCCACGAAATCCTGGCCCCGGTACCAGGTATCGCCCGGCAAATCCACAGCTTCCATTTCGGCCCCAAAGGCGCCGGTAAAATCTATATCCAGGCGTCACTGCATGCCGACGAACTGCCCGGCATGCTGGTGGCCTGGCACTTGAAGCAGCGTTTGAGCACACTGGAAACCCAGGGGCGCCTGCGACAAGAAATCGTTCTGGTACCCATTGCCAACCCGGTGGGCCTCGAACAAGTGCTCATGGACGTTCCACTGGGCCGCTACGAGCTGCAAAGCGGGGAAAACTTCAATCGAAACTTCGTCGATCTCAGCGATGTGATCGGCGATCAGATCGAGGCCAGACTGACGCAGGATGCACAACACAACGTCGAGCTGATCCGTCAAAGCCTGCGCCGGGCCCTGGAGGAGCATTCAGCCCTGACACCCCTGCAGTCGCAGCGCCTGACCCTCCAGCGCCTTGCATGCGATGCCGATATGGTCCTCGATCTGCACTGCGACTTCGAGGCCGTCGAACACCTGTACACCACGCCAGAGGCCTGGCCGAAGGTCGAGCCGCTGTCGCGCTACCTTGGCGCGCAGGCCAGCCTGCTGGCAACCGACTCCGGTGGCCAATCCTTCGACGAGTGTTTCACCCTTGTCTGGTGGCAACTGCAACAGCGCTTCGGCAAGCATTACCCGATCCCCCAAGGCAGCTTCTCCGTCACGGTAGAGCTACGGGGTCAAGGCGACGTCAGCCACCCACTGGCCCAGACCGACTGTGAAGCGATCCTGCGCTACCTGGTACATGCCGGTGCCATCGAAGGCGAAACGGCCCCACTGCCCGCGCTGCGCTACCCCGCCACGCCGCTGGCAGGCGTAGAGCCGGTGGCAACACCATTGGGGGGGCTATTGGTGTTCCACGCCAAACCGGGCCAATACCTGCAGGCAGGCGATCTGATCGCCGAGGTCATCGACCCACTCAACGATCGCGTAACCCCAGTATGTAACACGCAACCCGGCCTGCTCTATGCGCGCTCGTTACGGCGTATGGCGACTGCCGGCATGGTCATTGCCCACGTGGCAGGTCGTGAGGCCTACCGCAGCGGCTACCTGTTATCGCCTTGAGAGTTGAGAGCCGCGCATGTACAAACTGACAATCGAAGACCTGCACAAAAGCTATGGCGAACATCATGTCTTGAAGGGTGTTTCGCTAAAAGCCAACGCGGGTGATGTCATCTGCCTGATCGGCGCCAGTGGCTCGGGCAAGAGCACCTTCCTGCGCTGCATCAACTTTCTGGAACAGCCTGATGATGGTCGTATGACCCTTGATGGCAAACCCGTTGAAATGCGTCATGACCGTCACGGCATGCACGTCGCCGATCCTGATGAGCTGCAACGAATCCGCACACGGCTGGCCATGGTATTCCAGCACTTCAACCTGTGGAGCCACATGACCGTGCTGGAGAACGTCAGCATGGCGCCACGCCGCGTGCTCGGGGTGAGCAAACACGAAGCAGAGGAGCGCGCCCGGAAGTACCTGAACAAAGTAGGCCTCGCCCCGCAACTGGCGGAGCAATTCCCGGCCTTTCTCTCCGGCGGTCAACAACAGCGCGTGGCCATCGCCCGTGCGCTGGCCATGGAGCCGGAAGTGATGCTGTTCGACGAACCGACCTCCGCGCTCGACCCGGAACTGGTTGGCGAGGTGCTCAGGGTAATTCAGGGGCTCGCCGAGGAAGGTCGCACCATGATCATGGTCACCCACGAGATGGCCTTCGCACGGCAAGTCTCAAGCCAGGTTCTGTTCCTGCACAAAGGGCTGGTCGAGGAACAAGGGTCGCCGCAGGAGGTACTGGGAGCCCCGAAAAGTGAACGCCTGCGTCAGTTCCTCAGCGGCAACCTGAAGTAAGGTAACGTGAAGGGACGACGGCTCAAGCCACAGGCGCTGGCGGCGGCTCGTCAGGCAACGTCGGCTCGCCCGGCTCCATCGGCTGCTGTGGCGTGCCCGGCTCAGGGGTATTCGGGGTGTCGGGGTCCGGCTGGCCGGGGATCCCGCCTGCACTGACAGGATGTGGGTGCGCAAGCAGCGACCATGCCAGCACACCAACCTGGTTGGGCTGCAGTATCGCCAGCTTGGCGCTGAGGGTCGGGTCGATTTTCATCAGTCACTCCCAATCAGGGCCGGTACACGTAGTGTGCGCCGGCGGCCTTCATTGGAGTACAGCATACACCCGGAATTCCCTCGCTTCGTCGCCTCAGGCGCGCGGCAAGGTCACGCCACGCTGGCCCTGGTACTTGCCACCACGATCCTTGTACGACACCTCACACTCTTCGTCTGACTCCAGGAACAGCATCTGTGCCACGCCCTCATTGGCGTAGATCTTGGCCGGCAACGTCGTGGTATTGGAGAACTCCAGGGTGACGTGACCTTCCCACTCCGGCTCCAGCGGCGTTACGTTGACGATGATGCCGCAACGGGCATAGGTGCTCTTGCCCAGGCAAATGGTCAGCACATTGCGAGGAATACGGAAGTACTCGACCGTGCGTGCCAAGGCGAAGGAGTTCGGCGGAATGATGCAAACGTCACTTTTGATGTCGACAAAACTGCCGGCGTCGAAGTTTTTCGGATCGACGGTCGCCGAGTTGATGTTGGTGAACACCTTGAACTCGTCGGCACAACGCACGTCGTAGCCGTAGCTGGAGACGCCAAAGGAGATCAGCCGGTCGGCACCCTCACCGCGCATCTGGCGCTCGACGAAAGGCTCGATCATGCCGTGCTCTTGCGCCATGCGGCGAATCCACTTGTCCGATTTGATGCTCATGGCGGTGTCCTGAAAATAGCGAGGTGAAAAAATCTGATGCGCATCTTACCGGGCCGGGCGCCGGGTTCAAAGTTCCGTGCAGCGGTGGCCGTCAGATAGCGGCCGGATGGCACTTGGACAGGCGCGACATGCACCGTCAGTCATGCATTTGTGCGAAAGCTCAACAAGACCATTGGCACGTTCTGGAAAAAGGGTTAAGGTGACGTCACTGTGCTGCACAATGTCACTGAGAATCTCTACCTGATGCAAGATTTCGATCAACACATCTTCATGAATTTTCCTGCTCTTTGCACTCAGTCTCGGCCAGGGCGTTTCCTGAACCGTAGTTAACTTTGTCCAAGGAGACATCCAATGTCCAATCGCCAAACCGGTACCGTTAAGTGGTTCAACGATGAAAAAGGCTTCGGCTTCATCACTCCACAATCCGGTGACGACCTGTTCGTACACTTCAAAGCCATCAAGGCTGACGGCTTCAAGAGCCTGAAAGAAGGCCAGCAGGTTTCTTTCGTCGCTACCCGCGGCCAGAAAGGCATGCAGGCTGAAGAAGTAGAAGTTATCTAACTTCCGCTTTTTAGCTTGAAAGAACCCCGCCCTCAACAGGCGGGGTTTTTTTATGCCCTCAGTTTGCCCGGCACTGAAATAACCGGCATTGCCGGCGATAGTATCGCCGGCGCCTACAGGTATTAGTCTTCGCTGATGGTGATGCTCGGCATCGCCGGGGTTGCGGCTTCCTGCAGCACGATCCGTGCACCGACCTGACGAGCCAGTTCCTGGTACACCATGGCGATCTGGCTCTCGGGCTCGGCGATGGCTGTTGGCTTACCACTATCAGCCTGCTCGCGAATCAGCATCGACAACGGCAATGACGCCAACAACTCGACCCCGTACTGTGCCGCCAGCTTCTCGCCACCGCCTTCACCGAACAGGTGCTCGGCATGACCACAGTTCGAGCAGATGTGTACGGCCATGTTCTCAACCACACCCAGCACCGGAATGTTCACCTTGCGGAACATTTCCACACCTTTGCGGGCATCCAGCAGGGCCAGATCCTGAGGCGTAGTCACAATAACCGAACCCGCCACCGGCACCTTCTGCGCCAAGGTCAATTGGATATCGCCCGTGCCCGGCGGCATGTCGATTACCAGGTAATCCAGATTGTCCCATGCGGTCTGTGTCACCAACTGCAGCAAGGCGCCAGAGACCATCGGGCCGCGCCACACCATCGGTGTGTTGTCGTCGGTCAGGAATGCCATGGACATGACCTCAACACCGTGAGCCTGAAGTGGCACGAACCACTTCTGATCCTTGACCTTCGGTCGGGTGCCTTCAGGGATGCCAAACATCACACCTTGGCTCGGACCATAGATGTCCGCATCCAGAATACCCACACGGGCACCCTCGCGGGCCAACGCCAGCGCCAGATTGGCAGCTGTTGTCGACTTGCCGACGCCACCCTTGCCGGAGGCTACGGCAACGATGTTCTTGACGTTGGCCAACCCCGGAATCTGCGCCTGAGCCTTGTGTGCGGCGATCACGCAGTCGATCTCGACCGTGGCCGCAGCGACACCCTCCATCCCCTCGATGGCGGTCTGCAGCACCTGCGCCCACCCTTTCTTGAACAGCCCGGCGGCATAGCCCAGTTGCAGCTTCACGCTGACGCGCTCGCCCTGGATATCGATGGCCTGGACACAGCCAGCGCTGACCGGATCCTGGTTCAGGTAAGGGTCGGTGTATTGACGAAGGACGGATTCGACGGCTGCGCGAGTGACGGCACTCATGGAGACTCCCGATAAAAGACTGAGCAAAACAGGTCACTATGCTAACCCGTGAAACACGCCCAGATACGTGCACGGGGTGAAATATATTTCCCGGCGTTTTATAGTGACCGATCTCCGTTTCATCTCTTGTAGCCGAAAGTAGCCGAGCCCCCATGTCCGAGCCACGCCAGATTCTAGTCACCAGCGCCCTCCCCTATGCCAACGGTTCCATCCACCTTGGCCACATGCTCGAATACATCCAGACCGACATGTGGGTGCGTTTCCAGAAGCTTCGCGGTAACCAGTGCATCTATGTCTGCGCTGACGATGCCCACGGCTCGGCAATCATGCTGCGCGCCGAAAAAGAAGGCATCACTCCCGAGCAACTGATTGCCGGCGTGCAAGCTGAGCACAGCAGCGACTTTGCTGACTTTCTGGTGGACTTCGACAACTTCCACTCGACCCATGCCGAAGAGAACCGGGCGCTGTCGAGCCATATCTACCTGAAGTTGCGCGAAGCCGGGCACATCGCAACCCGCTCGATCACCCAGTATTTCGACCCGGACAAGAAAATGTTCCTGGCCGACCGCTTCATCAAGGGCACCTGCCCGAAGTGCGCGGCCGAA
>JAEAMF010000735.1_pt1 | contig 33191 bp, 30 predicted proteins | sample 8958721 | NCBI WGS metagenome assembly JAEAMF01 (sample SAMN16933255, study PRJNA681124) | bioreactor sludge metagenome | isolation source: anaerobic bioreactor treating anionic surfactant - SDBS | place: India: Bengaluru | collected 2019-02-28 | reverse complement strand
CGCAATTCCGGTGGCCAGCACTACCGGGATCGGCTGCGGTCCCGACAGCTCGCGTGAGTTGCCGATCATCACGTAGCGGCCATCGTCTCCGCTCGCGGCCAGGCCAACGGCAGCCAGAGCACCAATGACCCCGCCTTCATCGCCACCCACTCCCACCAGAATCATGTCATGAGCGGCGGCGAGCTCCCGCGCCTGTGCCTGAGTCAGCACTTCGCGTTTCGCGCGCCGGCCAAACTCGATCACGGTAGGGGGCACGACCCGCGCCACGCACAATCCGGGATCGCTCCCTAACTGGAAATCATCCAGCATGATCTGTCGCACTCGCTCGCACAACGAAGCGAGGTCCACGTCACCATCTTCATTTAGAACCACGCTCTTGCAGCTATTGTGACTGGTGTAGCGGATGTTGGGGTCAACCAGCAGTTGGTGACGCAAAACACCAACGACGCTGAACTCAGAGGCGAGGTTCGTCGCAATCTGCCGGGCCAGATTGCCCGTGCCGCGCGATTCCAGGTTGTCGGTATCGTCCAGTCCGATAAAGATCATACTTGACAAACTCCCATTCGTGTTGTATAATAGTTTTGAGCATATGCCCAAAACTACATTGATATGCAAATGTCTGGAAAAAGGAGAAACCAAATGACCAAGATTTTTGTCCGCGAACGCCGGCACGTAGGTGAGGGCGCCGGCCAGCCCCGCTTTGCCATCGTAGCCCTGCAAGGAGAGGACCACCTGCGCTTCACCAAGCCCTTCGTCCGCCGGGCCGAATTGGAAAAGATCGCCGAAGCCACCGGTGCCGAGATCGTCTACCTGCCCCGCGGCGAGCACGCTGCGGAAGGTGAAGCCACGGGCCGCAAGGGACGCCAGCACCGCCGCGCCCGCAGCGAGGAGTAGGCACCTGTGCCTCGCCCGCGCAAGCGATGCGTTCTAACGCGGGTGCCTCGCCCGGCCATCTACAAACCCTCCGGCATTGCCCTGCGGGACTTGCGGCAGGTCAAACTCCTGCCGGAGGAGCTCGAAGCCCTGCGCCTGGCCGACCTCGACGGTCTCACCCAGGCGCAGGCGGCCGAGCGCATGTGTGTGTCGCGCTCGACCTTCCAGCGCATCCTCGAACGTGCCCACAGGCATGTTGCGCTGGCTCTGACCGAAGGCCTGGCCTTGCGCATCGCCGGAACCAGGCGCGACGTCGCCACGGCCAATCCCGACCTCGCCGTTCCCCGGCAAACAGTTGCCGCAGAGCAGAGCGTGGGTCGTCGCGGCCAGCGCCGTCGCCGGCAGGTCTGACGCCCGTACGACTCGCGCAGGCTATGAGCCTGCGCGAGACCTCGGCCATTATACGGCGCGGTAGATACGCGTCCCCGGGTTCTCCCCTTTCAACGCCCGTGTCAGGTTGCCCTTTTCCAGGCCGTTGACGATCAGCACCTCGCGGACCGTGCGTGACCGGGCCAGAGCGTTCAGCATGGTACGCTCCACCGCCAGGTCGGCCAGGTCCATCTTGAGCAGCTCGCCGACCTCGATCTCCGGAATGAAATCCGCCACGGGATCCTTCTTCGGGTCGGCAGTGTACAGCCCGCGCTCATCCTTGACCAGAATGCAGCGCCTGGCCCCCAGCACCTCGGCGGTCAGAAAGGCACCGGCATCGGTGCGGTGCGGCGGGATGCGGCCACGCTCGGCCGGCTCTTCCCACAGCCCGTAGGGCGGCATGGCGTGCATCACCGGAATCAAGCCCATGGCCAGGAAAGCCGGCAATTGCACGACATCATCGTGCCCGATCTTGACGCCACCGCGCGGCGTCAGGAGGGTCGAGATCATCAGCGCGTTCTGCTCGCTGATGCTGGTGCCCAGCTTGGCCAGGACGCCCGTGGACATGCCCAGGTCCAGGGCAATGGCATACGCGTGGCGGCTGCGCGTGCCACCGCCGGTCACGATGAGCATCTGGTGCTGCTTGCGCGCCGCGGCGATTTCGTCGACCAGCGGGAGAACCACCTTGGCACCACGGTCGATGATGCTCTGCCCGCCCAGCTTGATGACATTCAGCTCCGGCAGGGGGCGAAAAATGTCCTCCCTCTCCGTGCTTTCCAGCAGGCCCTTGTCCATCAATGACTCGGCCATCAACGCAGTCTCAATGTGCAGGCGCCCGCTCTTTTCTCTGACCAGTCCCATCGTTATCTCCTTTAGCTGCGTTCAGCGCTCCTGACGCACGTCACTTCTTGTACTCGTGCTTCTGGTTCGCGCCGTGTACGCCCTTTAGAATCTCGATGCCATGCGGCAGTGCCGGCAGAATCGTCTCCAGGTTCTCCTGGACCGCCCTGGCGCTGCCGGGCAGGTTCACGATCAGCGTGCCTTTGCGAATGCCGGCAACGGCCCGCGAAAGCATGGCATGTGGGGTGAGCCCGGCTCCCTCTCTCCTCATCGCCTCGGCCAGACCGGGAGCCTCCCGCTCGATGACCTCGCGCATCGCCTCGGGAGTCACATCGCGCGGCGCAAATCCGGTCCCGCCCGTGGTGAGAATCAGGTCCACGCCCTGCTCATCGCACCAGGCGATCAGGGTGCGAGCGATGAGCTCACGCTCATCGGGCACGCAGCCGGTCAGTTTGACCTCGGCGCCCAGGCGCTCGGTGACGATCTGCCCAATCAGAGGGCCGCTCTTGTCCTCGGCCTCCCCCCGTGAGCAGCGATCGCTGATAGTCAAAACCCCCGCCGTGATGCCCATCCCACCCTCCATTACGTTTTACGTTTTACGCTTTACGTTTTACTGGCAGGCCCATCCACCCGGCATCCAGTGCCCCAGTCCAGCATCATCACCTGCACGCGACTTCCGGCAGCGACCGCGGGCCACTCCTCGGGGATCACCGCCAGCCCATTGGCTTCCACCATCGAGCTGAGAATCCCCGACCCCTGATCTCCGGTGAGGTAGGCCCGGTACTGGCCCTCCTGCTCTTCAACACGCACACGCACATAGTGCCGGCGGTCGTCCTTGCGTTTGATCCCATCGACCAGCGTCGCTTCGATCACCGGCCGTCTCCACTCGGTAATACCCTGCATCTTCAAGATCGCCGGACGGGCGAACGTCTCGAAAGAGACCATGGCCGAGACGGGGTTGCCCGGCAAACCCAACAGGGGCACATCACTGATGCGCCCAAACGCCAGCGGCTTGCCCGGTTTCATGCGCACGCGCCAGAAGGTCATTTCCCCTTCCGTGGCCAGAACCTGCTTGACGACGTCAAAATCACCCACGGACACTCCGCCCGAGGTAATGAACAGATCCACCCCCTGAGCGAGGCCGCTGCGAATCCTGGCGGTGAGCTCCTCAACCTGGTCATGGGCAATGCCGAGCATAATGGGAACACCACCCGCAGCCATCACCTGGGCGGCATTGGAATAGCTATTCGAGTTGCGAATCTTGCCCGGCAAGAGCGGGGCATCGATCTCCACCACCTCGTCACCGGTTGCCAGGATGGCCACCCGTGGCCGGCGGATCACCTGTACCTGGCTGCGCCCCAGTGTGGCCAGCATACCCAATTCCTGCGGCCGGATATGACTGCCCCGGTGGAGGACCAGAGCCCCTCTGCGCACGTCCTCACCGGCAGAGCGAATGTTCTCCGCCATACAGACCGGTTTGCGGACGTCCACCCACTCACCGTCGCGCTGCGTCTCCTCGAACTGAATCACCGCATCGGCACCGGGCGGAACCGGCGCGCCGGTCATGATGCGGATCGCGGTCCCCTGCGTCACCACCGTCTGGCTGACATAGCCCGCCGCCAGGTCCCCGATGATGCGCAGTCGTCTGGGCGTCTCGGCCGTGGCCCCGGCCGTATCGGCAGCCAGCACCGCGTAACCGTCCATCGCCGTATTGGCGTGAGGCGGGATGTCCTCGTTGGCATGGACGTCCTCGGCCAGCACCCGTCCCAGGGTCTCCAACACCGGCACGGTCTCGGGCTCCAGAATATGGAAATGGCTCAGCAAGAGGTCCGTCGCAGCCTCCACACTGAGCATGGGATACATCTCACTCACGCCTCACTCCTCCACTCCGACCCATCAGTCCATACTTCTTTCTTCCAGATGGGCACGATTTCTTTCAGCCGGTCAATCGCGTAATGCAGAGCATCAAACATCTCCGGCCGGTGCGCCGCCGACAGAGCGATGACGACACTGGCCTCGCCAATCTCCATCCGCCCCACGCGGTGCACGATAGCCACCTGGCGGATGGACTTCCACCGCTCCTGGATCTCGGCCCCGATCTGGCGTAGCGTCTCCTCGGCCATCTCCGGGTACGCTTCGTATTCCAGGTACAGTGTCTGGCGGCCTTCCGTGTTGTCACGCACAACGCCGACAAAGGTCACCACCGCCCCGTTCTTCGGATCCGCCAGCCGCGCGATCACCTCATCGGCGGATAGCGCTCCGCTCGTAATCTCAAACAGCTTCGCCACTTCCCCTCCAACACACGTAGGGCAATCTTCAGATTGCCCCGCAACACAACCTACTTCTAGATGGGCAATCTAAAAGATTGCCCTACAAGATTGCTCATCCGCCGCCAACCGGCGGAACCAGCGCAACCTCGTCTCCATCGTGCAGCTCAGACTCCACCGGCGCATACTGGCGGTTCACCGCTGCGCGGACAGCACCCATCTGCGGGCGTAATGCCGGATACCGCTTCGCCAGCGAATCCATCAGGTCCTGAACCGTGGCCCCCAACGCCAGTTCCTGATCCACATGAGCCGTTCCAGCCACTTCGCGCAGCGCCGCAAACAATCTGACCTGTACCTTCATTCCTCAGCCTCAAGGACAATATCGCCGCTCTTGCCGCCGCTCTTGCGCAACAGGCGGATATTGCCAATGCGCATCGTCTTTTCCGCGGCTTTGGCCATGTCGTAGATAGTCAGGGCCGCCACACTGACCGCGGTGAGCGCTTCCATCTCCACACCGGTCTTGCCCGTGCAGCGCACCGTAGCCGTAATCTCGATGCGCGACCGCGCTTCGTCGATGCGGAAATCCACATCCACCTTGGTCAACAGCAGAGGGTGGCAGAGCGGGATCAGCTCCGGAACACTCTTGGCCGCCAGAATCCCGGCCACCTGAGCCACAGCCAGCACGTCGCCCTTGGGCAAACCCTTCTCGACGATCAGGCGCAACGTCTCCGGGCGCATGGCAATCTCACCGCGCGCGGTCGCTACCCGTTCCGTATCCGCTTTCTCACCGACATGCACCATCTGCAGCCGGCCATCCTTATCGATATGCGTCAGCTCCACCGCACCCTCCGAGGAAATGCCAAACGACAAAACCCGAGTGACGAGTCGAGGGACCCGGGCTGTCTGCTTTCTGCTACCTGTCGCTACTGCACCCTGTGCTCTTTGCAGGGCTGTCTGCTACCCACTACCCGCCAATCTGAGACATGACCCGGTTCTCGGGATGGCCACACTCGTTCAGATGGTGCTGCCGCGGCTTGCTCTCAATGGCCTGCAGGATCAGCTCCTTGAGCCGGGCGACGTCCGCTCCCTGGCGCAGCGGAGTGCGCAGGTCGATCTCGCCGTCGGACAGCAAACAGGGGCGCAGCTGTCCGTCAGCGGTCAGACGCAGACGGTTGCAGTGGTAACAAAAGTGCTCGCTGACCGGTGTGATAAAGCCAATGGTGCCCCTGGCCCCCGGCAGGCGGAAGTAGCGCGCCGGCCCACTGCCCGTCGCGGTCAGCTCCGGCTCCAGATTGCCCAGTGCGATCTCAATCCGCTGGCGTATCTCGTCGGCGGTCACCACCATCCCGCGCCAGGTATGGTCATCCGCCGGCGCGGTAGTCCCCACCGGCATCCACTCAATAAAGCGCACATTCCAACCGGCCCCCATCGTCCGCCAGGCCAGGTCCACTACCTCGTCGTCATTCGTTCCGCGCATCACCACAGTATTGATCTTGACCGGCTCCAGACCGGCTTGATGCGCCGCCTTGATTCCGGCCAGGACATCCTCGAGGCGCCCGCCACGGGTAATCGCCAGAAAGCGCTCCGGGCGCAGCGTGTCCAGGCTGATGTTGACGCGATCCAGCCCGGCTGCAGCCAGCTCCTGGGCGTAACGCGGCAGCAGGGTGCCGTTGGTGGTCATGGCCAGATCCTCAACCCCGGGAATCGCCCTCAGCATCCGCACCAGATCGGGCATCCCAAGCCGCACCAGGGGCTCGCCGCCCGTCAGGCGTATCCGGGTGATGCCCAGCTCGGCGGCCGCATGCACAATCAGCGCGATTTCTTCGTAACGCAGGACCGTTTCATGTGCAATCCAGGGTATGCCCTCGGGCGGCATGCAATACTGGCAGCGTAGATTGCAGCGGTCTGTCACGGAAACCCGCAGGTAGTTGATCGGACGACTGTAACCATCGAGATGGGCCATATCGGGACTCAACTTTCCGTCGCAGTGTGGCTGGCTCCGGCAAGAGGTGGCGGGAACAAGGTACAAAAAACGGCGCACCCTCGAAAGGAGGCAGGCGCCGGTTCGTTCACGACCCGCTGCCATTCTCCTTTCCAAACACGGGAGGCGCAGCCGTTTCCGGCTACACCCTATCGCCCAATGTCCATCGGCCCGTCAGGCCCCAGAACGATCGGGTCGGAGAACAGCTCTAATTTGTGACGTATTGTACACTGCTTCGTGAAAACAGGCAAACGACTGGTATAGACCACTTACGGAGCGGGAGGCAGCTCTCGCACGAGGTGCCTAGTCCTCATCCTCCATGCCTTCATCGTCGTCAGGCCCTGCCCCACCAGATTCGTCGTCCAGGCCGAGAACCAGCAGGTCTAGCGGCTGGCGACCCAGCTCCAGCTCGGCCAGGGCGTCTTCTGCCGCCAGGCGCATGGCCTCATCGGCGCTGCGCGCACAGCGTTCCAGAACGCGCTTGGCCTTTTCTCCGCCGATCTGCCCCAGAGCCCCGACCGCGGCGAACTGCACCTCACGATCCGGGTCGGAGACCAGCCGGATCAGCTCCGGCACGGCGGCCTTGGCCTCCAGCTCACCACAGGCGCGAGCTGCCTCGTAGCGCATGGCCGGATTGGCATTGTGCAGCTCCCCGCGCACCGTCTCCGACCAGTCCGGGTCGGCGCTGCGCCCCATGGCAAAGACGGCGCTGATGCGCATCGGTTCAGCGGGCTCCTGATAGGCCGCCGCAATGATATCGTGCACGCACGGCTCATCCCAGTAAGCGATCGACTCGACCGCGCGCCGCCGCACATCCAGAACCTCTTCACGGTCCGCCACCGCTTCGAGAAGCGCACCGCGTACCAGTTTGGAGTAACGCTCCTCGAGCTCCTCCAGCTCACCCAGCAGCACAAAGCGCCCCAGCGAGGCCGCCGCAGCCGCGCGCGGTGAGGCGGACTTGTCCTTGCGCAACAGGTGTACCAGCGGTGCGATGAGCGTGACGCCTTCGTCCTCCCACAAGCCTTCAACGGACGCGGTGCGCACTTGCTCGTCTTCATCCTCCATCGTCACGCGAAAGAGCGCGTTAAAGTCAAGCTCAAAGTTGGCTTCCGCGTTCTCGGCGAGGGCAGTGACGATCTGACGCCGCCGCTCTACAGGCAAAGTCGGCCACTGGCGGCGAAAGATGCGGCTCTCTTCGCTGCTCGGTGCAGACAGGGCGTACAGCACCAGACTCGAGAGCGTGGCACGTTTGTCCCCGAGCTGTTGCATCGCTTCTTCAAAGGTGAGGCACTCGTTGTTTCTCATCACAGATACTCCCGTTCTTGCGGCAATGGCCTCTGCTAATACCAGAAAAAGTCGCGCGTTTGACCGGGCGCGCTGATCGCCACGCCGTCACGTCCCCCATCCGGTTTGGTGCCGGTCTGCTTCATTACCGTCACATCCCACTCAAAGACACGCTCCGATTGACCGGCTTTGGTGTACAGATCACGGGGCACGATCCAACTACTGTCCTTCGTCCAGGTGCCGCTGTACTGCGTGACACCATCGGCCTTGAAACGCAAGCTGAGGGCGTACCACTCGTCCTCGGCCAGAACCCCTGCGGGCGCCCACTGCAACTGGATCTGGGCGCCACCACCCCGGAACTCGAAACCATCGTCAGGGGACAGCAACTGTGGTGTGCCAAAGGGCGGCGTGGGCGTGCGCGTCGCCGCGGGGCGCCGCGTGGGGGTCACCGTCGGAGGCACTGGTGTTTCAGTCTGCGGCACAGCGGTCAGGGTAAGGGTAGCGCTGGGCCTTGGCGTCCGAGTCGGCGCTGGCGTGCGCGTGCCCGTAGGGGTGGCCGTGAACGTCGGCGTGACAAAGAGCGCCACTTCGGGTATCTGTACTTGCTCCGGCAAAGCGCGCAGTTCGGCCCAGACCCGCTGAAGCCGGGCCGAATAGCGCGGCAGGTACCTCTGGCCCAGGTAGGCCAGGCCCCCCACGATGGCGACAATCAGCAGCAACTGCAGGTACCCTTGCCAGCTCCGCCGTAGTGGGGCACCGCAATAGGGACAGACACTTAGACCGGATGACACCCGTCTCTGGCAGGAGCGGCAGCGCAGCTTGCCGCGCAGCAGCCGGATACGCCGCACCGTGGCCCCACACCAGGGGCACATCGTCAGGCCGGGCTTTACTTCTGCACCACAAGTCGGGCAGCGCATGGAACCCTTCCGTCCTATGGCAGCAGCGACTCGCCGCTGAGCAGGCGCGTGATGTCAAAGTACGAAACGACCAGCATCAAGCCCACCAGCACCAGCAGTCCAATCAGGTGCACCAGACCCTCGTGCTGCGGCGCGACACGCCGGCCACCGCGGAGCCTTTCCAGAAGGATAAAGGCGATGCGGCCACCATCCAGCGCCGGCAGTGGAAACAGATTGAACAGCGACAGGTTAATGCTGATCAACCCGGTCAACCGCATCAGGTTAGCCAGGCCTGTGCGCGCCACAAGCCCGCTGATCTGGAAGATGCCGACCGGTCCGGTGATCTCCCGGGGCGAAACGGCGCCACGCAGCAACTGGCCGAACCCGGCAAGGGTCATCCACAGCGCCGACCAGGTTTGCTGAATGCCCAGCCAGGGCGCTTCCCACAGCGGCGGTCGCACGGTCTCTACCGCCCAGCCCTCCTGCATGCCCATTCCAATCCCCATCGCTCCTTGCCCTTCAGGGGGGTGGACTCGCGGGGTCAAGCGCACGGTCAAGGATTCCGATCCGCGCAGCAGGGAGAGACTGATCTCTTGCCCGAGCAAACGCTGCGTGCGCACGTACAGGTCCTCCGTGTTGCGTACCGTCTGGCCCTCGATGGCCGTGATGAGATCACCGGTCTGCAAGCCCGCGACCTCCGCCGGTGACCCGGGCGAGACGGAAGTGACCAGCACACGGCCCACCGCAATCTGCTCCCCCATCGCCGCGGCCACCGCAAAGAGCACCACGGCCAGCAGCAGGTTCATGACTGGCCCGGCCACCAGGGTGCGGATGCGTGCCCAGGCGCTCTTGCTGGCAAAGCTGCCGGGGGCCTCAGGATCTTCCTCACCCACCATGCGCGTGAATCCGCCCAGCGGGATGGCATTCAGCGTATACTCCACACCGTCGCGCACCGCCAGCGTCTTGATCCGCGGCGGGTAGCCAAAGCCGAACTCCAGGACGGTGATCCCCGCCCTCCTGGCAAACCAAAAGTGGCCCGCTTCGTGCACCAGCACGACCAGGCCAAACACGAGAACAAACGCAACAGCACTCAGTAACATGGTTTATCCTTATCTCCTCCGCTCACGAACTTCCATTATACCTTGGAATGGCCCGGAGGACAAACGACAGTCCTTGAGAGGTAGAGCGATCTTTCAGATTGCCCGGGAGCACAGCCCCCCTAAGCCACGATCAGCGTGCCGGGATTAAGATGACCGTCGGTCAGAGCGCTTTCCAGCAGGCCGGGTTCCAGGCCGGAGAGGAGGGCCACCTCGAGGGAGGGCATCGCGCGCACCAGTTCAACCATGCCCTGCACCTTACTGCGCATGCCGCCCGTGACGTCCACGCCATGCGAACCGCCGAGCACGCTCTGCGTCTGCTCAGCGGCGCTGGCCTGCAGCACCGGCACCAGATGAGCCTGCGGGTCGTGGTGCGGATCGGACGTGTAGACGCCCTTCACCTCCCCCACCAGCAGAATGCGCTGCGGGAGAAGGATCCGGGCCAGGTAGGCGAAAATGGTCTCGGTGGAGATAATCGTGGAGCCCCAGAGATCGTCCAGCGCCACGTCACCGTAGACGAGCGGCGCCAGCGCGTGCTCGAGAGCCGCTTGAACCGGATGCACGGCCAGCTCCTGCAGCTCTCCCCCCCGGCAGCGCGCCGAGGCGGACGGCTGGATCGAGACGACCGGCACGCCCTCTTCCAGGAAGAGGTCAGTAACCATGCGGTTCAGTCGAGTGGCTGCTGCGCCCGTCTCGGCATACCCGCGCCAGTCCGCGACGCCGGACTGCACGTGGTAGCGCCGGGCCACCATGTGGCCGAAGGAGCCACTGCCGTGCCCGAGCAGCAGGCGCAGGTCGCCACGGTTTGCCAGAGCCCGGCGCACCTCTGCCGCCAGCCGCCGGATCGCTTCCGGCCTGGCCGCCGCGGCGACGTTCTTGTCGGTAATGAGCGATCCACCAAGCTTGACAAAGACCAGCTCAGCCAATGATCACGTCCTCACCCCTGACCCGCACCGGGTCACCGGTCTTAATCTGCGTTATGTCCACATGGTCCACCATCGGGATGTTGGCTATGATGGCGCCCACGGCGACAATCGCTTCGCTGCGCGCATTGATGATCGCCGCCGGGGCCCGGCCGCGCCTGGCCAGCCGGTACAACGTGTACGAGCCGACGGTGCTGCCCTTGCCCGTGGGAAAGACCAGCACCCGGCCGGCGATGGATTGCCCGTGCAAGGGATGCCCCGGTTCGATCACCACGCCGGTCTCGGCATCCACTCCCCCCAGAAAGCCGATCGCCGCCGTTGAGACCAGCGCGGCACCACACGCCTCGCCGCGATGAATCACCCGCCCGCGTAGCGTTAGCATCGCGAGCTTGCCTCCCGGCCGGCCCAGCGCCCGGTCAGCGCCGCTGCGACACACTGCTCCAGCGTGCCCAGTCGCCGCTGCAGCCCCGAGTGCATCGGCGCATAGAAGGCGGCCTTGGCCGAGTTGGTGGCCATCCCTCTGAACCCCATCTCCTCCACCGGCGCCACCACCGGGCAGGTATCCGCAAATACCCGGGCCCCGGCTGCTTCGATGCGCCCCACCAGTCCCGCCTGCTCCGCCGCCTGGTATACGCCACGGGAAGTAGTGATCCACAGGGTAGCCGTCACCCGCTTCCCCCCCAGCAGCTCAGCCACGCGTCTTACGTCCGCCAGCGTGCTGTGCGGGCAGCCCACGCTGACAAAGTCAATTGCCTCCAGCGGCGAATCGAGCGCAACATATCCCTCAGCCAGGCTGTCAATGATCATGGTCGGCAGGGCACCCGTTGGCAGTGCGGAGGGGGCTTCTGGTGTCACCCCTTCGACGTGATAAAGCGCCACGGCACCGCTGGCACCCATGGCCGCGCCCAGGGCCATCCAGTGTTCCTGGTGCGCTAGAAACCCGGTTTCTTGAAGAAACTGGGTTTCTGAATCTGCAAGAAGCCGGAAATACGGCACGCCATCGCCCACTTGCCGGCCAACCAGGTAACCCAGCGCCCCATAGTCCGTCTCGCTCCGCAGGGAGCAGCGCACCTCAACCACGTGCGTCGCGCGACGGTATTCGGCCAGGTGCAGCCCGCAGGCAGCCGTGCGTCCGGTAATGGCCGCGGCCAGAGCGCTCGGCCCGCCCTCGCGGTTGCTTCGTGCGCCCAGGACCGAGTTGGCGTAGCTGACAGCGGAGGATTCGCTCCAGGCCAGATGCTCGCCGGCGCGCGGGGCATAGCCAACGAGGTAGGGGGTGCACGTACAGGTGGGCGCGACACCCATGGCGGTCAGCGCGGCAATGACCCGCTGTTGCTGCCGGGCGAACTCGGGTGCGATTCCCATCTCGCGCCAGCGTTGCAGGTCCATACCTGCCGGATTCATGAACGCCGGCACGCAGACACGTGCGCCCTGCGCCGCCCATTCCTCGAGGAACTCGAGACCCGCGTCGCCGAGATTCTTGTAGCTGACTCCGGCAATCTGCGCGCTGGCCACAGGCACCAGAGCCGCCGCATCGTACACCTCGGCCAGGGCGATGATAATGCGCATGGCTTTCTGCACCGCCGGCCCTGCGTCGCCGGCCAGCATCGCCCGTTCTTCTGCGCTTACTTCCACGGGTACTCCTGGGCTCTCTAGTCCGGCAACAGCCACTCAAACACGAGGTAGATGGCAAGAGCCAGCCCCACGAACAGGAGCAACAACTGCCAGAACTCGGCATGAATCCACACCACGATGTGCAGTTTCTGCCAGATGAGCAGAAAGGCAAACACAAAAGCCAGCCCCAACAGCAAGCGCCTCGTTAGCCTACGCATGTTAGTCCTTCTTCAAGACGTACTGATTCACCGACACGAATGGATACCGGGTTCTACGAAAGGCGTTTCGTTCCGCTTCGGTCCGCAACTCACCCGCTGGCTTGATCCAGGGGATGGTTGCGTCAATGCCCACCTTGGCCGTGCGCGACTTTTGTCCGGGCACATGCAGCGCCGAGGGGTCCAGAGAGCTGCCGCCCTGATCCGGCCAGACGACCATACTGGTGTCGGCTTGCACTCGTGTGGCGATGGACCACTCCAGCTCGGCCGGGTCGTAGATGTTGATGTCATCCTCGACAACCAGCACATGCTTGAGCGAAGGGTGGCCCTGCAAAGCCGCTTCCATGGCGCGCCGGCCATCGTCCGCGTGCCGCTTGCGAATCTGCACCACTGCGTGCAGCCACGAACCTCCCCCCGGCGTGAGCAGCACGGTCACACAATCGCACAGCCGGCTCACCTGGTCGTAGATGGTCGGCTCGCGCGGCATGCCCATCAACAGCTTGTGCTCCAGGCCGCCGGGGAGCAGCGCCTGGTAGAGAGCGTCGCGGCGATGGGTGATGCACTGGATTTCCACAACGGGCTGCTGACGGACCAGGTCCATGGTCTCCGTCAGGTCCAGGAAGGGACCTTCGTCCACACACTCTCGCGTGATGTGTCCCTCCAGCACAATCTCCGCATCGGCCGGCACCTCCAGGTCTACCGTGCGGCACTTGACCAGGGGCGCAGGGGCCAGCGCATTGGCCAGCGCGAGCTCATCCGTCCCCGGTGCCGGGCTCATCGCCGCTGCCAGGAGCACGGCCGGCGCATTGCCGATGCAGATGGCAATCTCCAGCCCGCCCGGAGCCTTCTGCCAGGCAGTGTGCGTGCCCCGCCCCTCGACCAGCCGGATGGCAAAACGCCGGTCGTCCAGCCGCAGCAGGCGGTGGAAGGACAGGTTACGGCCCAGCTCAGGGTCTTTCACCACGGCCACACCCGCCGAGACGTAGGGTCCCCCATCGGCAGACAGATGCGTCAGTATAGGCAGGTGGCTCAAGCAGACCCGTTCGTCCACAACCTCCTGGCATGGGGCATCCGCTACCATCTCGGGCGCCACCGGGTGATGCAGAGCCTGGCGCAGGGCCGCAAGCAGTCCCTCCCGGGCGATGCCCAGCCCCAGTGCCAGCAGGTCACGCCGCGAGCACAGCCCGGCCACAACCGGATAGCCCGACCCGGTGGCATGCTCAAACCTGACGGGCTGTTCGCCCAGAGCGTGGATGACCGTCGCCATCTCCAGGTGGGGATCTACCGGGCGCACAACGGTCAGCAAGCGCCCGGCGCTTTCGAGGTCGCGCAAGTACCGGCGCAGGCTCATGCTTCCGTTTCCTGCGGGGGTAGAGTCTCGGCCGGGGGCACCGTTTCGGCCTCCTCCGCCACACGCGTCAGGCGGAAGAAGTCAAGGTCGCGCACCACGGTTGTATCGCCAAAGATGACCCGCGCTTCAGCCAGCACCTGGCTCGCCGCATAGCGACGCGAGATATGGGTCAGGTAGAGCTTTTTGACCCCTGCTTCATAGGCCAGGGTAGCGGCCATGGAGGCGGTCAGGTGGCCAAAACGCTGTGCCATGTCGGCCTCGACATCCAGATACGTAGCTTCGATGACCAGGGCATCGGCGTTCGCCGCATACTGGACCAGGCTATCCGTCTCGGCCGCGTCGCCCACCCAGGCCAGCTTGACTCCGGGGATCATCGGCCCCAGCACCTGCTCCGGCTGAATCACCGTCCCGTCAGAGAGGGTGACCTGTGTGCCACGCACCAGCAACTTGCGTTCCGGGCCGGCCGGGACGCCCAGGCGCTCGGCCTCTTCGGCCAGAAAAGGCCGGTGGCTCTCCTCCTCGAACAAGTAGCCAAAGCAGCCCGGGCCGCGGTGCACAACCGGGAAGGCGGTGACAGTCAGGTTGCGGTGTCGCCAGATGATGCCCGGCTGGACCTCGTGATAGTCGATCTTGAGCTGAACCTCACCGCCGCGCAAGACCACATTCATCAGGTCACGGACCCGTTCCAGCGCCCAGCCGCCGCCGTAAATCGCCAGGTGGCTGCCTGCTTCCCAACGGGCAAAAGTCGAAACCAGGCCACCCAGCCCCAGGATATGGTCGAGATGGCCATGTGTCAGCAGTATCTTATCAAGGCGTTTGAAACCGATGCCGCTGCGCAGAATCTGGCGCTGCGTCCCTTCGCCGCAGTCCATCAGAAAGCGCTGATCCTCGTGCATGACCATGGCCGCGGACAGGCCCCGCTCCACGGAAGGAGCCGAGGCCGACGTGCCCAGAAAGACGAACTCGATCATCAGACACCTCTCCCGGCATGTGGCGCCAGGCGCCAATGCACGTTGTCATGTGGCAGAGCGCGCCGAGCACGCGGGGCAGCAAGAAACGGCGGCTCTGACTGGCCCTGCCTTCCTGCTGTTCCCTGCGTGCCCGGCAGCGAGAACCGTACGGAGTGGAGCCCCGGATGAGTGTACGGGCAGCGGCTAGGCGCTAGCCGCGCTGCTCAACAAACTGCCTCCACTCGCCGTGGACACCATCATCGGTCACACCGTAGTAGATGTGCAGGCGGCCGTCACTCCCCCGCTGCACAAAGTCGTAGAACTTGCGCCCGGAACGGCGCTGCACCTTCCACAACCCGAGGTTCCCCGACCACTTGACCTGCTCGGCCTGCACGGGCCGCATCTCATTCTCGGTGATGGCATATCGCCACAGGCGGCGCGCTGACGTGCGGGTGACGTTCTGCACAACGTTGCCATTGCGCAGGTCGCGCAGCGAGTAGTACTTGGTGCCTTCGCGTTCGGTGACCTCGACGACCTCCACACCGGTGCGTGGTGCTGCGACGAGCCCTTCGGGCACCGGAGCGGGTGGCGGGGTAGCCGCTTTCGGCGACGGAGCCAGCACACCCAGCGCTCGCCGCACCAGCTGCACGATTTCGTCCCGCAGTGCCCGGCTGGTCTCCGCCTCCTGGCGGATATACACTTCCGTGCCAGTCAACGCGTAGGGAGGGTTTTCGCCCTTGGGAACCGTCACGCGCAGCACATTTTTGCCCTCGCTCTTCAGCACGTCAATATCCACCTTGAGCGGTGGCGTCAATGCCCGGCTGATCTCTTCCACCAGCATGCGGCTCGCTTCTTCCGGCCGCTCCACACCGGTAACCCGTGCCTTGGGCTTGGCGCCGGCGCCCACATAGATGGTGCCACCGTTGGTGTTGGCAAAAGCCGCCACATCCCGGAGGATTGCCTGCAGGGGGCTGCCTTTGCGCGTCAAGCTCTCATGAAACGACTGCACGATGCTGGGGCCCGCGTCCTGGGCCGCCCGCACGAAATCGAGAGGCGTCTCGGCCGCCGCCTGATAGGGTCTAGTGCGGGTAAAGTCGTTGCCCAGCAACACCTCTTTCAGGGCCTCAAAGCTCACCTCGGGCAGAAGGATCTCCGTTACCCGCTCCCCGATGCCCAGCGCATGCTTGTCCTTCGGGTCGCGTTCCAGGCGATGCGCATCCGAGCCCTGAATGCAGTGCATACGGCGCGGATACTCCGGTTTGGATCCATCGTAGAACGAAGCCGTACTGCGGCGCCTGGACTCGGCCAGGTCCGTCACCTCCAGGGCGTGCAGATTGGGATCCTGGGTATAGGCAATCTTGGTCTGGCCGCCAAAGTCAAAGCCGCGCATGGCCACCCCGTGGGTGGAATCGGCATGTGCGGCAATCACCAGCCCGCCCGCCTCGGCAATCAACCGGTAGGCCGTCAGGACGTCCGAAGTTGCCCCGACCTCGCTCGAACCCTGGTCCAACCTGTCCGCCGGAATACGCAGGTTGAGCAGCAGATGCTCCAGCTCTCGAACCGGAGTCTCAGGCGGGAAAATACCCAGAATGTGGAAACCCAGGGTTGCGGTGAATTCAAAGCCGGGCAGAATAAGCACCTTTCGTCCCAGGCGGCGGTACTCCTCCAATTCGCGGCGTTCGTCGTCACGCAGGCGATTCAGCCGTTCCAGAAGTCCCAGTTCCTGGATTCTCGTGCGAATGGTGTTGATACCGGCGACCGTGTTGTGGTCGGTGAGGGCGACAATATCCAGGCCGCGCTCTTCGGCTTTTTGCAGAATCTGCAGATAAGCGATATTCGGTTGTTCGTAGCAAGCGGATGATGCCGGCGTGTGGATATGCAAATCCATGCGCCGCCAGGTCATTCGCTCCTGTTCTTTCTTTGCTTCATTCGAAGGGACATTTCTATGCTTTGTCACTTGTCCGTTCTTTCTTCCTCCTTTTGTTACTCATTGTGTTTTCGCTCGGCCTGGTCTCTCGCTTTGTCGGGCGGGTGCCACCGGTCTTGGCCCGTACGCCAGGCGCCAGCTTGGGCAGGCCGCTCACCAGCGCCGCCGCGAGCACGTCCTCCACCGTGTCCGCCAGGACGAATTTCATCTCCTTTCTGACTTCTTCAGGGACCTCTTCCAGGTCCGGCTCGTTGCGCCGCGGCAGGATCACGGTATCGAGCCCGGCACGCCGGGCGGCCAGCGTTTTCTCCTTCAGGCCGCCAATGGGCAGCACCTGGCCGCGCAGCGTAATCTCGCCGGTCATGCCCACCTTGGGGTTCACCGGCGTGCCCGTGAGCAAAGACACCAGCGCCGTGGCCATGGTCACCCCGGCCGACGGCCCGTCCTTCGGGATGGCGCCCGCCGGGATATGCAGGTGCAGATCGCTCCTGGCAAACACCTCATCCGCAATCCCGAGGTCTTTGGCCTTGGAGCGCACATAGCTCAACGCCGCCTGCGCCGACTCTTTCATCACATCGCCAAGCTGGCCGGTGACCAGAAAGCCCTTGCCACCGGTCATCCGCGTGGCTTCAATGAAGAGGATGTCCCCGCCGGTGACCGTCCATGCCAGACCGATGGCCACTCCGGGGATCATCGTCCGTTCGGCCGCCTCGAAGAAAAAGCGCGGCTTGCCCAGCATCTCCTGGACCGCTTCGGGGGTAACGACCGTCTTGCCGGTCACCTCCCCCGCCGCGATTTTGGTGGCTACTTTGCGGCAGACTGAGCCAATCTCGCGCTCCAGGTTGCGCAGCCCGGCCTCACGCGTGTGGTCACGGATGATCTTCTGCAGTGCTTCGTCGGTGAATTCGATTTCATCCTGCTTCAACCCGCTCTCGCGCAATTGTCGCGGGACCAGGTAGTTGTGGGCGATCTTGACCTTTTCTTCCTCGGTGTAACCCGAGAGCTGCAGAATCTCCATCCGGTCCTTCAACGGGTCCGGGATGGGATCGAGCAGGTTCGCCGTGGTGATGAACATCACCTGCGACAGGTCGAACGGGACATCCAGATAGTGATCGCGGAAGTCACAGTTCTGCTCCGGATCCAGCACCTCCAGCAGTGCCGATGACGGGTCACCGCGCCAGTCCATGCCGATCTTGTCCACTTCATCCAGCATAAAGACCGGGTTCCTGGACCCGACGCGCTTGATGGCCTGGATGATCCGCCCCGGCATCGCCCCGATGTACGTGCGGCGGTGGCCGCGAATCTCGGCCTCGTCACGCATGCCGCCCAGCGACATGCGGGTGAACTTGCGCCCCATCGCCCGCGCGATGGATTGACCCAGGGAGGTCTTGCCCGTGCCGGGCGGCCCCACGAAGCACAGGATAACGCCTTCCCGTTCGCGGCGGATATGGTCCACCGTCTCCTCGGGCTCGCTCGCGGGCGCCGGCGCGGCGCGCTTGGCCGCTCCGTCGGCGCTTTCGGCCTGGCCCGTTTCGGCGCTCGCCTGAGCTGACTCAGGGGGAGGTGCGGCCGGCTTGCGCTCCTGGCGCAGTTTGCGCACCGCCAGATACTCCAGAATGCGGTCTTTGACCTTTTCCAGGTCATAGTGATCTTCATCCAGGACCTTACGCACGCGGGCGATGTCCAGGTTATCGGTCGTGGCCACCTGCCAGGGCATGCTCACCAGCCAGTCCAGGTAGGTCTTGATCACCGAGTACTCGGCGGCCGCAGGCGGCATCTTGGACAGACGGTCCAGCTCGCGGCGCGCTTCCTTTTCCGCTTCCGCCGGCATGCCTGCCTGTTCGATCTTGGTCGTCAGCTCGTTGATCTCGAGCTGCTGTTCGTCCTCCTCGCCCAGCTCCTTCTTGATCGCTTTGAGCTGCTCGCGCAGGTAGTACTCACGCTGCACCTTCTCCATCTCACCCTGCGCCTGGTCCTGGATCTTTTTGCCCAGTTCCAGGACCTCGAGCTCCTTGTTTAGGACCGTATTGAGCTTTTGCAGCTTATCGCTGACCTTGTCCGCCTCCAGGATAGCCTGGGCATCGGTCATGTCCATGCGCACATAGGACGACACCAGATAGGCCAGCTGGCGCGGGTCTTCCACGCTGAGCGTGGCCATCAGCAGCTCTTCCGGGATGTAGGGCATCAGCGCGGCCATGCGCCGGAACAGCTCGACCGTATTGCGCATCAGCGCCTGGGTCTCCACGCCCTGCTCCACCGTATCCGGAACTACCTCCACTCTGGCCATCAGATATGGCTCAGTCTGGGTAAACTCGACGATCTTGATGCGCTCGATGCCCTGCACAAAGAGGCGGATGGTAGAGTCGGGCGCTTTGGCGAAACGGGCAATCGCAGCTGCCGAGCCGACGCCGTAGACGTCGTTTGGGCCGGGCTCCTCCACACTGGCGTCCTTCATGGCCACCAGACCGACCTGCCGTTTGCCCTGCACCACCTCGTCTACCCGGTTGATCGCGGGTGGCTGCCCTACAATCAGTGGCAGAAGGATCGGGATCGGATAAACGACGGTATTCTTCAATGGCAGAATGGGCAGGATCTCCGGAATGGCCGGTGTCCCGCCCTTGTCCAGCTCGCCGATAACGGGGGCCGGCGCTTTCTGCTCGGGTTGTTGTTCAGTCATTGCTAGGTGCTCCTCACCTGTTGATTAGCTATTGATCACGCGGGTGCTGACCGACGATCACCACCGTCACCTTTTGTTCGCGACGGACCTTGGGCAACACAACGTACAAGAAGCCGTCATCGTAAGTAGCCGTGGCATCATCCGCGTCCACCTCGCCCGGCAAATAGACCTGGCTGCGGAACTCGCCGTAGCTGATTTCCATCTGCTGGTAGGCCAGCTTGGCCGCAGGATCGAACCGAGTGCCGTATACGGTCAGCACGCGCCCATCCAGGCGAACCGCGAACTCGTCTTCCTCCACGCCGGCAATCTCGATCTTGATGGTGATGTCGCGATCCGTTTCGTACACATCCGTCGGCGGATGCCATACGCGCGGCTCGCCGGGGTAGATGCGTTCACGGCCCGGCCCGAGTGAAACCAGGAGATGGCGCGTCCACAGATTATCAGCACCAGCGCTGCTGCTTACTCGCACCTTTTCTTTGTGCCACATGCTCGTTCCCTTCCTGTACTGCAAATGTACCATAAATTATACTGGTAGACGGGGAAAACCGCAAGTTTGATCCCGACCAGCGGTTTTGCTCCTCCAGTGACATGCGGTACAATCATTTGTTTGTTTCTGCCAGGCGCTACGCGTCCGTATCCCTTCGCAGGAACAACACCAGCATCGAGGAGGCCACTGCGTGCAAATCCAAGACTTCCTGAAAGAGATTACCGAGGCCAGCGGAGTCTCAGGCTATGAGGCCCCGGTCCGCGAACTGGTACACACCGAGTTCGCCCGGTACGCTGACGAGTTGCGTGCGGATACTATGGGCAGCCTGATCGCCCTGAAACGGGGGCAGAGAGCAGAGGGGACGCCCCGGCGCAGCATCATGCTGGCCGGGCACATGGATGAGATTGGCCTGGTGGTTACCAAGCTGGAAAAGGGCTACCTGCGCTTCTCCACTGTGGGTGGCTTTGATCTGCGCGTCCTGCTCGGTCAGGAAGTGATCGTCCACGGGCGCCGCGATTTGCCCGGGATCATCGGCTCGCGCCCGCCCCATGTGCTGGGCGAGGAAGAACGTGAGCAGGTCGTTCCGATCGACAAGCTGTTTATTGACACGGGACTGCCTGCCGATGAGCTGGCTCAGACCGTCCGCGTCGGAGACATCGTTACCCTGCAGCGGCAATTCACCGAGCTGGCCGGCGGTCTGGTAGCCGGCAAGGCCTTTGATGACCGTGCCGCTGTGGCCTGCATTGATTCCTGCCTGCAGCACCTGGCCGGCATGAAGCACACGTGGGATGTATACGCCGTTGCCACCGTCCAGGAAGAAGTCGGGCTCAAAGGCGCGGTGACCAGTACCTTTGGCCTGGATCCCGACATCGGCGTTGCCATTGACGTCGGCCACGGCAACATGCTGGGCGTGCCCGAGGTGGACACGGTGGCCATCGGCGGCGGCCCGGCCATTGGGCTGGGACCCAACTTTCACCCATCGATGTACGCCCGGCTGGTGGACACAGCCAAGAAGCATGAGATCGCAATACAGACCGACCCCATTCCCGGCCCCAGCGGCACGGATGCCTGGGCGATGCAGGTCACGCGCGAGGGCCTGCCAACCGCGCTCATCTCAATCCCGCTGCGCTATATGCACACTACCGTCGAGACTCTGGCCCTGAAGGACGTGGAGCGCATCGGCCGGCTGCTGGCCCTGTTCATCGCCGGCCTCGACGAGGCCTTCGCCGGGGAGCTCGGTCTGCAGTAGGACAAACTTTGGTTTATCCTGCTTGTAAGTTGGGCGAATTGACAATTCGCCCTACAGGATCTAGAGGAGGCATCATTGTTGCTCAAAGAACTCTCAGAGGCACGCGGCGTATCCGGCAATGAGAACGACGTACGCCAGATCATCCTGGATGCAGTCAAGGACACGGTAGACGAGCATCGGGTCGACGCGCTGGGCAACCTCATCGTATTGAAAAAAGGCACAGCCAGGAAGCGCCGCAAGGTGATGATCGCAGCGCACATGGATGAGATCGGCCTGATGATCGTGCTGATCGAAAGAGAGGGCTCATTGCGCTTCCGGCCCGTGGGCGGGATCGACGACCGTGTGCTCCTGGCCAAGAAGGTGCTCATCGGCGCGAATAAGGTGCCCGGCGTGATCGGCTCCAAGCCGGTGCACCTGCTGGAGCCCAAGCAGCGCCAGCAGGTCGTTCGTGTGGCAGAGATGAGCATCGACATCGGTGCCTCCAGCAAGGAGGAGGCCGAGCGCCTGGTGAAGGTGGGCGACTATGCCACCTTCGACATCGCCTACGCCGAGCTCGGCGGCGGGCTACGCGCCGTCAAGGGCAAGGCCTTTGACGACCGGGCCGGATGCGCCGTCCTCATCGAGCTACTCAAGGAGCGCTACCCCTTTGACCTGTACGCCGCGTTTACCGTGCAGGAAGAAGTGGGGCTGCGCGGGGCGAAAGTAGCCGGCTATTCCATCGCCCCCGATGTGGCTTTTGTGCTGGAGGGCACCGTCTGCGACGACATGCCCAAGAAGAAGGACATCAGTTCCACCACCACGGTCGGGTTGGGCCCCGCCATCACCGTCATGGATCGTTCGGTCATCGCCGACCCCCGCCTGGTGAATCTGCTTGCCACGACCGCCGAGGAGAACGGCATCCCGTACCAGTTCAAGCAGCCCAACATGGGTAGCACCGATGCCGGCGCGATCCATCTGACGCGAGCCGGAGTGCCCTCAGCAGTGGTCGCAGCTCCCTCGCGTTACATTCACTCGCCCGTGACCCTGCTGAGTCTGAACGACCTGGACAATGAAGTGCGTCTGATGCAGAAAACCCTGCTCAAGATCAACGATCTTGATCTGGCCCGCTAGGCCGCGCGTCGCTGATTACTCATCGCTCATTACAGGAGGCATTACCAGTGAAACAACTGATCCAGGAACTGACCGAGACCTTTGGCCCGTCCGGCTATGAGGATGCGGTTCGCGAGGTGATCAAGAAGCACATTGCCGGCTACGTCGACGACGTACGTGTGGATGCTCTGGGCAACCTGATCGCCTTCAAGAAGAGACTGCTCAAGAAGGGCGTGGAGCCCAAGAAGATCATGCTCGCCGCACACATGGACGAGATTGGGGTGATCGTCACCCATGTGGACGAGAAGGGATTCATGCGTTTTTCCGGCATCGGCGGTGTGTTCCCGATGAACCTGCTGGGCAGCCGGGTGGTGTTTGCCGACGGCACCGTCGGCGTCATTGGGCGCGAGTATCCGGAGAAACCCGAAGAGCCCCCGCGCATGGAAAAGATGTTCATCGATGTGGGCGCACCGGACAAGCAGCACCTGAACAAAAAGGTCGGCGATGTGGCTGCCTTCCAGCGCCCATTTGCCGACCTGGGCCAGCGCCTGGTAGCCAAGGCCTTTGACGACCGCATTGGTTGTGCCATTCTCATCCAGACCCTCCGTGAGCTCAAGGCGTCCCCGCACGATGTCTACTTTGTCTTCACCGTGCAGGAAGAGGTCGGACTGCGCGGCGCTTTGACCTCTGCTTTTGGCGTTGAGCCGGATGTAGCGGTCGCCGTGGACATCACCCTGAACGGCGATACACCTGAAGCATGGCCGTCAGCCCTCACTCTCGGCGGCGGCCCGGCTATCAAGGTCAAGGATCGCGGCATGCTGGCTCATGTCGGGGTCAAGAACTGGATGGCCGGCACGGCCGAACGGCTGGGTCTGCCCTACCAGTTTGAGGTCCTGGAGGCGGGCACCACCGATGCCATGGCCATTCAAACGTCCCGCGCGGGCGTGGCGGCCGGTGTGCTGTCCATCTCCACCCGCTACGCACACAGCCCATCCGAGATGCTGGACTATGGCGACGTGCTGAACGCGGTCAAACTGCTGCAGGGGCTGTTGAGCGGACCCGTCAACATCTAGGGGAGGGGCCATGAGAATCGTCGTCGATGCGATGGGCAGCGACCACTACCCGCAGCCGGACGTTGAGGGTGCAGTGTGGGCTGCACGCGAGTACGGCGTTGCGATCGTGCTGGTGGGCAATAAGGACGTTGTGGAGCCGGAGCTGGCCAAACACAATGCCGCGGACCTGCCGATCTCCATCGTCCACGCCAGCCAGATCATCGAGATGAAGGAGCATCCGGCAACCGCCGTGCGCAGCAAGCGAGACGCGTCCATGGTCATCGCCATGCAGATGCTCAAGCGTGGCGAAGTGGACGCTTTTGTCTCGGCGGGAAACTCGGGCGGCTGCCTGGCCGCAGCGATTTTCTACCTGGGCCGCATCAAGGGTGTGGAGCGGCCGGCGCTCTCCAGCGTTTTTCCGACGCGCAAGGGCCCCGCTTTCCTGCTCGACCTGGGCGCCAACACGGACTGCAAACCGCTGTACCTGCTGCAATTTGCCATCATGGGCAGCATCTATGCTGAGCGTGTGCTGGGCGTCGCCAATCCCCGTGTGGCCATCGTGTCCAACGGCGAAGAAGAGGGCAAAGGCAGCATGCTCGTGCAGGACACCTATCCGCTGCTCAAAGCCAGCGGCCTCAATTTCGTCGGCAACGCCGAAGGCAAAGACATCCCCGGCGGTATGGCAGATGTGGTGGTCACCGACGGTTTCACCGGCAATGTCATCGTCAAGCTCTCCGAGGGCGTGGCCGGGTTCCTGCTCGACATGATCAAACAGGAAATCAAGAGCCGGCCGCTGGCCGTGGTCGGAGCGGCATTGGCCAGGGGTGCATTTGACCAGGTGCGCAAGCGCATGGACTACCGCGAGTATGGCGGCGGAGCATTGCTGGGCGTGGATGGAGCGGTGATTGTGGGCCACGGCCGCTCCGACTCCCTGGCCATCAAGAACGCCATCCGTGTGGCCAAACAGGCGGTGGAGCAGAGTGTGATCCCCGCTATCCGCGAGAGCGTTGCCGCCCACCTGACACCATCCCTACAGGAGTAGACCCCATGCGCGTGACTGTCAATGAGCCGCTCGTTGCGAAACGATCCCACTGGGGCCGGCGCATCATGATCGTCGGCTTTGCCATCATGCTCCTCGCCGTTGTCCTTTCGTTCAATGAGCTCAGTCTGTTGCGTTCCTACGGCGTGATGGTGGTGGGCCTGGTCATCATCAACATCGGCCTGTACTATGGCGGCAAATGGATGCGTGATCCGCGCGAGGAGCAGATACTCGACAAGGCACTCAAGGGGCTGAACCATGGCAGCCGGCTCTACAGCTACCTGTTGCCATCGGACCACGTGCTCCTCGCATCTTCGGGCCTTTTTGTACTCATCCTCAAATTCCATGATGGCCGGATCACGGCCCAGGGCGACAAGTGGCAACGCCACCTGAGCCTGGGCAGCTCATTGCGTGCTCTGTTCGAGCCGCGCCTGGGCAACCCCGGCCAGCAGGCGCTCAAAGAAGTGTCCAAAGTAGAGCACTGGGTCCAGTCGAACCTGCCCGACGCCAAGGTACCGGTGCGCCCCGTGGTCGTCTTTGCCAACCCCAAGGCTGAGCTGCATTTGGAGGGGGCGACTGTCCCCGCAATGGCACTGGACGACCTGAAAGCACACTTGCGTGCGGCGCTTAAAGACAGGCCACTGCCTCCGGCCACCCTGCAAGCCCTGACCGACCTGTGTGATGAACAGGCACCTTAAGCTGTCGCAGGCTCCCCGAGGGGAGGCGACCGGCTCGTGACATCCCCAAGTAACCCAGGCACATCCCATGACCTGCTTGCTGGCAAGCCGGGAATGGCCGAGCGCATCCGTGCCCGGTTGGCCAGTCGCGGGGGCGCCGTGCTGCCCCTTTCGGCAATTCTCCTCTCCGCGTTTGCCCTGCGCGTCTGGCTGCTAGATGACCAGAACGTCTGGTGGGACGAAGTTCTGGCCATCTGGGCGGTACGCCAGGACTGGCTGCGGATGACCCTGTGGACCGCGGCCGATGTACATCCCCCCGTCTACTTCTGGCTGCTGAAAGCCTGGGTCTCCCTGGCCGGGGAAGCCGAGCTCGCCGCACGCTTCATCTCCCTGATCTGCGGGATGGTGACCGTAGCCGCACTGTATCCTCTGTCCCGAATCCTGTTGGGGCGACGCGTCGCCCTTCTGGCGACTTGCCTGCTCGCATTCTCCCGCTTCCACGTCTGGTGGTCACAGGAGATGCGCATGTACATTGTGGCCACCATGTGGGGTGTGCTGTCCCTGTACCTGCTGTTGCGCTGGTGCATGGCCGAAAACTGGTACTCCGTCCCGCGTTCTTGGCGGGGCTGGTGGCCGTCCGGAATGGGCGCGCGCCCGCAGCATCCGGCCCGGCTGGCCCTGCTCTATGTACTGGCCACGACTGCCGGCCTGTACACCCTCTACCTCTTTGTGACCATAGTCCTGATCGAGAACCTTTTCTTCCTGTACCTTCTCCTGCACCCGAGTCCGCCGAAGCGGAAGCGTGCCCTCGTCCGCTGGATCCTGGCCCAGGTTGCCGTGTTAATGCTCTCTGCGCCGTGGCTGGCCGTAGCCCTGCCCCGCATGCGCTCCTGGTGCGTGGCGGAGCCGTTCAGCCTGCGCATCTTTGTGCGACTCTACGCCACCCTGCTGACGCTGGGCATCTCCACCTACGTCGAGCGGTACGTGGCGCTGGTAGCGCCCTTTTTTGCCATCGTTGTCGCGGCCATCGGCATGCTGTGGTGGCCGGCGGTGAGACGGCTGCGGGGCGCGCCAACCGCCGCAGGCTCTCAGCCGCCAACACCGGACGAAGCCCGGCAGGCCCGCTCCATCAGCCTGCTGCTGGGGCTCTATCCGCTCGTGCCCACGCTGGTGGTCTATGTGCTCACCCGGCCGCGCGGGCTTTTCTACTCGCCGCGGGTGGAGGCGCGCTACCTGGTCCTGTTTGCTCCCACTTTCTACTTGCTGCTGGCCTGGAGCCTCGACCTGCTGTACCGACGCGTCAGATGGGTGGGCCTGGTTGCCCTTATTTTGGTGGCCGCGGTCTTTGCCTGGACGCTGCCGGGACACTACGCCGGACGCTACCTGCGCGACGAGCACCAGACCATGGCGCGCGTGATCGCCGCCTATGCCGAGCCTGGCGATGCGGTGGTGCTGGTGTCGGGCAACCGCTACCCCATCTTTGGCTATTACTATGAACGCTTGCCTGAGGGCTCCGCACATCAGCCGGTATACGCCGTGCCCCGGTACACCCTGCAAGTGACCGCGGACAACGTGGAGCGCGAGCTGGCCCCGCTGGTCGCGAGCCATACGCGCCTGTGGCTGGCGCAGATCAACGCTCCGATGGAGGATCCGCAAGGCCTGGTCAAGTCCTGGCTGGACCAGCACTTGGTTAGCACATTGAGCTATGGCTTTGTTCATAACGCTCTAACCCTGTACGCCCCGGCGGGAGACACGGCCACCGTCCAGCCCGGCAATCTGGCACCCCAGTACGGCCTGTCCGGAACGGCGGGGGCCGCAAGCTTGCTGGGCTATGACCTGCCCACGCTCGAGTTCCGCGAAGGCGATGTCGTACGGCTAGGGTTGTACTACGCCACGTCACGCGAGGCGCAGGCCGCTCTGCGCTGGGTGGACGCCCGGGGGCGGATCCTGGAGCAGCGCCTGGTCACCCTGCCGGCAGCAGAAGGGATCGGGCGAGAGCAGCTCGAGTTCGCCGTCTATTCGCACACGCCGGTCGGTCTCTACCATTTCGAGCTTGAGGATCCCGGGCAGCCCGGCCAGGTGATTTCCTTCGGCTCGCTGCGCGTCACCCGCACCCGGGCACTGCCGGCAGCGGGTACGCCCTCCGTCGCGCTCTCGGCCAAGTTGGAGGACGGCATCGAGATGGTAGGATACACGCTCAGTGACGAACAGGGGCGGCCCGTGAGGGCGCTGCGGGCGGGGCAGCGACTGAACCTCGACCTCCACTGGATCGCGCGGACAAAGCCAACGCAGAACTATACCGTTTTTGCGCACCTGATCGGCTCGGCGTACAATCCGGCTACAGCCGGACCGGTATGGGCAGGCCATGACCGCGAGCCATTGGAACGCGGGTATCCAACGCAGCAATGGTTGGTCGATCAGGTCGTGGTTGACCGCCATGTGTTGACTGCGGATGCCGGAGCACCTGCCGGTGAGTACAAGCGCGAGGCCGGCATGTACCTCTTGCAGACGATGCAGCGCCTTCTGGTTACCAATGGCCAGGGGCAAAGCGCAGACCGGATCGTCCTGGGCCGCTTTCAGGTTGTTCAGCCCTAGACGGGCCCGGGCTTACGCTCTCCATACCCGGAGGGGAGGGAACCCGATTGTTCTGGATCATCGTGGTGTGGCTCGCGGCAACGCTCTGCCTGTGGCAATTGCAGCGGCGTGGCCGCCTGAACGGGGATTACTACCGGGACGCGCTGGCCCTGGGTGCTCTGGGCCTGGCCACGGCGGGATTCTTCTGGCGCCTTCTCTTCACGTCAGGAGTCTGGATGCCCGTCGGCGGCGGCGACCTGGTCTCCTTCCTCTATCCGCTGTACAGCTTTGCGGCGCGCAGCCTGCGCGCCGGCGACATCCCGTTGTGGAACCCCTACCTGTACGGCGGCGCGCCCTTTGTCGCCGACAACCAGACAGGAGTCTTCTATCCTCCGAATCTGCTGTTCTTCCTTCTCCGGCCGGGGCTCAGCTACCGGGCCATGGAATGGCTGGCGGTAGTGCATTTCTACCTGGCCGGCGTCTGCGCGTACTTTGGCTTTCGCTACATGGTCACTCCCCCACTCAAGCGCTGGGCGGCACTGGCCGGTGCGCTGGCCTTCATGTTCTCCGACCTCTTCGTGACCCATTTCGGCAACCTGAACATGATTGCCTGCGCCGCCTGGTTGCCCCTCATCTTCTGCCTGTTCCGGCGCGGCCTGGTCGGTACTCCACCCCGCGTTCTAAGCGGGGACGGCAAGAAACCGCTGCTCGCGGCAGGAGCGGGCATTCTGCTGGGATTTTCCGCCCTGGCCGGTCACATTCAACCCCTGCTCTTCATCGTCCTGGCCCTCGGCCTGTATTCTCTGTACCACGTGTGCACGCAAAGGGCGCGGAGCTGGCAGACGCTGCTGCACACGACCTTCCTGCTGGCACTGACTCTGGCTGTCGGCCTGGGTGTGGCGGCGCTGAGCCTTGTCCCCGGTTACGAGATGTCGCGCCTGTCCCTGCGCACCGACATGGGATACGAACAGGCCAGCGAGTACTCCCTTCCGCCGGTTGGATTGATCGGGTTGCTGGTGCCCGCGATCTTTGGCCGTGGGCCGGGCGGCTACTGGGGCCCGTGGCCACGGGTCGAGGTCGGGTATGTCGGCATCCTGCCCCTGTTGCTGGCGGCACTGGCGGTGCTGCTGCGGCGTGACAGCCTGACCCGTTTCCTGGCGCTCCTTGCCGTGGTGGGCACTTTGCTAGCCTTTGGCAACGGCTCGATCCTGCACGGCTGGCTGTATCGCTTTGTGCCCGGCTTTGATCTGGTGCGGGCGCCGGCACGTTTCATCTACCTGCTGGATTTCGCGCTGGCCGCGCTGGCTGCCCTGGGCCTGGACACGCTGCTGCGTCCCATCCCGCAACCCCGGCGTCCCATCTGGCGGCAAGTGCTGCGCTCTGCCCCGCTCGCCGGGCTGGGTGCGGCTGTGGTAACGCTGCCTGTCGCGTACTATGCGCTGCTATACAGCCGGGACAAGCAAGAGGTTTTTGATCGTCTGTTGACCGCCTCGGGCGGGGTGATGTTTGCCCTGCTCTTCCTGGGCTGCGGCATCGTGCTGTTGTACTGGCGCGGCCGGCGCCTCGTTCGCCCGGTGACGCTGGGAATCGCCATTTGCACGCTCATCCTGGTCGACCTGGCCAGCCTGGGCGCCTACACCGAGCTCGAGTTCAACGACCCCACCAGCGGTTTCCAGCACCCGGCCGCAGTCGCCTTTCTCAAGAGCGACCCCGCATACTTCCGTATCGACACCCGCACCGAAGTCTCGAATGTCTGGCAGCCCGATCTGAGCCTGCTGCACAACATCTACGATGTCTGGGGCATCTACAATCCCCTGGTCCTGGCCGATTTCAACCGCTACTGGGAGAACCTGGGCAGCCGCTCCTCGCGGCTCTACGATTTCCTCAACGCCAAGTACATTGTCGGGCACAAAGATGTCGTCCTCGACTGGGACAAGTACGAGCTGGCTTTTGACGGCGACCCGCAAGTAAACATCTACCGCAACAAGGATGTCCTGCCCCGCGCTTTTGTAGTGCATAAATCACAATCCGTAGCGGACCAGGAGCAAGCGTTTGCCGTCATCCACGAGAGTGCTTTCGACCCCGCCGCGACAGTCGTTGTCGAAGGCGGACAAACGATCGTTCCAGAGACTCCCGGCGCAGGGGAGGCCCGAATTGTTTCCTACTCCAACAACGAGATCCGGGTGGAGGTCTCTACCTCGCTGTCCGGCTATTTGGTCATGAGCGAGGTATACTACCCGGGATGGGTCGTGGAGGTAGATGGGCGCCGGGCCGAGGTACTGCGTGCTAACTATGCCTTTCGTGCGGTGTTCTTGCCAGAGGGTTCGCATCAGGTGCGATTCTCCTTCCAGCCGGCGACCTGGAAGCTGGGTCTGAGCATCAGCATTGTGACCTGGATTGTGCTGGGCTGGGCGGCTTTGCAGGCGATCCTGCGTCGCCGGCCACGTGCTTCTTGATGTCCGGCCGGCGGCGTCGAGATTGTACTGGTACCGGCCAGCAGTGAGCAACGTTGGCCGGTCAAGGTCACCGGTACGGATGGCAGCCGGGTGGTATTGACCCGTGTTGAAATCACGCGCTAGAAGGACTGTCTGTAACCAGACTGCGTAGCAGAAAGGAGAGCATAACATGAATCTGGAAGATTATCCACGCCCAGCCAACCAAAGTCGCCGGGGTATCCACTGGTCAGCTTCGGTTTTCCACCCGTTTGGGTCCAGCCTCGACTGGTGGATCAACGAGCTCAAGGCCATGAACATCGGATGGGTCAAACTGCTCGAAGACGGCGGTGGATCCGCCAAGCATGTATGCCAGAACCTGTTGGCCAAGGACATCATGCCTATCGTGCGCATGTTCCGCGTTCGCCCCAACCCCGGCCAACTCAGCGACCGCGAGAAGAACACCATTTCTGAACACGTCGCCCTGGGGGTCAGGTACTTTGAGGTCAACAACGAGCCAAACCTGACTACGGAATGGCAGACAGGAGAATGGCAGGAGGGTGGCAGGCCGGACGTCGTCATGCAGAACTGGCTCAAGGATGCTCAAGCCGTGATCCAGCGCGGCGGATTGCCTGGATTCCCCGCGCTGGCCCAGGCCAGCCACCAGCCAGGCAGCGGCAGCATCCCGTGGTACCTGAATGCCTTCAAGTGGCTCAAGCAGAACGCTGCGGCTGAGGCGGTGGAGGTATTCAGCAATGGTGCCTGGATTGCGGTCCATGATAGCCCGCTCAATCACTGCTACAAGGATGAGCAGGGAGAGTGGCACTTTGAGTACCCTTACGACCCCATCTGTCAGGCCGACCAGCCGGGCAAGACGATCATGGACGACGACAATTCGCTGCTCGGCCACCGCGTGCCGGTGCAGCTGTTGCAGGACCACTTTGGCCTGGTGGTTCCCGTGATATCGACGGAGGGCGGCGTGTTCGTCCCCAAAGACGGTTGGCAGCAGTGGGATACGCGCTATCCCGGCTACAACTACGATGGGCATGCCGAACGCACGGTGGCTATGTTCCGCTGGCTGCAGGCCAACGCCGAGGACTACTTTTTCGCCATGTGCCCCTGGCTGATAGCCAACGAGCGCATGGGCAACATAGACCCTAGCTGGACGAACGATGCCTGGTACCAGTCGGGGCGTGACCTGCCAGTGGTAGCAGCAGTGAAGGCGATGGGGGTCGATCCGACGCCACCCCCACCGCTGCCCCTGGATGAGACAGTGCGCAATGCGGCCTGGAACCGCCGCGGCATCAATTACAACCCGGACGCGGCCTTTTCCAAGTATGCGCGCCTGAAAAACCTGGGCTCACCCCTGACGCAAGAGTTCGACGTCACCTGGAAAGGCAAACCCTACCGCATACAGGGATTCACGGGAGCTATCCTCTACTGTCTGGTAGGCGACTGGGGCAACATCCAGAGCCTGAGCTGGTAGGAACTAACCACGGAGACACGGAGGACACAGAGGTATTCGCAGTGACGGTCCTGCGCTTGTAGTGGGCACGCCAGTGCCAGACCGCCTCCGGCCGGCACAGGGATTTGTAGTGGCGACTCGAGCCGTTCCCCTGATGACTCGAGTCGTTACTACGTATTGGCAGCCCATGATTGCAGGGTGCGCACAACCTTCGGTGGCAGCCGGTCGCCCGTGACGCGCCGCAGGAAAGCCAGAATCTGCTCCACGCTGACGCCTTCGGCCAGGTAAGCGCGCACCGTTCCGGCCTCCAGGCGATAGCGAGCTATACCCTCCTTCTCGTCTGACCACCGGGCAAAGCGCTCCAGCAGGAAGCGGTCGTACCAGCTCGCTCCACGCGGGACCAGTACGTGCAGGTCGGGCTGCATGATTATCCGCTCCGGTTGGCCCGGCGCGACCTCGCCGGTCCCCAAAACCGCCGCACCCGGCTGAGTCAGCATGAAGCTACTGGCTTCCGTCTCCCCCTCCACCTGGCCAATCGCCACAACGCCCAGCCAGCGCAGGGGATGCTGCAGCAGGTAGCGGATGAGTGCGCCCTCGACGCGGGGCCAACTGCCCCAGCCCAGCAGGTACTGGCCGGTTCGCACATCGCGGATATACCAGGAATCGTAATCGCCATCAGGCCGCATCAGGTCGGGGGCCACCCCGTGGAGCGACTCTACAAAAGAACCGGTGGTCCACCACGCTGCCGCGGGGCATCGCCGCAGATAGTCCACCACCACCCGGCGCGGCAGAAGCGGGTCATTGCGCCAGCCTGTGCCCTCACATCGCACGCCCGGCATGAGCCACAACTCGTTCCAGTCGGCGTCCTCCAGCCAGGCCTGATAGAGCGCGCGCATGCGCGCGATTTCGCTGCCTTTGAGCCAGGTAGCGGCCTCTTCCGTGGGCCTCCACAGCCCCTCCTTCACGCCGATCAGGCCGGCCCTGGCGCAGAGGTGCAGCAGGAAACGCAGACGCTGGGCTTCGGGCGATCCTGCTAAACGCGGATGCAGCGCTGACAGCTCGCGCGTGGTCAGGATGCCCTTTGCTACTTCGGACTCTCCCCTGGGCGTGCGCGTGCGGACCTCGTGCCGGCGAACGTAGCTGAGGACGACAAAGATGTCGTGAGCCAGGGCGTCCCGATCATCGCGGATGGCCGCAGGATGGGCTGCCGGCTCGACGTGAAAGGCCGGCAGCTCGATGCGCAGGGGTGGAAGGGCGGCACAGAGCTCGGCCGGAATACAAAAGACGTCGCCATGGTAGCGTTCGTCCTGGGCGTATTCACGGTAGATCAGCCCCAGAAACCACAGCCGCTCGGCGGCGGACACGGGTTGCCGCCAGGCGGCCTCCCATTCCAGCCGGCCGGGCCCCAGAGGGCGGATGGCACCGTACTGGCGCGCCATGACATGCGCCTTGACCTGGCCCACCGTGGCGACGTAGGCCAGCGCCGTCTGCTCGGCCTCGTTCAACCGCCGCAATACGTACTGCACCGACTCCGGGTTGACCATCTCCGCCGCGAGCCGGTCCACAATCTCGGGCATCTGCTCGTCCGTCAGCGCAATGCCCCACCCGTCGGCGATGGCCTCCAGCATAATGCGCGGGTATTCCGTTAATGCGTCGCGCAGGGATCGTGGCATAGGCGCATTATATCCCTGCGCAGTGTGCCTGACAAAGCAGGGTCGCGGATGCCCGCACTCCTGTCCGAAGCTCAGGCTGTGGGCTTGACTTATCCTCAAAGCTGACTATGCTCACCGCTGCAAATGGTGG
>JAEAMF010000731.1_pt1 | contig 33252 bp, 31 predicted proteins | sample 8958721 | NCBI WGS metagenome assembly JAEAMF01 (sample SAMN16933255, study PRJNA681124) | bioreactor sludge metagenome | isolation source: anaerobic bioreactor treating anionic surfactant - SDBS | place: India: Bengaluru | collected 2019-02-28 | reverse complement strand
AACTGACGACCTACCGCTTACAAGGCGGGTGCTCTACCAACTGAGCTAAACCGGCAAACCACTGATTCTAATGCAGGAATGATCGGCACCACGGGCAGTCCTGCATGTTTTCTGTCACTTCACCAATTTCAGCGAAGGACGGCCCCCACCCGAAGGCGGGCGCGGCTTGTCGCCGTCATCATCCTCCGCGCGCGGCACGGCGGCCAAGGGCGCCGCAGCGGTGTCGGTAGGCACCAGTTGCACCACCCGGTCGGACGCATCGGCCTCGACGCTGTCGTCCACGGCATCCACCACGGACTCCGCGTCGCCTTGGGCGTCGAGCACGGCCCCGTCCACCACGGGGAAGGACATGCCCTGGCCGCTTTCGCGGGCGTAGATCGCCAGCACGCGCTCCACCGGCACCATAATCTCGCGCGGCTTGCCGCCGAAACGGGCCTTGAATTCAATGAATTCATTGCCCATCTGCAGACCGCTGGTGGCGTCATAGCTGACGTTGAGCACGATCTCGCCATCGTTCACGTACTCGCGCGGCACCTGTACCGTCTTGTCCACACGCACGGCCAGATACGGCGTGAAGCCGTTGTCGGTGCACCACTCGTAAATGGCCCGGATCAGATAGGGGCGGGTCGACGTGGAGTCCTGGGCATTCATGGCAGCAAGCGGTGGATCAGATTTCAGGGGAACAGGGCCGGCAGGTCTTACTTGCGCATGACCTTTTCGGAAGGCGTCAGCGCTTCGATGTAGGCAGGGCGCGAGAAGATGCGCTCGGCATACTTCAGCAGCGGCGCAGCATTCTTGCTCAGCTCGATGCCATAGTAGTCCAGACGCCACAGCAGCGGTGCAATGGCCACGTCCAGCATGGAGAAGCCTTCACCCAGCATGTACTTGTTCTTCAGGAACACGGGGGCCAGCTGCGTCAAGCGGTCGCGGATGTGGGCACGGGCCTTCTCGATGGCCTTTTCGTTGCCCTTGGCATTGCGCTCTTCCAGCGTGTTCACGTGCACGAACAGCTCTTTTTCGAAGTTCAGCAGGAACAGGCGCACGCGGGCGCGGTCCACCGGGTCGCCAGGCATCAGCTGGGGATGGGGGAAGCGCTCATCAATGTATTCGTTGATGATGTTCGATTCGTACAGGATCAGGTCACGTTCCACCAGGATGGGCACCTGGCCGTACGGGTTCATCACGCTGATCTCTTCGGGCTTGTTGTACAGATCCACGTCGCGGATCTCGAAGTCCATGCCCTTCTCGAACAGCACAAAGCGGCAACGGTGGGAATAAGGGCACGTAGTTCCCGAATAAAGCACCATCATGGTGGAAGCTCCTAAAAATCAAAAAGAGTGGGACGCTCTACAGCGCCCACTCCACAAAGACCGAACCGCTTTCAACCGGGGCTGAAAGCGGCTGCAGACCGACTACTTACTTGACATCTTTCCAGAACGCGGCGTTCAGTCTCCAGGCAATGAAGATGAACAGCCCCAGGAAGATCAGCACGCCCACACCCAGGCGAATGCGGGTATTTTGCGCTGGTTCGCCCATCCATTGCAGGTAGTTCACCAAGTCGCCAACTGCCTGATCGTACTGTACCTGCGTCATGGTGCCCGGAGTCAACTCCTCCCAGCCCTTGAACACATGGGTCTTTTGACCATGCACTTCCTGCTCTTCGAACAGGGCGCGGCGCTCACCTTGCAGCTGCCACAGCACGTGCGGCATGCCTACGCTGGGGAAGGCCAGATTGTTCCAGCCGGTGGGCTTGGTTTCGTCCTTGTAGAAGGTGCGCAGGAAGGTGTAGAGGTAGTCCGCACCGGTGCCGTTGCCGCTGGCGCGCGAGCGCGCAATCACGGTCAGGTCGGGAGGATTGCCACCGAACCAGTCCTTGGCCTGCTTGGGATCGATGGCCGAAATCATCGTCTCGCCCACCTTGTCGGTGGTGAACAGCAGGTTGTCCTTGATCTGCTGCTCGGTCAGACCGATGTCCTGCAGACGGTTGTAGCGCATGAAGGCGGCCGAGTGGCAACTCAGGCAGTAGTTCACGAACAGCTTGGCGCCGTTTTGCAGCGAGGCCTGGTTGGTGGTGTCGACCGGTGCCTTGTCCAGCGGAACCAGCAGGTCACCCGATGCCTGGGCACCGGTGGCGATGCCCAGAGCGGCTACCAGCGTGAGGATCAGTTTTTTCATTGTTGTTCTCTCCTAGGCTCAGTGGGGCTTGAAAGTCACGCGATCGGGCACGGGCTTGGGCGTGCCGATCTGGCTCCACCAGGGCATCAGGAAGAAGAAACCGAAGTAAAACAGGGTTCCGACTTGCGACACCCGTTCGCCGATCGGCGACGGAGGCTGCACGCCCAGGTAGGCCAGCACCACGAACACCACGACAAACACGGCGTACAGGTACTTGTGCCAGCTCGGACGGTAGCGGATCGACTTGACCGGGCTGCAGTCCAGCCAGGGCAGTGCGAACAGGATGATCACGGCGCCGCCCATCACCACCACACCCCAGAACTTGGCGTCGATGGAGAGCATCAGGGCCACGGCCACCACGGCAGCACCACCCACGATGGCCTTGGCAATGCCGGGCAGCTTGGTCTTCACGAAGGTGAACAGCGCAGCCAGCACCACGCAGGCGACCAGCACATACATCATCTCGGAAGTGATCGCACGCAGCATCGAGTAGAAGGGCGTGAAGTACCAGACCGGAGCAATGTGGTTGGGCGTCTTCAGCGGATCGGCCGGAATGAAGTTGTTGTATTCCAGGAAGTAGCCGCCGAACTCGGGCGCGAAGAACACCACGGCCGAGAACAGGAACAGGAACACTGCCACGCCGAAGATGTCGTGCACCGTGTAGTAGGGGTGGAAGGGAATGCCGTCCAGCGGGTGGCCCTGTGCGTCCTTGGGGGCGCTGGGGGCCTTGATTTCCACACCGTCGGGGTTGTTGGAGCCCACATCGTGCAGCGCCAGCAAGTGCGCCACCACCAGGCCCAGCAGCACCAGGGGCACGGCGATCACGTGGAAGCTGAAGAAGCGGTTCAGCGTGGCATCACCCACCACATAGTCGCCACGGATCAGGATGGCCAGATCGGGACCGACAAAGGGAATCGCGGCAAACAGGTTCACGATCACCTGGGCGCCCCAGTACGACATCTGGCCCCAGGGCAGCAGGTAGCCCATGAAGGCCTCGGCCATCAGCGCCAGGAAAATGGCGCAACCGAAGATCCAGACCAGTTCGCGCGGCTTACGATAAGAACCGTACAGAAGACCGCGGAACATGTGCAGATACACCACCACAAAGAAGGCCGACGCCCCCGTGGAGTGCATGTAGCGGATCAGCCAGCCCCAGGGCACATCACGCATGATGTATTCCACCGAAGCGAATGCCTTCTCGGCATCCGGCTTGTAGTGCATCACCAGGAAGATGCCGGTGACGATCTGGATCACCAGCACCAGCAGCGCCAGCGAGCCGAAGATGTACCAGAAGTTGAAATTCTTCGGAGCGTAGTACTCCGACATGTGCACCTTGTAGGCCGAGAACGCCGTGGGAAAACGGTTCTCGAACCAGTTGGTCACCTTGGCGCCCGTGGACGCATTGGGATCGATTTCTTTGAATTCGTGGGCCATGTCGACTCCCTCAAGCCTTCTTGTCTTCACCGATCAGGAGCTTGGTCTCCGACAGGTACATGTGGGGCGGCACTTCCAGGTTGTCTGGAGCGGGCTTGTTCTTGAACACGCGGCCCGCCATGTCGAAGGTCGAACCGTGGCAGGGGCACAGGAAGCCGCCCTTCCAGTCGGGAGGCAGCGAAGGCTGGGGACCCGCCACGAACTTGTCCGTGGGCGAGCAACCCAGGTGGGTACAGATGCCGACGACCACCAGCACTTCGGGCTTGATGGAGCGGCCTTCGTTGCGGGCATAGACCGGGGTGAACTGGTCGGGGTGGCGCAGCGACTGGGGATCGGCCAGCAGCGGATCCTGCTCGGGCAGCTCCTTGAGCTGCTCGGGGGTGCGCTTGATGATCCACACCGGCTTGCCGCGCCATTCCACGGTGATCTTTTCACCAGGATTCAGGGTGGAAATGTCCACCTCCACGGCAGCACCGGCCGCCTTCGCCTTCTCGGAAGGCTGGAACGTACTCACGAAAGGCACGGCAGCGGCCACGCCGCCCACCGCACCGGCACAAGCGGACGTGATGATCCACGTCCGTTTGCTGGAGTCGACTGGAGTTTCACTCATGGGAATCCTCGATGAACATCGCTAGATTGGGGTCAATCGAAAAATTGTAGCGGAGCGATTAGGGTTATTCCAGTGCCTGTCCGACATGGAAAACCAGTGTTCACCCCCATACTTGCCCCCAATTTCAACCCGTTTTATGGAGCTGTCAGCCATGGGAATGATGCAAGAATTTCGCGAGTTCGCGATCAAGGGCAACGTGATGGATCTGGCCGTCGGCGTGATCATCGGCGGGGCCTTCGGCAAGATCGTGGACTCCGTCGTGAACGACCTGATCATGCCCGTCGTGGGCCTGATTTTCGGCAAACTGGACTTCTCCAACCTGTTCGTCATCCTGGGCACCGTGCCCGATGGCATCCCCCGCACGCTGGATGCTTTGCGCAAGGCCGGGGTGCCCGTTTTTGCCTACGGCAACTTCATCACGGTGGCCGTGAACTTCCTGATTCTGGCCTTCATCATCTTCATCATGGTCAAGCAAATCAACCGCTTGAAGCGCGAAGCACCGGCCGCCCCTGCGGCTCCGGCCCCCACGCCGGAAGACGTGGTGCTGCTGCGCGAAATCCGCGACAGCCTGCGCAATCCGCAGCGTTGAAGCGCCTGCGCACCCAGCAAAAAGCCCCGCTTGGCGGGGCTTTTTGCTGCCGGCTTCCGCCGGATTTTGCACAGCACCAGATTGGTGCAAACGCATGAATGGAGGCTCCTCAACCTCAGTCCACCGGCAGGCCGGCGAGGCGCTTGGCGACCCGCACCGCCTCCACCATGCTGGAGGCATCGGCGATGCCCCGACCGGCAATATCGAACGCCGTTCCATGGTCCGGACTGGTGCGCACCAAGGGCAGTCCCAGGGTCACGTTGACCCCTTCCTCCACACCAAGATATTTGACAGGGATCAAACCCTGGTCGTGGTACATCGCCAACACCACGTCGAATTCCCCAGCACGCTGCGGGGTGTTACGGGCCCGCATGAAGGCGGTATCGGGGGAAATCGGTCCCCAGACCTGCATTCCCTCGGTCTGAGCCTGGGCCACGGCGGGTGCAATCACCTCGATTTCCTCGCGACCGAACAGACCGCCCTCCCCCGCATGCGGGTTCAGTCCGGCCACGGCGATGCGCGGTGCGCGCCCCAGGCTGCGGCTCAGCGCGGCATGGGTGATGCGCAGGGTCTGCAGGATATGGGGCTGGGTCACCGCATCCAGTGCCTCGCGCAAGGACACATGGATGCTCACCAGCACGGTGCGCAGCTGGTCGTTGGCCAGCATCATGCGCACCGGCATCTGGGCGATGGGCACGCCCGCATGGCGCGCCGCTTCGGCCTGCAGCAGCTCGGTGTGGCCAGGAAAGTCCACGCCGGCCAGCGCCAGCGCTTCCTTGTGCAAAGGCGCGGTCACCAGTGCCGCCACCTCACCCGCCAGGGCCGCCCGCGCTGCCCACTGCACACTGCGTGCGGCGGCTTCGCCGGCCGCCCGGCTGACCTGCCCCCAGGGCGCGGCGGCAGGCATATCGGGCAGTTGCAGCACCGGAATACAGCGCGGCGGCACATCCCACGCCTCGGCTGGAGCGCCAATGGCGGCAACCGGCAAGTAGGTTTCACCCCCACGCCGCACCGCCTGGGCACCGCGACGGACGGTGTCCACATCCCCGGCCACAAAGCAGCCGCGCAACAGCGGGCCATGGTCGCGGAAGGCTTTGGCAATGATTTCCGGGCCGATACCGGCCGAATCGCCCTGGGTGATGGCCACGGGCAGTGGCATGCGGGATGCTGACATGGTGTATGGATCCAAATAGGCCGAACATGCAGACCGGATCAGCATGTCCAGCTCCTGGTTTTACATCAACCGGCCCGGCCCGGCCATGGCTGCGGCCGACACGGGCGCTGCGGGCGACCCAGCCCGTCGGGGCATGGCGCGGGCAGCGTGCCGTGCAGGCGAAGCTGAGGGGACCGCGCCAGCCGATGCCAGGTCACGCCGGGTTGTCGATGTCGATAAAACGGTGCTCAAGCCCCAGCTGCTGCGCCACATGGGCGGCCACCGCCGGAGCGCCATAGCGCTCGGTGGCGTGGTGGCCCGCCGCAATGAAGGTGGTGCCGGTCTCGCGTGCCAGGTGCGCCTGGGGTTCGGAGATTTCGCCGGTGATGAAGGCATCCGCTCCTGCGGCAATCGCCCCCTCGAAAAAGCCCTGCGCTCCGCCCGTGCACCAGGCCACACGGCGGATGGGAGCCGCCTCCGCCCCGCTGACGCAGGTCACCGTGCGGCCCAGCGTCTGCTGCACCTGGGCGGCCAGCGCTGCCGCGTTGGCAAAGCTGCCACCACCCACCATGGCCAGATTCTGGTCCCCAAAGGTGGCGTCGTGCTGCAGACCCAGTCGCAGGCCCAGCTGGGCGTTGTTGCCCAGCGTGGGGTGCGCGTCCAAGGGCAGGTGGTAGGCCAGCAGATTGATGTCGTGGGCCAGCAGCAAGCGGATCCGCTCCTTCATCCAGCCGGTGATGCGCCCATCCATGCCGCGCCAGAACAGACCGTGGTGCACGAAGATGGCATCGGCGCCGTCGGCAATGGCGGCTTCAATCAGCGCGCGGCTGGCCGTCACGCCGCTGACGATGCGGCGGATCTCGGCCTTGCCCTCCACCTGCAGGCCGTTGGGCCCGTAGTCCTTGAAGCGTTCGGGTTGCAGCAGGCCGTCAAACTGGGCCAGAAGGTCGTGTCGCAGGATCATGGGCCCGATTGTGCCCATGCCGCCGTGCCTGCCGGCACCCGAACCCTCAATTCACAGGCACTTCACAGGCACATCGCAGGCACAAAAAAGGGCAGCCGCAGCTGCCCTGACCTTGGAGAGGAAAAACGGACTCAGGCCTTGGCCACCTTCGGCTGCCAGCCATAGCAGGCCAGCTTCCAGAAGCCGAGGGCAGCACCCAGCACGCCCATGGCGGCCACGTAGTGGGCGGGGGCCATGATGTCGACCTGCTGCCAGACGGACACCAGCATCGGGGTCAGGCCGCCAAACACGGCATATGCCATGTTGTAGGCAAAGGACAGGCCGGTGAAGCGCACCGCGACCGGGAAGGCTCGCACGCCCACCACCGGCAGCAGTGAAATGGAGCCCACGAAGAAGCCCACCAGCGCATAGCGCAGCACCAGCGTGTCCTGGCCGGGCAGGTTCAGGTAGAACAGGTAGGTCGTCACGGTCATGCCGCCCCAGCCCAGCACCATGGTCCAGCGGGTACCGATCTTGTCGCTCAGCCAGCCCCAGAACACGCAGCCGATGGTCAGCGTGACCGTGGCCACCGCGTTGGCCTTCATGGCATCGGCCGGCAGGATGTGGAACACCTTCTGCAGATAGGCGGGGGTGAACAGAATCACCACCACGATGGCCGTGGACAGCACCCAGGTCATCAGGGCCACCAGCCAGCAGGCTTCACGGTGGTCACGCAGGATGGTCTTGATGGGCAGCTCGGCATCGGCTGCCTTGCGCTTTTGCATGTCCTGGAACAGCGGGGTTTCCTGCAGGAACTTGCGCAGATAGACCGACACCAGACCAAACACACCGCCCAGGATGAACGGCAGACGCCAGGCCCAGTCGTGGATCTCTTCCTGGCTGTAGGTGCTGTTGAGCCACACCGCAAAGATGGAGCCCAGGAAAATGCCGCCGGTGATGCCGGAGGTCAGCGTGCCAATGGCCAGGCCGTAGTTCTTGGCGGGCGAATGCTCGGCCACGAACACCCAGGCGCCGGGCATTTCACCGCCGATGGCAGCGCCTTGCAGCACGCGCATCAGCAGCAGCAGCAGTGGCGCGGCAATGCCGATGGAGGCGTAGGTCGGCAGCAGGCCGATGACCAGGGTCGGCACGGCCATCAGGAAGATGGACAGCGTGAACATCTTCTTGCGGCCGATCTTGTCGCCGTAGTGGGCAATGATGATGCCGCCCAGGGGACGGGCCAGGTAACCGGCCGCAAAAATGCCCAGCGTCTGCAGCTGGCGCATCCAGTCCGGCAACTCTGCCGGGAAGAACAGCGTGCCGATGACGTTCGCGAAGAACACGAACACGACAAAGTCGTAGAACTCCAGCGTGCCGCCCAGGGCGGACAGGCTCAGTGTCTTGTAGTCCTCTCGGTTCAGAGGACGGTGGTGCGCACCGCCCGCCACTTGGTGGGCGCGTGCATTGGCAGTCTTACTCATAGGAGCGTCTTTCCAGAAATCTATTCGGCCAGACAGCGCGGTGGGTGCCACGGCAGGGGTGAACATGCGGTGGCGGACCGTTCTGCAAGACTTCTGGATGGGGAGGCTTGAACCATCTCCCCGCCTCGCGGGTGTGCGGGGCGGAAAGTGAACGCGGCGTGGCGCAGTCGAGGAAATATTCTAGGGTTAACACTATGTAACTGACGCCCTGCCGACATTAACCCCGCACCTCCACGGACGGCGAAGTCAGCCATTCCAAGCCGCGATGGCGCACAATCGCTGCGGCCTGGCGCAAATCGACGTACGCTCAGGTTTCTGGGCAGCATCGGCGCCCTCCTCCATCCTCTGAACACCTCTGTATGAAGCGTTACTGGCTTTTGTTCTCGCAAGCGGTCACCGTGCTGCTGGCAGCCTATTTCATTGTGGCCACGCTGCAACCCAACTGGCTGCGCAGCGGCGCCACCGTGAGCCGCGCCGGCATCTCCCTGCTCGAAGCCCCGTCCGAGCCGCGCCCCGAACCCGTCCCCGGCAGCCTGAGCGCCGCAGCCAAGCAGGCCATGCCGGCGGTGGTCAGCATCAACACCAGCAAGTCCATCCCCAACCCGCGCGCCAACGACCCCTGGTTCCAGTTCTTCTTCGGTGACCAGGCCGGAACGCAGGAGCAGGCGGGCCTGGGCAGCGGCGTGATCATCAGCACCGATGGCTACATCCTGACCAACAACCACGTGGTGTCCGGTGCGGACGAGATCGAAGTCACGCTCTCCGACAGCCGCCGCGCCAAGGCCCGCATCATCGGCACCGACCCCGATACCGATTTGGCCGTGCTGAAAGTGGAACTGGACAAGCTGCCCGTCATCGTGCTGGGCAATTCCGACCAGGCTGCCGTCGGTGACACCGTGCTGGCCATCGGCAACCCCTTCGGCGTGGGCCAGACCGTGACCAGCGGCATCGTCAGTGCGCTGGGCCGCAACCAGCTAGGCATCAACACCTTCGAGAACTTCATCCAGACCGATGCGGCCATCAACCCCGGCAACTCCGGCGGGGCACTGGTGGACATCAACGGCAATCTGCTGGGCATCAACACGGCCATCTATTCGCGCTCCGGCGGTAGCCTGGGCATCGGCTTTGCCATCCCCGTCTCGACCGCCAAGCTGGTGCTGGACGGCATCGTCAAGGAAGGCAAGGTCACGCGCGGCTGGATTGGCGTGGAGCCCAACGAGTTGTCGCCGGAACTGGCCGAGACCTTCGGGGTGAAGGCCGGGCAGGGCATCATCATCACCGGCGTGCTGCACAACGGCCCGGCCGCCCAGGGCGGCATGCGCCCCGGCGATGTGATCACCGAAGTGGCCGGAAAGCCGGTGCGCAATGTGGCCGAGCTGATGACCAATGTCGCCGCACTGCCTCCCGGCACGGCGGCGCCTTTCATCGTGCAGCGCGCCGACGGCAGCACCACCTTGCAGATCACTCCGGGCGTGCGCCCCAGCCCGCCGCAACAGGTGAACCGGCGTTGAGGTGCCCGCTGGCAGTACGCCAGCAGCCCCATCGCGCCCCAGCCCGCCGCAACAGGTGAACCGGCGTTGAGGTGCCCGCTGGCAGTACGCCAGCAGCCCCATCGCACCCCATCCGCCCGGCCTTGGCCGGGCTTTTTTGTGCCTGAGCCGCACCGACATCCCCCACTCCCGCTGCGGCGCACTGCCCGTGAGCGCCGCCTCAACGGCTACCTGCCAGCATGCACACAGGCACCCAGCCTGGGGTCCTCCCGCCCGGTCGTGAAGTGACACCATGGCAGCGGCATACGCACACGGTCCGTCCTGACCCTTTGCACGCAGCCGCCGGGCACCAAAAAGCCCGGGCAGATCGGTCTGCACCGGGCTTGGGGAACATGGCAGCGGGCGCGGCCTGCCGCACCGGGGATCAGCTGTGGCTGTCCACCGAGGTCTTGCCCTCTTCCTCGGACTCGGAAAGGGGCGCAGTCTTCTTGAACCAGCGCGCGCCGATGATGCCCACCTCGTACAGGACGCACATGGGGATGGCCAACGCCAGCTGCGAAATCACGTCCGGCGGCGTGACCACGGCGGCAATCACGAAGGACAGCACGATGAAGTAGCCGCGGAAGCTCTTGAGCTTGTCGATGTCCACCACGCCAAAGCGCACCAGCAGCATCACCACGATGGGCACCTGGAAAGCCAGGCCGAACGCCAGGTACAGCGACAGGATGGCTTCGACGTAGGAGGCGATGTCCGGTGTGGCCGCCACGCTCTCGGGCGTGAACCCCTGGATGAAGGCGAACATCTTGTCCAGCACGAAGAACTGCACAAAGGCGATGCCCACATAAGCCAGGAAGCTGCCGAAGATGATCAGCGGCAGGGCAAACTTCTTTTCATGGCTGTACAGGCCTGGGGCGACGAAGGCCCACAGCTGGTACATGATCCAGGGCAGCACGGCCAGCACGGCCACCATCATCAGCACCTTCAACGGCACAAAGAACGGCGAGAACACGCCCACCGCGATCAGCTTCGCGTCGGGCGGCATGTGCATCTTGATGGGGTGTGCGATGAAATCGATCAGCCCGTTGGGGCCGGGCCAGATGGCCAGGACCGCGACCGCCAGGGCAATGCCGTAGATGCAGTACAGCAGCCGGTCGCGCAGCTCCATCAGGTGCTGCACAAAGGGCTGCTCGGTGCCGGCCATTTCGTCTTCGCGGGAAGGTTTTTCGGACATGGTGGGGGAAATGTACCGGACATCGCCTGCCATGCAGGCCGGATGCCCTGAAACGAAAACGGGCCGGTCACCACCTAGGGGGTTGCCGGCCCTGCAGGCAATGCCTGCGCTGTGTCAGTGAAAGCGCTTCGGCCGGAACCGCGCCACACGCGCCGCCCCCGACTGCACCTTGGTGCGCACGCCGGAGCGGGCCTTGTACCACTGGGGCACGGCCCCCCGCTTGAGGCGGAAGTTCTTGCCCGGGTGCTTGTACACCGGGGTGACGGTGCTGTAGCTGTCATAGGCGGTGCCCGGGCTGTCGCTGCCGCTGTCACCATCGAAGTCGGTGGCCTCGCGCCAGTCCTTTTCCAGGCTGGAGGAGGTTTCGTGCACCGACTTTTCCACGTCGCGTGCGGCGGTTTCCACCGTCTCCTTCATCTTGCGCAGCTCATCGAGCTCCATGGAGCGGTTGACCTCGGCCTTGACGTCCGACACATAACGCTGTGCCTTGCCCAGCAGCGTGCCCACGGTGCGGGCCACGCGCGGCAGTTTCTCGGGGCCGATGACCACCAGGGCCACCGCGCCGATCAACGCCATTTTCGACAGGCCGATATCAATCATGTGCGCACACCTTCACGCCGCTCAGCTCTTTTGCTTGGCTTCGACGTCGATGGTGGCCTTGTCGGCCGTGGTGGTGGCTGTGACCTGGCCTGCAGGGGCCTCGGTCTTGCCGGCGTCCGCCGCCGGGCCGACACCGCCCTCCTTCATGCCATCCTTGAAGCCCTTGACGGCACCGCCCAGGTCGTTGCCAATGTTCTTGAGCTTCTTGGTGCCGAACACCAAAACCACGATGAGCAGCACGATCAGCCAGTGCCAAAGGGATAACGAGCCCATGAATATTCTCCTAACGAATGCGTTTCATTGTAGACGGCCCGCCATGCCTCATTGCTCGACCAAGCCTTAGGGCTATCGCGGCATAAGGGGTATGGCTGCGGCCAGTAATAGGGGTCAGATCAAACGAGGCCTCAGCCCTTTTTCCAGGGGCGGGGGCCGCCGATCACATGCACATGCAGGTGGTGCACTTCCTGCCCCCCTTCGGCACCCGTGTTGATCACCACGCGGAAGCCGCCTTCCGGATAGGGGTTACAGCCCTGTTCCTGGGCCAGCCGGGGCACCAGGGCCATGAGCTTGCCCATCAGCGGTGCGTCTTCGGCGGTCAGATGGGCCATGGAGACAATGTGTTTCTTGGGCACGAGCAGGAAGTGCACCGGGGCCCAGGGCTGGATGTCGTGGAAAGCGAAGATATCGTCATCCTCGTACACCTTGCGCGAGGGAATCTGCCCCGCAATGATCTTGCAGAAGATGCAATTCGGATCGTGGTCGTGGTGGGTAGCGGTCATGGCTCAGGCAAGGCGCCCGGCCGGTTGGCTCGGGCAAGGGTTCACAAACTCAGGGATTGTCGACGATCTGCAACGTCTGGCGCACACCCACATCGTCGCGGTGGGCGGTGATCCAGCGTTCACCCTCGGCACGGCCCAGCGCAAACAGCTTGCGCAAAAAGCTGCTGTCGGCGCGCGTCTTGCTGGCCGCACCGAATTCCGCCAGCGCCGCGCCGCCATCGATGCGGTGCAGCAGCACGCTCTTGTAGCGGCTGGCGTCCAGCCGGCCTTCGGCCAGCAGGCGGCGCACGAAATCAATCGCGCGCAGCTCCCCCAGCAGGCCGGCGTTGAACGTGACTTCGTTCATGCGTTCCATGATTTCGGCGGCGGTATTGGGCAGCTCGGCATGCTCGATGGGATTGATCTGCACCAGCAGCATGTCGCTGCATTGCGTGTCGTAGATCAGCGGGTACAGCGCCGGGTTGCCGGAATAGCCGCCGTCCCAGTAATGCTCGCCGTCGATTTCCACCGCACGGAACATCTGCGGCAGGCAGGCCGATGCCATCACCGCATCGGCAGTGATTTCCGCGCCTTTGAAGATCTTGCCCCGGCCGGTGCGCACATTGGTGGCACAGACAAAGGCCTGGGGCACGCCTTTCAGGCCGGCCGCGCGCTGCAGCGCCGCGAAATCCACCACCCGCTCCAGCTGGCTGCGCAGCGGGTTGAAGTCCAGCGGGTTGGTCTGGTAGGGCGACAGCCACTGGGTCATCATGCCCATCAGCGCCTGGTGGGCCGCCGGCACGCCCCACATCAGGCTGCCCATGGTGCCAACCCCGTCCCACAAGGCCTTCAGGCTCTCGCGGGCACGGGCGCAGCCCTCGGTATGGCGGCGCTCGGCGTCGTCCGGGAATTCCAGTGCCGCACTGGCAAACCCGTTGACCAGGGCCGCCGCATTCATGGCACCGGCGCTGGTGCCGCTGACACCGGGAAAGCCAAAACCGCCGTCCTCCAGCAGGGCATCCAGCACCCCCCAGGTGAAAGCCCCATGGGAGCCGCCACCCTGCAAGGCCAGGTTCAGACAGGTGGGAGCGCTGGCTTGGCGTGCGGCCATGGGCGGTATAGCAGTGCTGAAAAAGAAAGAATCAGGCAGGCAAGGGTTCTTGCCGGCTCATGGCCAGCATGCCGCGCACGATGCGGTAGAGAAACCACAGCGAGATCAGCGCCCAGGCAATCCAGCCGGGGATCAGGAACAACAGCCACAGCGGGGCCGTGAGCACATACAGCACCCCGCTCCAGATCACGCTGCGGATGCGCCATTCAAAGTGCGATTCGAGCCAGGTGCCTTTGGCGGCCGAGCGTTTGACCAAGTCGATGACCAGCGCCACGATCAGCAGCGCCACCGAGGCCTGTGTGCCCGGCAGCACGGCGGTGACCGCCACGATCAGGTGCAGCACGTAACTGACCCAGCCCCAGGCCTTCAGCCCATCCAGGGTGGCCTGGTCCACGGCGTGGACGTCGACGATGTCGTTGTTCACTCGGCAGCTCCTTCCTGCGCGGCCCTTTCCTTGGCTTTGCGCAATGCTTTTTCTTCCAGACCACTGGTGCCTTCACGGCGTTCCAGCTCGGCCACCACGTCGGCAGGGGTCAACCCATAGTGCGACAGCGCAATCATGGAGTGGAACCACAAATCCGCAACCTCGTAGAGGATTTTGCCTTTGTCGCCGCCATGGTCCACATCCTTGGCGGCCATCACCACTTCGGTGGCCTCTTCGCCAATCTTCTTCAGAAAAGCATCCGGGCCCTTGTGCAGCAGGCGGGCGACATAACTTTTCTCGGGGTCGCCGCCGTTGGCGACCTTGCGGCTTTCGATCACGGCGGCCAGACGGGCCAGGCCGCCTTCCACCGATGCGCTGGGAGAGGATTCAGACATGGTGCACTTCACTTGTAGATGGATTCGGGGTCTTTCAAGACCGGATCGCTGGCAACCCAGACCCCGTCCTTGTAAATGCTGAAAAAACAGCTGTGGCGGCCGGTGTGGCACGCGATGCCGGGTTCATGCCCCAGCTGGGTGACCTGCAGCAGCACCACATCGTTGTCGCAGTCGATGCGCATCTCGTGCACGGTCTGCACATGGCCGGACTCTTCGCCCTTGAACCACAGCTTGCCGCGCGAGCGGCTGAAGTAGACCGCACGGCCCAGTTCGGCCGTCTTTTGCAGTGCTTCGCGGTTCATCCAGGCGAACATGAGTACATCGCCCGAGCCTTTTTCCTGGGCGATCACAGGCACCAGGCCTTGGTCGTCCCACTTCACTTCATCAAGCCAGTTCATTGGCAGTTCCCTGATGGCATGGCGGCCGGTGCGCCCTGGCTGCCATTTTGAGTACAAAACCCGAGGGCTGCGCGGCCAAAGCACCCGCAGCCCCGCATGTTGAAAATCTTTTACAGACGCACCGGAATGCCGCGTTCGCGCATGCGCTCCTTGGCCTGCTGCACCGTGTACTCACCGTAGTGGAAGATGCTGGCGGCCAGCACCGCATCGGCGCCGCCCTGCTGCACGCCGTCGGCCAGGTGGTCCAGATTGCCCACCCCGCCCGAGGCGATGACCGGCACGCCCACAGCGTCGGCCACGGCACGGGTCAGCTGCAGATCGAAACCGCTCTTGGTGCCGTCCTTGTCCATGCTGGTCAGCAAAATCTCGCCGGCGCCGCGCTGCGCCATTTCCGCCGCCCAGCGCACCACATCCAGGCCCACGTTCTTGCGGCCACCATGGCTGTACACATCCCAGCCGGGGCCCATGGCCGTGCCGCCGGGGCCGATGCGCTGCTCGTCCTCGGGCGTACGGCGCTTGGCATCGATCGCCACGACAATGCACTGCGCGCCATATTTGTCGCTGCAGGCATTGATGGTGGCGGGGTTCGCAATGGCGGCGGAATTGAAGCTGGTCTTGTCCGCGCCGGCGTTGAGCAGGCGGCGCACATCATCCACCGTGCGCACACCGCCCCCCACCGTCAAGGGAATGAACACCTGGGAAGCCACGGCCTCGATGATGGGCAGGATCAGATCACGCCCATCGCTGGTGGCGGTGATGTCCAGAAACGTCAGCTCGTCCGCGCCCTGGACGTTATAGCGCGCAGCGATTTCCACCGGATCGCCGGCATCCCGCAACTCCTGAAAATTGACGCCTTTGACGACACGACCACCGGTCACGTCCAGGCAGGGGATGATGCGTTTGGCGAGCATAGGAACTGAAAAGCGTATGGCGAGTTGGAAAAGGGCCACAAGATACCACGCGTACCGCCGCCCATCGGGCTGGTCATGCTTTCCCGCGCCCAGGCAGGGCGCTGCAACCCACGCGATCCGCCACCCCTCTGCCGCAGCCGGCGCTCAGTGCGTCGCCAGGGCACTTTCTTCCAGCAAGCTGCGTGCCATGCCGTTCTGCCAACGCCAGGCATCGGCACACATGCGATCGACATCCAGCTCGGCCTTCCAGCCCAGCAGCCGCTCGGCCAGGCCGGGGTCGGCCCAGCACTGCGCCACATCGCCCGGGCGGCGCGCCACCACGGCATAGGGCACGGGGCGGCCGCTGGCTTTTTCAAAGCTGCGCACCATCTCCAGCACCGACACCGGACGGCCGGTGCCCAGGTTCACGGTCAGCAGTCCCATGTTCTGGCGCAGATAGCGCAAGGCCGCCACATGGCCTGCCGCCAGGTCCATCACATGGATGTAGTCGCGCGTCCCCGTGCCATCGGGCGTGGGGTAGTCGTTGCCGAACACGCTCAGGCAAGGGCGCTGACCGGCCGCCACCTGGGCCACATAAGGCATCAGGTTGTTGGGTACATCCTGCGGGTCTTCGCCAATCAGGCCGCTTTCATGCGCCCCGACGGGGTTGAAGTAGCGCAACCGCGCAATGCGCCACTGCCCGGGTTCGGAGGCGGACGTATCGGCCAGCACCTGTTCCATCATCAGCTTGGTCTGGCCATAGGGGTTGGTGGCGGACAGCGGAAAGTCCTCGCGGATGGGCAGCGAGGCGGGGTCGCCATACACCGTGGCCGACGAGGAGAACACCATGCTGCGGACATTCGCCGCGCGCATGGCCTGCAGCAGGGTCACGGTGCCAGCGATATTGTTGTCGTAATAGCGCAGGGCCTCGCGCACCGACTCTCCGACCGACTTGAGCGCCGCGAAGTGGATCACCTCGGTGATCGGGTACTGCGCAAAGATCCGCCGCAGCAATCCGGCATCGCGGATATCGCCTTCGATGCATGGCGGAACCATTCCGGTGATGCGCCCCATGCGTTCCAGTACCGACCGTCGGCTGTTGCCGAAATGATCCAGGATCAGAAATGGCTCACTGCAGGCTGCGAGCGCTACGCAGGTGTGTGAGCCAATGAATCCAGCGCCACCAGTAATGAGAATCACAGCTATCCCCCCTACTCAGATGTACGTACGTCGCCCAACGATTGCACTTTTCAAGTTGCACAGCTTCAATCAACCATAACGGAAGACAAGGCCGATTGCGCGCATGTAACAGCCTTGTCCGACGCACAGCGATCGACAGGCAATCAGAGTGAGAAATTAATAGCGAAAATCTATAAACCTGGGGAGGTGGCTTACGTGTTGAACTTGGTTCGATCCTGCGTGATGGCACTGAGCATGAGCCTGGCAGCAGCCGCTTTTCCCGCTCCTTCCGCCCCTCCCAAGGCCGCGCCATCCGTGGCACTGCACTACGGTGCACAGGCCCCGCTGGAGGACCTGAAGGTATTCGACATCGTGGTGGTGGATGCCGACCATGGCTACAACCCCTCCACCTACCGCAGCCCGGACAGCAAGCTCTACGCCTATGCGGCCCTGACCGAAGTCCACCCCACCCGCAGCTACTTCCAGCGCATCCCGGCGCAGTGGCGCCTGGGCCGCAACGCCGACTGGGATTCGGTGCTGGTGGACCAGAGCCAGCCGGAATGGCCCCGTTTCTTTGCCGAACAGGTGATCGCCCCGTTGTGGGAACGGGGCTTTCGGGGCTTCTTTCTGGACACCCTGGACTCCTACCGTCTGGCGGCCCGCTTCGATGAACAGCAGCAGCAAGACGGCGTGGTCGCCGTGCTGGAAGAACTCCACCGCCGCTTTCCTGGCATCCAGCTGATCCTGAACCGCGGCTTTGACGTGCTGCCCCGTGTCAGCGACAAGGTGCAGATGGTGGCGGCGGAATCTCTGTTCCAGGGCTGGAATGCCCAAAGCAAGCAGTACGCCCCGGTCAGTGCCAAAGACCGCGAATGGCTGCTGCAGCAATTGCAGAACACGCGGGATCAGCTGGGTATCCCCGTGCTGGTGATTGACTACGTGCCCCCCCAGGACCGCGCCAAGACGCGTGAAACCGCCCGCCAGATCAAGGCCCTGGGATTCACCCCCTGGGTCACGGACCAGCAACTGAACACCATTGGTATCGGGAGTGTGGAGTTTGTGCCACGCCGCATTGCCGTCCTCTATAGCAGCGACGAGTACCCCGCCCCCAACTATTCCGATGTGCACCGCTTCCTGGACATGCCCACCAACTATCTGGGCTACATCTCGGAATACTTCGATGTCCGCCAGCCGCTGCCGCCCAATCTGTATGGAGACCGCTACGCCGGCGTGGTGACCTGGCTGGGCGGTGATGTGGCCAGCGCGTCCCAGCCCGCCCTGCAGCGCTGGCTGTACCAGGTCGTTCAGCAGCAACTACCCTGGGCCGCCTTGGGACAGTTCGGTTTCGACCTCACGCCCACCTGGAGCCGGCTGCTGGGCCTGCAGACCAAGGAAGCGTCCACAGGATTGCTGCAGATCTCGCAGCAAGATGCCATGGTCGGCTTTGAAATCCGCGACTTCCCGGCCGACCGCACCCCCCAGGACGTGCTGCTCGCCCCCTCCGCCGCCAATGCGCGCGCGCTGCTGACACTCAAGGACAGCAAGGGGCAAAGCTACACGGCCGGAGCCATCACGGCATGGGGCGGGTTCATGCACACCCCCTACGTCATACAGGATGTGCCCGGCACGGAGGACTCACGCTGGGCCCTGGATCCCTTTGCCTTTCTGCAACAGGCACTGCGCCTGACACCCTTGCCGGTGCCCGATGTCACCACCGAAAACGGACGCCGCCTGCTTTTCGCCCACATCGATGGCGACGCATTTCCCTCCAAGGCGGAAATGCCGGGCAACCGTTTTGCGGCCGACTGGCTGCTGACCGACATCCTGCAGAAGTACCGCATCCCGCACACCGTCTCCGTCATCGAGGCGGAAGTGTCGCCACAGGGTATCTACCCCCAGTTCAGCGCGCAGCTGGAGGGCATCGCCAAACGCATCTTCGCGCTGCCCCACGTGGAAATTGCCAGCCACACCTACTCGCACCCCTATCTCTGGGACCCCTCGGTGCGCCATGGCTTGTTCGAGCACAACCACGAAGCCGCGATCAATCTGGGGATTCCCGGCTACGAGATCAACCTGCAGCGCGAAATCGTGGGCTCGGTGCAGTACATCCGCGACCGTCTAGCCGGAGGCAAGCCCGTCAACATCCTGCTGTGGTCAGGCGATACCTCCCCTGGCGCCGATGCGCTGGAGATCGTTGCCAAGAACGGTCTGCTGAACATGAACGGCGGGGACACGTTCATCACCCGCAGCCGCGCATCGCTGACGGCCGTCCGCAGCCACGGCATCTTCAAGAAAGGCAATCTGCAGGTCTACGCCCCCATCACCAACGAGAACCTCTACACCAACCTCTGGCGGGGTCCGTTCTACGGCTTCGAGCGTGTCATCGAAACCTTCTCCATGACGGAAACACCGCGCCGGCTCAAGGCGGTGGACATTTACTACCACACCTATTCCGCCAGCAAGCCAGCCAGTCTGACCGCGCTGCATCAGGTGTATGGCTGGGCCTTGAAGCAGCCCTTGCACCCGGTGTTCGCTTCGGAGTACATCCGCAAGGTGCACGATTTCTATGCCATGGCACTGGCGCGTGATGGGGAGGGCTGGCGCATCCGCGGCCGCGGCGATCTGCGCACCGTGCGCATCCCCCAATCCTGGGGCGCCGTGGATCTGGCGCACAGCGAAGGCATTGCCGGCAGCAAGGCCGCCGACGCCAACACCTATGTGCACCTGACCGGCAGCTCCGCCCTGCTGCGCACCGCTGCGGATGCGCCGTCCGCACCCATCGTCCTCTCGGAAGCCAATGCCCGCCTCACCGAGTGGAATGCACAACGCGATCAGGTGCAGTTCCGCCTCGAGGGCCATGCACCGCTGGATTTCAGCCTGGTGCTGCCGCGTACATGCCAGGTGCGCATCAATGACCGCGTAGCCACTCCGTCGTCCGTCACCCCCATGGCCGGCACTTCCGTTCAACGCTTCCGACTGTCACATGCAGCAGCACTCATCCAAGCGCAATGCGCCCGCCGTTGAGCGACCCAAAGTCGCGCCCATCTGGCTGATCCTGCTGCTGGCAGGGTTGGTGGGCAGCGCCTTGTGGGTCCTCTATCCCCGCGATGACCTGGAGCAGCGGCTGCAGGCCACCCACGGAAACGTTGAACTGACGGAGTCCTATCTGCGCAATCTCCTGCGCAGCGAACCGGACAATGCGCAACTGCAAGCCTTGCTGCAGCGCATCGAAAAAGAGAAAAGCCAACAGCAACTGGCAGTCCAAACCACGCCACCCACAGCGCTGCAGCAGGCGCAACAGGATGCGTGGAAAGACTGGGAAGCCAGCTACCTCCAGTTCCAGCAGACACCGCAACGCGAAGCGCAACGCCTGGATGCCGTGCGCAAACAACAGCTGCTGCCGCTCGGTGCGCTGGACGAAGCCCAGCTGCTTTACACCGGGCAGGCTGCCTTGGCCATGCAGGACGCCGATCTGGCCCGGCGCAGCTTTGACATCCTGCTCCAGCGCGCATCCGCCAACGATGCCCCACAGGTGCTGGAAATTGCCGCCAAGGCCGCACTCGGCAACGGCCTGTATGACGTGGCATCCCGCTGGTATCTGGAGGCCAGCCAGGCCGGCACCAATACCGAGGCGCAGAAAAAGATCTATCTGCAAGGTGCTGTGGCCGTCCTGCAATCGGGCAACCACACGGCACAGGCATTGGCGCTGGCAGAGAAAGAGCTGGCGGCGTACACCGCAGATCCCGCAGTGCTGCGCCAGCTGATCGATATTGCGCGTGCCGCAGGCCGCCCGGAGGTGGCCCAGCGCTACGCCAAGATGCTGCTGCAGCTCACCCTGCTGGAACAGCTCTACCCGGCAGAACGGTCTGCACAGTGGGCACCGCACACGCCGGCACAGCTGCTGCCGCAGCAGGTTTTCTGGGATGACGAAGGGCCGGCGCGCCACCCGGCGTTTCGGGCCACAGCAGACCGGCCTGCGCCGAAACTGGCGTTCGATGACAAGACCTATGAGCTGGGCTACACCGTCTTCCTGGAAAACCGCAACCTGGAAGATGCCTTGCGCGTGGCCAAAGCCGCGGTGCAGCAGGCGCCCAGCAACATCACATGGCGCCGCCGCCTGGCGCAGGTCGCGGAGTGGAGCAACCGCCCGCAGGAAGCCCTGACGCAGTGGCACATCATCGCCAAGCAAACCAACCAGGATGCCGCCTGGCAGCAGGTGCTGCGCCTGGCGCCCGGCCTGCTGGAGTACCAGGCCCTGGCCGATGGACTGCAGTACCAGCTGCGCCGCGCACCGGGCGACAAGCGCCTGATTGCGGAAATGGTCAGCAACTACGAGCGCATTGGCCAGCCGGAGCAAGCCATCGCCCTGCTCCAGCGCCTGCCACAGCGCACGCCCGAGCAAAGCGAAGCGCTGGCCAGCATGTACGAGCACACCGGCGAAGATGAAAAATCCCTGCGCCAGTGGGAAAGCCTGTTTCAGCAAGCCCAGACCATCACGCATGCGCGGGCCATGAAAGCCGCGGTGCTGGCCTTGCGGCTGGGCCAAGGCGCCAAGGGGCTAGCGTGGTTGCGCGGTGCAACGGGCCCGTTGCCATCAGACCCCGAGGCTGCGGCAGACTTTCTGCGCCTGTACGCCGAACTGGCCAGCCGCCAGAACGCCACCGGCGAGGCGACAACGGCCTACCAGAGCCTGCTGCGCAACCCGACGTCTACCCCCGAAGACTACGACGCCCTCATTGACCTGCTGCGCCAGCAAGGCCAGATGCGTGAAGCTGCGGCGCTGTCGCGCACGGCCTGGGACAAGCACCATGCGCCGCGCCACTTCGTGCAGGCCCTGATGCTGTACGGACAGCAGCAGGATTGGGAGGCCGCCACGCCCCTGGTGAACTCGCTGTCCTCCGGTCTGGAGCCGGCCACGGTGCAGCAGCTGCGCAGCGACCCGCTGTATTTCAGCCTGTTGGGCCACTACTACCAGGGCATGCAACGGCCTGAGCAAGCGCGCGCCATCTACCAGGCCGGTCTGAAAGCCTTCCCCGATTCGGTCGACCTGCGCCAGTCGCTGCTGTGGCTGGCGATCGACAGCAACGACACGGATACGCTGAAACAGCTGCTAGCCACGCATGAAGCGCAATGGAAGCACGATCCGTCGATGCACGATGCCCTGGCGTCGGCCTACCAGGCCCTGTCGCTGCCGCAGGTGGCCATTACGCAGTACCTCCAGCCCCATGTCCAGGAACGTGCCAATGACTTCCTGTGGCTGATGGGCTATGCCGATGCCCTGGAGCAGAACCAGCAGGCGGACCAGGCCTGGCGCCTGCGCCGCCAGCTTCTGGAAAAAGAATGGGCATCCCGCCCACGTCCTGGCACGTCCCAGCGTGCCGAGCTGGTGCAATGGCTGCAGGCCACGGGGGACGATGCCGTGCGGCGCATGGCGCGCAATCGGCTCATCATGACCCAGCGCCCCGGGGATACCGGAACGGCAGCCATGCGCGAAATCCTGCGCCTGGACCCCCAAGGAAAAACCCAGTTGTCCGAGGCGGCGACGGAAACCCTCATCAGCTGGTACCAGGAAGCCGGTGAGTACCAGGCGGTGCGTGCCCACCTGTGGGAACGCTACAGCCGGCAGCGCTCGGCCAATCTGCCATTGTGGGCCGAGATCACCACGGCGCTGGCCAATGACGACCGGGCCCTGGCAGGCCAGTTGCTGGAGCGGCATGAAGACGCACTCCCACGCTATGACCGTATCAATGCCGCCGTGCTGGTGGGCGATACGCGCCGCGCCCAGAGCGATGCCTTCGAAGCCCAGACCTTCCAGCCCGATGACGACCAGCTGAACCAGCAACTGGTGGATACCTTGCTGTCCTTCAGCGACCACGCCGGCATCCAGCACGCCAGCCGGCGCCTCAACGAACTGTCCGAAGAGCAGACCACGGCGCGCCTGCACTGGGCCCTCAACCCACGCTGGTCCGTGGACCTGGATGCCAGCCGCACACAGCGCAGCATCCGGGACCGCTCCCAGCTGGCTGCTGTGGACGACGAACGCGGCATCGATGCCTACCTGCGCTGGAAGAACGGCAACAGCTCGGCCAGCTTCCGTGCCGGCCGCAGAGAGAGTCTGGACACCTACAACCCACTGCAGCTGCAGTGGGAGCAGCGCATCGACAACCGCCTGCGCCTGCGCCTGGAGGCGGGCCGCCAGCTGCCGACCGAAGAAACCACGGCCATGCGACTGGGCGGCATGAAAGACCGCCTGGGTGTGGGGCTGACCTACCAGCCCACACGCCTGGACACCGTCAGCCTGGAGCATTTCCGCGACCGCTACCACCTGCAAACGGGCGCCGACATCGGCCGCGGCCACACCACCACACTGCAGTACATGCATGCATTGCGCGGGGGAACGCCCAGTGTGGATGTCGGAGCCTTCTGGTCCAACTTCAATTTCAGCGAACGCAATCTGCAGAGCCTGTCAGGCCGCCAGCTGAACATCCTGCGCTATCTGCCGGACTCCCCTGCATCCATTCCAGCCAACTACCTGCTGCCGCAAAGCTTCCAGTACTACGGCGTGGTGATCTCGACCAATCAACGCTTCATGGAAGAGTACACCCGGGCCGTCCGGCCCTTCGCCAGCCTGGCATTGACACGCCACAGCCGCGAAGGCTCCGGTTATGGCCTGAGTGTGGGTCTGGCCGGCAGCGTACTGGGCCAGGACCATCTCAGCGTCGGCTTCAATTTTTCCAAGTCCAGTCCTTTGACAACCGGCCATACGCGTGAGCTGCAGGTCAGCTACCGCCGGCATTTCTGACACCACGCCATCACACGAGGGGAACTTCCATGACCGCACGCCCACATCGCTCACTTGCAGCCACCACCCTGGCAGGTCTTGCACTGGCCAGTGCCCTGGCCGGCTGCTCCACCACCGACCGAGGCTCCACGCCGGCGCTGCAACGCCAGGCAAGCTGGGCCGTGCTGCCATTTGAGAACCACACCGAGACGCCCATGGCAGGACAGCGTGCAGAAGCCATTGCGGCCGCCCTGCTGCATGCCCGGGGCGTGGGAGAGGTCAAACGCTATGCCGGCCCCGCCCAGCAGGACCCGCTGTTTGGCGTGCCCGGCGGTGCCAGCGCCGACAGCGGCCTGGGCTGGGCACGGGATCAGGGCGTGGCCTATGCGCTGACCGGTGCCGTCGACGAGTGGCGCTACAAGGTCGGGGTCGATGGCGAGCCTGCCGCGGGCGTGACCCTGCGCATCATCGATGTCAAAACCGGCGCCACCTTGTGGACCGGCGCCGGCGGGAAAAGTGGCTGGAGCCGCGAAGCGCTGTCTGCGGTAGGCCAGAAGCTCATCCGCGGCCTGCTGGATTCCGGTCTGGGCAACGTACGTTAACCCTCCTCACCGCACAACCCGCATGCAACCAGGGAGCACCAGTATGGAGCCGCGCCGACAGTCAATGGAGCCAGGGCCTTTGCAGGCGTCTTTGGTCCCCAACTCGCCCCTGGGCAAGTTGGCTTTGCCCAGCACGCGCACCAGCGTGCTGATCGGTGAAGTGGTGATCCTCCCCCTGCTGTTTCTGCTGCTGGGCCTGTGGTTCTCCCCCGACAACCCGCTGTGGGTCAACACCGAGTTCCCGTGGTCCTGGCTGGCCCCCATCATCATCGCCCTGCGCTATGGTGCCCTGGCCGGGCTGGGCTCCTCCACCATCCTGCTGGCCGCCTGGTTCTACTTTCACCGAGGCCAGTGGCAAGACTTTCCCCAGCTGTACTTCCTGGGAGGGCTGATCACCATCATGGTGGTGGGTGAAGTGGCCAGCCAATGGCGCGCCAAGACCCGCCGCGCGGAATCGGTACAGCACTACCTGGACCAGCGCCTGGAGCATCTGGTGCGGCAGTATTACCTGCTGCGCCTCTCGCATGACCGGCTGGAGCAGGAGCTGATCGGGCGCCCCATGTCCATGCGCGACGCCTTGCTGAAACTGCATGCCAGCGCGGACTCCGCCGATGCCACCCAGAGGCTGCTGCAACTGCTGTCCCAGTACTGCCAGATCACCGATGCCAGCCTGCATGCGGTGACCGACGAGCAGCTGCAACCCCATGCCATTGCGCACATCGGAAGCCCGGACAGCGTGGACACGCAGGATGCCCTGGTGCGCCAGGCGCTGGAAATGCGCAGGCTCTGCCATGTGGTGGAATCCACCGCCGAAGGCCAGACCAGCCGCTACCTGGTGGCCGCGCCGCTGCTGGATCTGCAGGGCGATCTCTACGCCCTGCTAGTGGTCAGGGAGATGCCGTTCTTCGCGCTGCAGACCGAGAACCTGCAGGTGATCAACCTGCTGCTGAGCTACTACACCGATGGTCTGTCCGCCCACGAACTGACCAAGCCCGTGCTCACGCAGTTCCCGGACTGCCCCGACAGCTTTGCCATGGAACTGCAGCGCCTGTCCCACATGCAGCAATCCTCCGGCATCAGCAGCGTGGTGCTGGCCCTGGAGTTCTCCCAGGAAGCCATCGCACGCAACGTGCCCCAGCAGGTGGTGCGCATGAAGCGCATGCTGGACGAAGTCTGGCTGACGAAGCCGCAGGCGGGCAAACAGGTGGTCGCCATCCTGATGCCCTTGGGCACCACGGCCACTGCCGAAGGTTTTCTGCAGCGACTGGAACAATGGGCGCTCAGCAGCAAGCAGCACATTTCCTTGATGGAAGCAGGCATCTTTCCGCATGTGCTCCTGCTGGAGCAGCACACCTCGCAGGAGCTGCTGCAACGCATTGAAGGCCTGCGCCATGGCTAACTTCAAACTGGCTTTCGTCGCACTGCTGCTGGAGATCTCCAGCTGGACGGTCTCCGGCTTTCTGACCCAAAGCTCGGATTCGGCACTCTGGGGCTACCTCGCACTGCATGCCCTGGCCTCCGCCGTGCTGGCTTTCAGCATGCTGCCGCTGCTGCTGGGCAAGCATACCCAGCCCCGCTGGGCCGTCGTCGGCCTGATCGCGTGCTTCTGCTTTGTCATTCCTGTCCTGGGCTTTGTGCTGGCCTTCCTGGCGGTGATGACAATCCGTGTCTACCCCTCGCGTGATCCGACGGAGGACTTCTCGTCCGTGGTGCTGCCCGAGTTCGACCAGCACCAGCATCTGCCAGGCACCGCACAGACCTCGGGCATCCGGTCGCTGCTGTCCAACCGCGAGGCCCCCACCAAGCTGCGCTTCAAGGCCTTGGTCACGCTCAGCCATGTCAAGGGGCGGATTGCCTCCCCCTTGCTGCGCGATGTACTGGACGACCCCAGCGACGACCTGCGCCTGCTGGCCTACGGCATGCTGGACCGCATGGAGCAAAAGCTCTCCCGGGCCATCCACGAAGAGCTGCAGGTCCTCAAGGAAGAAGCCTCTGGGCCTGCCGCGCTTTCCCCCCGGGGACTGGTGGCGGCGCACCGCCTTTCCGATCTGTACTGGGAACTGCTTTACCAGGAGCTGGCCTCGGACGATATGCACGACTTCGCCGTACAGGAGTCGCTGCGCTACTGCGACATGGTGCTGCGCCAGCAGCCCGACGAACCGCCGCTGGTGCTGCGCCGCGGCCGTCTGCTGCACGCCATGGATCGCCAGCAGGAAGCCGAGCAGTGCTATGCCAGGGCTCTGGAGCTGGGCATGCCGGCGACCCAGGTCATTCCCTACCAGGCGCAGATCCGCTACGCACAGCGTGATTTCGTGCAGGTGCGTTCCATGATGCAGGGCATCGCGCAGCACAACGCCCTGCCCAAGCTGCGGCCCGTGATTGATTACTGGAGCTGAACCGATGACGTTGCCCAAAGCCACAGAGGCCGACATTGCGCTCCTGCTCGAGGGCACCTACCCCTATATCAGCGGCGGCGTGTCCAGCTGGATCCACCAGATGATCCAGGCCTATCCGCAATACCGTTTTGCGCTGATCTTCATCGGCAGCTGCGCCGATGACTATGCGGGCCTGCGCTACCAGCTGCCTTCGAACGTGGTGCACATCGAAGAGCACTATCTCTACGAGCACCTCCAGGCAGATTTCATTCCATCCGCTCGCCCAGGCCACTCCCAGGCCTTTGCCAAGGCCCAGGTGCTGATCGATGCACTCGGCCGCCACGCCACCGGCATGGCCTCCACGGAAGAGGTCGTCGACGCCATCCGCACGGTCACCAAGGAAATCATGCCTGGCGGACAGATCCCGCTGGATGATTTTCTCTACAGCGAAGGCGCATGGGAGCTGATCCGCAAGAGCTACGAAGACTATTGCACCGACCCCTCGTTCGTGGACTATTTCTGGACCGTGCGCATCATGTTCCAGCCCCTGTGGATCATGGCGCGGGTGGCCCAGTCCATGCTGCCGGTTCGCATGGTGCACAGTGCCTCCACAGGCTATGCCGGTTTTCTGGGCGCCCTGGTCCATGACACCCGCGGCATTCCTTTCGTGCTGTCCGAGCACGGCATCTACACCAAGGAACGGCAGATCGACCTGCTCAAGAGCGACTGGATCCGCGACAACCGCAACATCTTCCAGCGCAATGCCAGTGAAGTCTCCCAATTCCGCAAGATGTGGATCAGCCTGTTTGAGTGGATGGGGCGCTATTGCTACGCAGCGGCCAACCCCATCGTCGCGCTGTACGAGACCAACCGGCAGCGCCAGATCCACGATGGCGCCCCCGAGGAACGCACGCTCAACATTCCCAACGGCATTCGCATTGCCCAGTTTTCCGCCGGCCGGCGGCCGGAAGGCGCCCCCGTCCCGCCTGTGATCTGCCTGCTGGGACGGGTCGTGCCCATCAAGGACATCAAGACCCTGATCCGTGCCATGCGCCGCGTCGTCAACCAGTACCCGGAGGCCCAGGCCTGGATCGTCGGACCTGCAGACGAGGACGAACTCTATGCCCAGGAATGCCGCGATCTGGCCGAAAGCCTGGGCCTGCAGCAGCAGGTGAAGTTCCTGGGCTTCCAGAAGACCGCAGACATCCTGCCCCAGGCCGGCATCCTGGCGCTTTCCTCCATCAGCGAAGCATTGCCACTGGTGGTGCTGGAGGCCTATGCCGCCGGCATTCCGGTGGTCACCACCGATGTGGGGTCCTGCCGCCAACTGGTGGAAGGGCTGGATGGCGAAGACAAGGCCCTGGGGCCCAGTGGGCGTGTCGTCGGCATCGCCTCCCCGCGGAGCCTGGCCGATGCCATGCTGGAGCTGCTCACCGACACCGCCGCCTGGCAAGCGGCCAGCCGAAGCGCTGTCGCCCGCGTGGAACGGTTCTACACCGACACCCGCATGTTCGACAGCTACCGCAAGATCTATGAGGATGCCCTGGCATCCCAGAAGGAGGCACGCTGATGGCCGGTATCGGTTTTGAACTGCGCCGCCTGCTGCGCAAGAACACCCTGCTCAGTCTGGTACAGACCTACGCCTATGCCAGCGTGATCGGCTCCGGCCCCTGGGTGTTCTCCATCGTCGGCATTCTGCTGATGGGTCTGCTCAGCGTGGGCCTGGTCGCTCCGCCGTTTCTGGTAACCCAGTTCCAGACATCCGTCACCTACCTGGTGGCGTTCAGTCTGATCTGGACCGGGCTGGCCCAGCTGGCCTTCACCCGCTTCATCTCCGACCGCCTGTTCGAGAAGCGCGCGGAAATGGTGCTGCCCAATCTCCATGGCCTGCTGCTGCTGGTGCTGGGCAGTGCAAGCCTCATTGGGATCGCGGCCTGCTTCACGCTGCTGTCCGGGCAAAGCATGCTCTACCGCATGCTGATGCTGTCGGGATTCGCCTTGCTGTGCGGCATCTGGATTCTGACGGTGCTGCTGTCCGGCATGAAACGCTACAAGGCCATCACCGTGCTGTTCGCGGTGAGCTACACGCTGATTGTGCTGATCTCGCTGGTGCTGCGCTATTACGGCCTGGAAGGTCTGCTGGGCAGCTTTGTGATCGGGCATCTGCTGCTGTTTTGCGGCATGTGGGTGCTGGTACTTAGAGAGTTCAATCCCCACCGCCGTCTGATTGCCTTTGACTTTCTGCAGCCGAAATCGCTGTACGGCACCCTGGTGCTAACCGGCTTTCTCTACAACCTGGGCATCTGGGCCGACAAGCTGATGTTCTGGGCCTATCCCGACACCTCCCAGGTGATCATTGGCGGGCTGCGCGCGTCACTGATCTACGACATTCCGGTGTTCCTGTCCTACCTCTCCATCATCCCCGGCATGGCCGTGTTCCTGGTCCGTATCGAGACCGACTTTGTGGAGTACTACGACAAATTCTTCACGGCCGTGCGCCAGGGTGGCTCCCTGGAAGAAATCGACACCATGCGCGACGAAATGGCCTATGCCATCCAGAGCGGCCTGGGCGAAATCGCCAAGATCCAGACCCTGGCCGTGCTGGTGACCTTTGTCGCCGGACCGGCAGTCTTGCGCCTGCTGGGCATTTCCGAGCTCTACCTGCCCCTGCTGCATGTGCAGGTGGTGGGGGCTGCGCTGCAGGTGGGGCTGATGGCCGTGCTGAACGTGTTTTTCTACCTGGATGAACGCCGCATCGTGGTCTGGCTTTGCGTGGAGCTGCTGGTGCTGAACATTCTGCTCACGGCGCTGTCGCTGGAGTTGGGGGCAGCCTTCTACGGCTACGGCTTTGCGGGCGCCATGCTGATCACGCTGTGTACCGGTTTGCACCTGCTGTCCCGCGAAATCGGACGGCTGGAATATAAAACCTTCATGCTGCAATAAACACCAAAGCACTTTCTCCCGCAAGCCGCTTTCCCGGAGCGTGCTTTGGGAGCCGACAGGCTGGTGCAACGCAACTTGCACAAGCCTATGCCTTTGCGGGAAACTACAAAGGCTTTTTATTTTTCAAGCCGTACATTCACTTCAAACACAACAAGGCTTTCTGTATCATGAAACGTTTTTTGCTGCTTTTCTGGATTTTCCCGATTTTGGCTTTTGCCCAAGGCCCCGCCCCGCAAGCTTCCGAGGCCGAGAAAAAATACCAGGAAATTGTCAATTTGCAGTGGCAACATGGCCCGTCCAAGGTAAACATCGGCAGCAATGCGTCGATTGAGATTCCGAAAAATCATGCCTTCCTGGATGCAGCCAACACCCGTAAATTCCTGGAACTCAATGGCAATCCCCCGCAAGACAATAATTACACCCTTGCCCCCGACAGCCTGGAATGGTTTGCCATTCTCGAATTTGCAGACACGGGATACATCACGGACGATGACAAGATTGATCCCGATGCCCTGATGAAGGCCTTTAAGGAAGGTGACGATGCCAGCAACAAGCAGCGGAAAAAACTCAATATGGAAGCCATCTATACCGATGGTTGGGCCGTCCCACCGCATTACGATGAAAAGACCAAACAGCTGGAATGGGGCATACAGCTGCATTCAGATTCCGGACACAAGAATATCAATTACACCAGCCGGATTCTGGGTCGGGAAGGCTTCATGAATGCCATTCTGGTCGCGGACCACGATATGCTGGACCAGAACATCACCAGCTTCAAGCAGGCACTGGCTGGTTTTTCCTACAACCCGGGCAAAACCTATGCCGAGTTCTTGCCAGGTGACAAGGTGGCCGGATATGGACTCACAGGTTTGATTCTGGGTGGCGCCGCCGCCGTGGCCACCAAGAAAGGTTTCTGGGCAGCGATTGCAGGCGCTGCCGCCGCTTTCTGGAAAGTGATTGTCGCGGCGGTCATTGCGGCCTTGGCAGGCATTGCGAGCATCTTCAAGAAGAAGCAATGAACCTGGTACCCCTGGAGGCACAGTTGCTCATCCTGGCTGTGCTTTTTTATATCTATGATTCCAGTGTCTTGCTATTTTCCAACGAGGGCGTGATCACACCCTCCTGGAAAAACTGGAGCGCCCAAACCAATCTCAAAGTTATTCCCCCCAACATTCGATACATAGTTTGGGTGGTTTAACTGTCGAAAGCTTTCTAAACCCCTCTTGCAGGGGTTTTTTCTTGTTCTGCTTCTGTTAAAGCTATTCCATAAATATGCATGATATGTAGAATGCCAGGATTTCGAATTTATTCCTGCGTGGCCAGAAATTCTTCGATACCCGGCTCCAGCGCAGCAGTGGGAGTGTCATGCATTTGCGCCACGTCGATTTCAAAGTCGCAGCAAAGCTGTTGAGTGCTTTACCTCCCTAGGCCCACCATGTTTGTTACCGTCAAAGCCCGTGTCAACACTGATGCCACAGGGGCCTATACAGAGTTACCTGCATTATTGACCCCTGCTGGGGTACTAGAGCCCTTGCTGGACTATTGTCTGTACCGCAGTCATGACCGCAGTCTGGCCTGGATGTCGAAAGTGGCCCGTTCAGTGCGGATGTTCCTCGAATACCTGCAATCGAACCCCACCGAGCGCGACACCTACCGTCTCTTCCAGAACTTCGCACAGCGGCTGTACACCGGCACCTTCGACCGTGAGACTGGCCTGGACCCCAGTGGACTGTGCTGGGCTCCGCGTTCGCCGCAGGATGCTTCACACATAGTCACTCATCTGACAGACTTCTTCGACTGGCTCAGCGAGATGCGTCTCGAGGCGGCCCAGGTGAACCCGCGCTACGCGGGCGGCTCCTTCGACCGCCAGACCGATGAGGCCGCCTACCAGTACCGGCGCAGCAAGGCCTTTCTCGGGCACGCCTGGGCGGCTAACGCTTCCCCCGCCGAGACCGGGCACCGTGCTCGGGGGCAACGCCTGCCGAAACTCGAGAAAGGCGAGCCGCCATCCTTCCCAGAAGAGCGTTTCGAGGAACTTCTGACCAAGGGGTTCAATGCGGCTGGACGTCAGGACTACCGTGGCATGCTCATCACGCTGCTGCTGCACGGGGCTGGTTTCCGCGAGTCGGAGCCCTTCCACCTCTACATCTTCGATGTATTCGCGGACCCCGCCAACCCTAGCCAGGCCAAGGTGCTCATCCATCACCCGAGCCATGGAGGTGCACCCGCCGATTGGCGCGATGAAAGAGGTAAGCCCCGCAAGGGCAACCGGGCGGAATACCTTGCACAGCAGTTTGGCCTTGCACCGCGCACCGAGGTAATGGACAGGCGCCATGCTGGCTGGAAAGGCGGTACGCACGATGCAGCCTATTACAAGCAGGCGTACTGGTTCCTGCCCGAGTATGGCGAGTGGTTCCAGCAACTTTGGCACCGCTACCTGGAGCAGGTGGCACGTGTTGAGCGCGACCATCCGTTTGCCTTCATCAACCTGAGTCGTGAGCCCGTGGGTTCGATGTACACGCTTACCCAGTACAACAAGGCGCATGCCGCTGCCTGTGAGCGCATTGGTCTGACGGTCGGCAAGGCACTGGGCACGACACCGCACGGCCACCGCCACGCCTACGGTCGGCGTCTGCACAACGCCGGAGTTGATAAGCCGCTCATCCGCCGTTTCATGCATCACGCATCCGAGGAGAGTCAGCAGGTCTATACACAAGCGACCACCCGCGAGGCCATCGCAGCACTTGAAGTCGCAGCGCAGCGATTGCGAGACCAGCACGCAAAAACGCCATTCGCTCCGGCCCAGCTGCTGCCGGGCATCGAGCTAGATGAATAAGAAATCCGCATGACCGAAATCAAGACAACGACCACGCCCCAGGCATCAACCGCCACGGCCCACAAGGTAAAAGGTGTTAGGCGTGAGACCGACACGACCCTTGGCTGGGTAAAGCGTGAGTATCCGCAACTGGAGACCTGGCGTGCCTTGGCGGTGGAGTGGATGAAGGGCGAAACACACGGAGTCTCGGAGCGGCTCAACGCTTTGGTGGCCTTCTTGGAGCGCTACATCATCAAGCAGAGCCTACCGCTCGACCCTGCAGTGCTCCTGGCCCGCAACACGGTCCTGCCTGACTTCTACCGCACGGTCTGCCCGGATTCAGAGACAGGCATCAAGTACAACAATCACACCCACGCCTTCCTGCACTTCGTGCTGTTGCGTGAGTTCAGCGAAGCCGCCGACGATGGTCAGCCGGTGGTCTCGCCAGCCTTTCGCAACCCTGTGCCTCGGATGTCCAAGGGCGGCTTGCCCAAGCGGGATGAGAGCGTGCATTCGCCGCTACCCTATGGCTACATCGACGAACTGCGGCAAATGCTGGCAGCAGGCCCACACTTCTGCAACTGGCAGTGGGCGCAGAGTGCACTCGGTAGAGAAGTAGGCGCGAATGGTCGCAGTGCTCACGACTGGTTCGAAGTGTCCGAAGAGCAAATTGACCGAAACGACCCGGATTGTGTGTGGCGGGTCCGCAAGGTCGGGACGAGCTCTCGCCGTAGGCAGGTGCTGGAAATGTGGAGTCCGGTGCGTTGGGTTGCGCTGCTGGTCAAGCTCATCGTGCCGCTGCGCACCTTTCAGGTCCGGATGTGTTAATTTCCACGCAAAACTGACCCGCCATTTCCATCTCAAACTGACCCACC
>JAEAMF010000734.1_pt1 | contig 33267 bp, 34 predicted proteins | sample 8958721 | NCBI WGS metagenome assembly JAEAMF01 (sample SAMN16933255, study PRJNA681124) | bioreactor sludge metagenome | isolation source: anaerobic bioreactor treating anionic surfactant - SDBS | place: India: Bengaluru | collected 2019-02-28 | reverse complement strand
ACCTCGCGGATGATGTGGATGCTTTCCGCCTCCAGCTGTTTCAGATGCGTCAGTTTGTCGACCATGGCTACTCACAAAGGACAAGAGCGGCCTACGGGCCGCGGACGTTGGCGCACGATACCATGCTGTCCCGCTTCTAATAAGGCGCCAGCATAGACCCAATCATTCTATAAATATGCCCAACCGTTGCCGGTCAGACCGGGTTGTCGCAGTCGACGAAACGGTGCTCGACGCCGAAACGACTGGCGATCCACTCGCCCAGCGCCTGCACGCCGTAGCGCTCGGTGGCGTGATGACCGGCGGCGAGGAAGCTGATGCCGTTCTCCCGCGCACTGTGCACGGTCGACTCGGACACCTCGCCGGTCAGGTAGGCATCCACGCCGGCGGCGATCGCCTGCTCGATGTAGCCCTGCGCCGCGCCGGTGCACCAGCCGACCCGGCGGATCGGCCGCGTGCCGGCGACCAGCAGCGGCTCGCGGCCCAGCGCCTGCGCGACACGGGCGGCGAACTCGGCGGGCGCCAGCGGCTCGGCTAGGCTGCCGAGCAGCCCCACCGAGCGCGGATTGCCCGGCTCCAGCGGCCCCTCGACGCTCAGGCCGAGACGGCGGGCGAGCTGCACGTTGTTGCCCAGCTCGGGATGCAGGTCCAGCGGCAGGTGGTAGGCGAGCAGGCTGATGTCGTGGCTCAGCAGGGTCTTCAGGCGGCGCTGCTTCATGCCGACCACGCAGGGATTCTCGCTCTTCCAGAAGTAGCCGTGGTGCACCAGCACTAGGTCGGCGCCCCACGCCACCGCCGCATCCAGCAAGGCCTGGCTGGCGGTCACCCCGCTGACGATGCGGCGCACCTCGGCCCGCCCCTCGACCTGCAGGCCGTTGGGGCAGTAGTCGCTGATGCGCGCGGCATCCAGATGGCGGTCGATCTCGGCGACCAGGGTATTGAGGGCAATGGCCATAGTGATGCTCCGTAACAGTTGGCGACTGCGCCTGGCGCGCCGGCCTCGTATAATGCCGGCCACCTTAATGGCCGCCCCCGGCCCCCGCAACCCCAAGGATTCCCCGATGTACAAGGCGCTGCGCTTTCTCGGCTGGCCGGTGATCGCCGGCCTGCTGCTGGCCCTGCTGCTGATCCAGCTGTTCCCGCAGTGGGTCGGCCGCGACCGCCAGGATCTCGAGCTGCGCCAGGCGCCGGCCATCGGCCTGCCGGCACTCGGCCCGGTGTCCTACAGCGATGCCGTGGAGCTGGCCGCACCGGCGGTGGCCAACCTGTACACCACCAAGGTGGTCGACAAGCCCAGCCATCCGCTGTTTGACGACCCGCAGTTCCGCCGCTTCTTCGGCGACAACCTGCCGCGCCAGCGGCGCATGGAGTCGAGCCTGGGCTCGGCGGTGATCATGAGCCCGAAGGGCTACCTGCTGACCAACAACCATGTGGTCGCCGGCGCCGACCAGATCGTGGTGGCGCTCAAGGACGGCCGCGAGACTCTGGCTCGGGTGGTCGGCAGCGATCCGGAGACCGACCTCGCCGTACTCAAGATCGACCTGGCCGAGCTGCCGGCGATCACCCTCGGCCGCTCCGACGAGATCCGCATCGGCGACGTCGCCCTGGCCATCGGCAACCCGTTCGGCGTCGGCCAGACGGTGACCATGGGCATCATCAGCGCCACCGGACGCAACCAGCTAGGTCTCAACACCTACGAGGACTTCATCCAGACCGACGCGGCGATCAACCCGGGCAACTCCGGCGGCGCGCTGGTCGACGCCCACGGCAACCTGATCGGCATCAACACGGCGATCTTCTCCCGCTCCGGCGGCTCGCAGGGCATCGGCTTCGCCATCCCCACCAAGCTGGCCCAGGAAGTGATGGAGGCGATCATCGCCCACGGCCAGGTGATCCGCGGCTGGCTGGGCCTCGAGGTGCAGCCGCTGACCGCCGAACTGGCCGAGTCCATCGGCCTGCAGGGCCAGGGCGGCATCATCGTCGCCGGCATCTACCGCGACAGTCCGGCGCTGCGCGCCGGCCTGCAGCCGGGCGACGTGATCCTCGCCATCGACGGCGAACCGGCCAGCGACGGCCGCCGGGCGATGAACCAGGTGGCACGCAAGCGCCCGGGCGAAACCCTGCGCATCAGCGTGGTGCGCGGCGGCGAGCGTCACGAACTGCAGGCCGAGGTCGGCCTGCGTCCACCGGCGAGCAGCTGAGATCCCCGAAACGACGACGGCGCCCGCGGGCGCCGTCGTCGTTCATCCTGCCGCGCTCACTGCACCAGCGGCGTCAGCGCTTCCTGCAGCGCCATGTTCTGCTCGGCGGTGCCGATGGTGATGCGCAGGAACTGGTCGATGCGCGCCTGCCGGAAGTGGCGGACGATCACCCCCTGCTCGCGCAGGGCCGCGGCCAGGGTGGCGGCATCGTGGCGCGGGTGGCGGGCGAACACGAAGTTGGCGGCCGACGGCAGCACCTCGAAACCGAGGCCCTCCAGCTCGCTGACCAGCTGCTCGCGGCTGGCGATCACCGCCTGGCAGGTCTGCTCGAAGTAGTCCTGGTCCTCGAAGGCCGCCACAGCGCCGGCCAGCGCCAGGCGATCCAGCGGGTAGGAGTTGAAGCTGTTCTTGATCCGCTCCAGCGCCTCGATCAGATCCGGATGACCGACCGCCAGGCCGACGCGCAGGCCGGCCAGCGAGCGCGACTTGGACAGGGTCTGGGTGACCAGCAGGTTGGGATACTGGTCGACCAGGCTGATCGCGCTCTCGCCGCCGAAGTCGACGTAGGCCTCGTCGACCACCACCACCGACTCGGCGTTCGCCTCCAGCAGGCGGCGGATCGCGGCGAGCGGCAGCAGGCAGCCGGTCGGCGCGTTGGGATTGGGGAAGATGATCCCGCCGTTGGGCCGCGCGTAGTCGTCGACATTGATGCGGAAGCGCCCGTCCAGCGGCACGGCCTCGAAGGGAATGCCGTACAGGCCGCAGTACACCGGATAGAAGCTGTAGGTGACGTCGGGGAACAGCAGCGGCCTGCCGTGCTGGAACAGGCCGTGGAACACGTGGGCCAGCACCTCGTCGGAGCCGTTGCCGAGGAACACCTGGCCCGGCTGCACGCCGTAGTAGTCGGCAACGGCCTGCTTGAGGCGCTCGCCGCTGGGATCGGGGTACAGGCGCAGGCTGTCGTCCAGCTCGGCGCGGATCGCCTCGAGCACCTTCGGCGACGGGCCGTAGGGGTTCTCGTTGGTGTTGAGCTTGACCAGTCTGGCCAGCTTGGGCTGCTCGCCCGGCACGTAGGGCACCAGGTCCTTGACGAAGGGGCTCCAGAATTTGCTCACGCCCTTCTCTCCTCGAATTCGATCGGCTTGGCGTAGGGTGGAAAACCGCGCAGCGTTTTCCACCGAGTGACGTCGGGTGGAAAAGGCCTGCGGCCGTTTTCCACCCGACGGCTTACTTGATGCGGTACTCGGCGCTGCGGGCGTGGGCGGTCAGCGACTCGCCGCGGGCCAGCACCGAGGCGGTCCTGCCCAGCGCGGAAGCGCCCTCGGCCGAACAGAAGATGATCGACGAGCGCTTCTGGAAGTCGTAGACCCCCAGCGGCGAGGAGAAGCGCGCGGTGCCGGAGGTCGGCAGCACGTGGTTGGGGCCGGCGCAGTAGTCGCCCAGCGCCTCCGCGGTGTAGCGGCCCATGAAGATCGCGCCGGCGTGGCGGATCTGCGGCAGCCAATGCTGCGGGTCGGCCACCGACAGTTCGAGGTGCTCGGGAGCGATGCGGTTGGCCACGGCGATGGCCTGCGCCATGTCGGCGACCTGGATCAGCGCGCCGCGGCCTTCCAGCGAGGTGCGGATGATCTCGGCGCGTTCCATGGTCGGCAGCAGCCTGGCGATGCTCTCGGCCACCCGGTCGAGGAAGGCGGCATCCGGGCTGACCAGGATCGACTGGGCGTCCTCGTCGTGCTCGGCCTGGGAGAACAGGTCCATGGCGATCCAGTCCGGATCGGTCTGGCCGTCGCAGACCACGAGGATCTCCGAGGGACCGGCGATCATGTCGATGCCGCACTGGCCGAACACGTGGCGCTTGGCGGTGGCCACGTAGATGTTGCCCGGGCCAACGATCTTGTCCACCTGCGGCACGCTCTCGGTGCCGTAGGCCAGCGCGGCCACGGCCTGGGCGCCGCCGATGGTGAACACGCGGTCGACGCCGGCCACGCAGGCGGCGGCCAGCACCAGCTCGTTGAGTTCGCCGCGCGGGGTCGGCACCACCATCACCACTTCGGCGACGCCGGCGACCTTGGCCGGAATGGCGTTCATCAGCACCGAGGACGGGTAGGCGGCCTTGCCGCCTGGCACGTACAGGCCGGCGCGGTCCAGCGGAGTGACCTGCTGGCCGAGCACGGTGCCGTCGGCCTCGGTGTAGGTCCAGGAGTCCTGCTTCTGCCGCTCGTGGTACAGGCGCACGCGCTCGGCGGCCTTTTCCAGCGCCTCGCGCTGCTCGGCGCTGATGCGGGTCAGCGCCAGCTCCAGGCGCTCGCGCGGCAGGATCAGTTCGGCCATCGCGGTGGCCTCGACACCGTCGAAGCGCCGGGTGAACTCCACCACCGCCGCATCGCCGCGCTCGCGCACGCCCTTGATGATCTCCAGCACGCGCTGGTTGACCGCATCGTCGGACACGCTTTCCCAGCTCAGCAGATGATCCAGGTGGCGGGCGAACTGGGGATCGGCGGCGTCGAGTCGGCGGATGGCGAACGGTGCGGTCATAACGGGCCTCATGATTGGCAGATTCGGGCGCCGCTAGATTATCAGGCCTTCCGCGCGGGCACCCGGCAATTGTGGCTATGACGCGGATAGACGATCGCGACCGGCGGTCGCAGGACTTGCGCAGGAGACCGACAGTCGCAACCGGCCTCCTGCGCCCGCATCAGGCGCTCTGGCGGGCAGCCACGGCCTGGCGCAGGGTATCGATCAGCGCCTGGATGCGCGCATGCTGCATCTTCATCGACGCCTTGTTGACCACCAGCCGCGAGGTCACGTGGCAGATCAGCTCCTGGGGCTCCAGACCGTTGGCACGCAGGGTGTTGCCGGTGTCGACCACGTCGATGATCTTGTCGGCCAGGCCCACCAGCGGCGCCAGCTCCATGGAGCCGTAGAGCTTGATGATGTCGACCTGACGGCCCTGCTCGGCGTAGTAGCGCTTGGCCACGTTGACGAACTTGGTGGCCACGCGCAGGCGCCCGGAAGGCTCCGGCGCGCCGACCTTGCCGGCGGTCATCAGCTTGCAGCGGGCGATCTGCAGATCCAGCGGCTCGTAGAGGCCCTGGCCGCCGTACTCGAGCAGCACGTCCTTGCCGGCCACGCCGAGATCGGCGGCGCCGTGCTCGACGTAGGTCGGCACGTCGGTGGCGCGCACGATCAGCAGGCGCACGTCTTCCTGGGTGGTCGGGATGATCAGCTTGCGGCTCTTGTCCGGATTCTCGGTCGGCACTATGCCGGCCGCGGCGAGCAGCGGCAGGGTGTCGTCGAGGATGCGGCCCTTGGACAGCGCGATGGTCAGCATGACTTGCCCCTAGCCCGGCACGCGACGGATCTTGGCGCCGAGGAGCTGCAGCTTCTCCTCGATGCACTCGTAGCCGCGGTCGATGTGGTAGATGCGGTCGATCAGGGTATCGCCATCGGCGACCAGGGCGGCGATCACCAGGCTGGCCGAGGCGCGCAGGTCGGTGGCCATCACCGGTGCGGCCTTCAGGCGCGGCACGCCGGTGACGATGGCGGTGTTGCCCTCGATCTGGATCTGCGCCCCCATGCGCTGCATCTCCAGCACGTGCATGAAGCGGTTCTCGAAGATGGTCTCGATCACCGTGCCGGTGCCCTCGGCCACCGCATTCATGGCGATGAACTGCGCCTGCATGTCGGTGGGGAACGCCGGGTAGGGCGCGGTGCGGATGTTGACCGCCTTCGGCCGCTTGCCCTTCATGTCCAGCTCGATCCAGTCGTCGCCGGTGGTGATCTCGGCGCCGGCTTCCTGCAGCTTGAGCAGCACGGCCTCGAGGATGGTCGGATCGGTGTCCTTGAGCTTGACCCGGCCGCGGCTGGCGGCGGCCGCCACCAGGAAGGTGCCGGTCTCGATGCGGTCGGGCATCACCGCGTAGCTGGCGCCGCCCAGGCGCTCGACGCCGTCGACGGTGATGGTCGAGGTGCCGGCACCCTGGATCTTCGCGCCCATGGCGATCAGCATGTTGGCCAGATCGACCACCTCAGGCTCGCGCGCGGCGTTCTCGAGCACGCTGCGGCCGTTGGCCAGGGTGGCGGCCATCAGGATGTTCTCGGTGCCGGTGACGCTGACGGTGTCGAAGCAGAAGTGCGCGCCGCGCAGGCCGCCCTCGGGAGCGCGGGCCTTGATGTAGCCGCCCTCGACGTCGATGACCGCACCCATGGCCTCGAGGCCGCGGATGTGCAGGTCGACCGGACGGGTGCCGATGGCGCAGCCGCCGGGCAGGGCCACCTCGGCCTGGCCGAAGCGGGCGACCATCGGGCCGAGCACCAGGATCGAGGCGCGCATGGTCTTGACCAGCTCGTAGGGCGCCACCAGGGTCTTGATGGTGGTGGCGTCGACCTCGACGTCGAGCTTCTCGTTGATCACCGGCTGCACGCCCATGCGACCGAACAGCTCGATCATGGTGGTGATGTCGTGCAGGTGCGGCAGGTTGCGCACGGTGACCGGCTCGTCGGCCAGCAGGGTGGCGGCGAGGATCGGCAGGGCCGAGTTCTTCGCGCCGGAGATGCGGATCTCCCCGTCGAGCGGGGCACCACCGGTAATGATCAGTTTGTCCATGGGGTATCTCGGGCGGGGCGCTCAGGCGCGCTCGGCCCAGGCGGCCTGGGAGAAGAATTTCATGGTCACGGCGTGGATGCTGCCATTGGCGATCCAGTCGTTGAGGTGGGCGTAGACCTGCTGCTGGCGCTTGACCGGGCTGAGGCCGGCCAGCTCGTCGCTGATCAGGTTCAGCTGGAAGTCGCAGCCCTGGCCTTCGACCACCACGGTGGTGCCGGGCAGGTTTTCTTCAAGATGGCGTTTGACGTCTTCGGCCTGCATAACTCAACCTCGCTTGGGGACCGGCATGGGAGCCGGCCATCATACAAAAAAGCCCTTGGCCTGCGAACCCTGCGCCCGCCCGCTCAGCCGGCGAGCGGCAGCAGCTCGAGCACCCCGTAGACCTCGGCGATCTGCCGCATGTCCTCGGGCAGGTTGCGGATCTGCAGGGTCTTGCCGGTCGCCCGGGCATCGCGCAGCAGGCACAGCAGCAGCGAGAGGCCGACGCTGCTGCTGTGGGTGATGCCGGCACAGTCGATCCAGACGCGGCCGGCCGGGCTGTCGGCCAGCAGGCGGCGGCCGGCGGCGCGCAGCTCGCTGCCCACGTGCATGTCGATCACGCCGTCCAGGGCCAGCCCGTCCGGCGGCACCGCCCGCAGCGCGCCCGGACTCACTGCTGGTCGCCCTTGACGTTGACGGACTCCTGGGCGCGCGCCACGGCGTCGCCCCAGGTGGAGATGACCTTGTCCAGATCGTTGCCGTTGCTGCGCATCGACTCGGCGAACTGGTCGCGGAACAGCTTGCCGATGTTGATGCCGTTGATGATCACGTTGCGCACCTTCCAGGCGCCGTCCTTCTGCTCCAGGGTGTAGGTCACCGGGTAGATGGCGCCCGTGCGACCGACCACCTCCATGTTCACCGAGGCGCGCCCCGGCTCGCGGGACGCCACCGCCGGCAGCATGCGGATCTCCTGGTTGTCGTACTCGAGCAGGGCGCCGCCGTAGAACTTCACCAGGCTGCGCTTGAAGTTGTCGACGAAGGCCTGCATCTGCTGCGGCGAGGCCTGGCGGCTGTAGCGCACGGTCATCACCCCGCGGGCGAAGCCGTCGAAGTCGACCACCGGGCCGAGAATGCCATCGAGGGCCTGGTAGAAGGCCTCCGGGTCCTGCCTGAACTGCTCGCGCTTGCTGTTCAGCTCGCCCAGCACCTTGTCCGTGGTGGCCTGCACCACCTGTTGCGGAGTGGCGGCGGCATGGCCGGCGAAGGGCAGGCAGGCCAGCAGCACCAGCAGGCTGCGTCGCAGGATCTTGAGCATGACGGATGTCCTTTATTGCTTGGCGGGTTCTTTGTTGACGGAGTTGAGCAGGAACTTGCCGATCAGATCCTCCAGCACCAGGGCCGACTGGGTATCGCGGATCACCCCGCCGTCGGCCAGCACCTGCTCCTCGCCACCGATGCTGATGCCGATGTACTTCTCGCCGAGCAGCCCGGCGGTGAGGATCGACGCGGTGGAATCGGTAGGTAGATTGTTGACGCGCCCGTCGAGTTCCATGGTCACACGCCCCATGAAGCTGTCGTGGTCGAGATCGACGGCCACCACCTTGCCGATGGTCACCCCGGCCATGGTCACCTTGGCGCGCGGGCTGACCCCGGCGGTGTTGTCGAAGTAGGCGTAGACGCGGTAGGTGTCCTGCGCCGAGCCGATGGTCAGACCGCTGACGCGCAGGGCCAGCAGCAGCAGGGCCAGCAGGCCGGCGAGGAGGAACAGGCCGACGCCGATTTCCAGGGAGCGGGATTGCATCAGAAGTCTCCAAACATCAGAGCGGTAAGGATGAAGTCGAGGCCGAGCACGGCCAGCGAGGCGTAGACCACGGTGCGGGTGGTGGCGCGACTGATGCCCTCGGAGGTCGGCTCGCAGTCGTAGCCCTGGAACACCGCGATCCAGGTCACCACCACGGCGAACACCAGGCTCTTGATCACGCCGTTGAGCACGTCGCCCTGGAGCTCCACGCTGCGCTGCATGTTGCCCCAGTAGGAGCCCTCGTAGACGCCGAGCCAGTCCACCGCGACCATCGCCCCACCCCAGATGCCGACCACGGTGAAGATCGCCGAGAGCAGCGGCATGGAGATGAAGCCGGCCCACAGGCGCGGGGCGATGATGTACTTGAGCGGGTCGACGCCGATCATCTCCAGGCTGGACAGCTGCTCGGTGGACTTCATGTTGCCGATTTCGGCGGTCAGCGCCGAGCCGGCACGCCCGGCGAACAGCAGCGCGGTGACCACCGGGCCCAGCTCGCGCAGCAGGGTCAGGGCGACCATCTGGCCGACCGCCTCCTCGGAGGCGAAGTCCACCAGGATGTTGTAGCCCTGCAGGGCCAGCACCATGCCGATGAAGATGCCGGAGACGATGATGATCGCCAGCGACAGCACGCCGACCGCATACAGCTGCTTGACCAGCAGCTGCAGGAAACTGCCGGCGCCGTTGCGGCCGAACAGGGCATGGCCGAGGAACAGGGTCGAGCGGCCGAGGGCCTCGAGCACGTCGAGGCCGGAGCGACCGAGCAGGCGCACGCGCTCGATCAACGGAGTCCTGCGCATCAGGGCTCTCCCAGCAGGTCGCGGCGGTAGTCGGCCGCGGGATAGTGGAAGGGTACCGGCCCGTCGGCGATGCCCTGCATGAACTGGCGGATGCGCGGGTTATCGGACTCCATGAGTTCGGCCGGAGTGCCCTGGCCGAGCACCTGGCTGTCGCCGACCACGTACAGGTAGTCGGCGATGCTGGCGGTCTCGGCCAGGTCGTGGGACACCACGATACTGGTCAGCCCGAGGGCATCGTTGAGCTGGCGGATCAGGCGCACCAGCACCCCCATGGCGATGGGATCCTGGCCGACGAAGGGCTCGTCGTACATGAGGATCTGCGGGTCCAGGGCGATCGCCCGCGCCAGCGCCACGCGGCGCTTCATGCCGCCGGACAGCTCGTCGGGCATCAGTTCGATGGCGCCGCGCAGGCCGACCGCCTGCAGCTTCATCAGCACGATGTCGCGGATCATCTCCTCGGGGAGGCGGGTGTGCACGCGCAGCGGGAAGGCGACGTTCTCGAACACGTCGAGATCGGTGAACAGCGCGCCGCTCTGGAACAGCACGCCCATCTGCTTGCGCATGTCGAACAGTTCGCGGCGCGACAGCTGCGGCAGATTGTGGCCGTTGACGATCACCTGGCCGCTGGCCGGGCGCAGCTGGGCGCCGATCAGGCGCAGCAGGGTGGTCTTGCCGCAGCCGGAGGGGCCCATGATGCCGGTGACCTTGCCGCGCGGGATGCTCAGGTTCACATTATCGAAGATGGTGCGCGTGCCGCGCCTGAAGGTCACCCCCTTCAGCTCGACGGCATACGCGTTGTCGCTAGTCATCGGAACTCCTTGCGTGCCGGCCTTCCGTGCAGACGCCCGAACCCTAGGCAGGGACATCCGGCAGCCGCTGGCCGAATAGGCGCGCACTATACACCGCCGGCCGGACGCGCCCAAGCACCGCGCCGCCGAGGCAACGGCAGATGATGAGCGGTCGCCGGTTTGTCGGTATAATCGTCCGCTTGATCAGCCAACCGTGCCTGCGCCCATGCCCCAGACGCCGTCCTTCATCCAATCCGCCCAGCGCACCATCCGTATGGAGCTGGACGCCGTGAACGACCTGCTTGCGCGGATCAACGGCGACTTCGTGCGCGCCTGCGAACTGCTGCTGGCCTGCAAGGGCCGCGTAGTGGTGGTCGGCATGGGCAAGTCCGGCCACATCGGCCGCAAGATCGCCGCGACCCTGGCCAGCACCGGCACCACCGCCTTCTTCGTCCACCCCGCCGAGGCCAGCCACGGCGACATGGGCATGATCACCCGCGACGACGTGGTGCTGGCGCTGTCCAACTCGGGCAGCACCGCCGAGATCGTCACCCTGCTGCCGCTGATCAAGCGCCTGGGCATCACCCTGATCAGCATGACCGGCAACCCCGACTCGCCGCTGGCCCAGGCCGCGGCGGTCAACCTGGATGCCGGCGTGGCCCAGGAGGCCTGCCCGCTGAACCTGGCGCCGACCTCCTCGACCACCGTCTCGCTGGTGCTCGGCGACGCCCTGGCCATCGCCCTGCTGGAAGCGCGCGGCTTCACCGCCGAGGACTTCGCCTTCTCCCATCCGGGTGGCGCCCTGGGCCGCCGCCTGCTGCTCAAGGTGGAGAACATCATGCACGACGGCGACCGCCTGCCCTGCGTGCCGCGCGGCACGCCGCTGCGCGAGGCACTGCTGGAGATGACCCGCAAGGGCCTGGGCATGACGGTGATCACCGAGCCCGACGGCCGCCTGGCCGGGATCTTCACCGACGGCGACCTGCGCCGCGCCCTGGACCGCGGCGTCGACGTGCGCCAGGCGTCGATCGACGAACTGATGACCGCCGGCGGCAAGACCGTGCGCCCGGACATGCTCGCCGCCGAGGCGCTGAAGATCATGGAGGACAACCGCATCAGCGCCCTGGTGGCGGTGGACGCGGACCAGCGCGCCGTCGGCGCCCTGAACATGCACGACCTGCTGCGCGCCGGAGTGATGTGATGAACGACGAACTGCTGCAACGCGCCCGCGCCATCCGCCTGGCGATCTTCGACGTCGACGGCGTGCTGACCGACGGCAAGCTGTACTTCCTGCCCGAGGGCGGCGAGTTCAAGACCTTCAACACCCTCGACGGCCACGGCATCAAGATGCTGATCAACTCCGGGGTGCGCACCGCCATCATCAGCGGCCGTACCGCTCCGGTGGTCGAGCGGCGGGCGAAGAACCTCGGCATCCAGCACCTGGTGCAGGGCCGCGAGGACAAGCTGGTGGTACTCGATGAACTGCTGGCCGAACTGGGACTCTCATACGAGCAGGTCGCCTATCTCGGCGACGACCTGCCCGACCTGCCGGTGATCCGCCGGGTCGGCCTCGGCATGGCGGTGGCCAGCGCCGACGCCTTCGTCCGCCAGCATGCGGCGGCGGTGACCCAGGCCCGCGGCGGCGAAGGAGCCGCCCGCGAGTTCTGCGAACTGATCATGCGCGCCCAGGGCACGCTGGAGGCGGCCCAGGCCGCCTACCTGTGACGGATCCCCGATGAATCCCACCCTGCGCACCTTCCTGCCGTTCGCCCTGCTGGCCGCCCTGCTGGCGGCCATCGGCTACTGGAACATCCGCCCGGAAAGCTTCATGACCCGCAGCGTCCCCGCGCCGGCCGAGGACGCCATCGACTTCTATGCGGAGAACGCCCGCAGCGTGCAGTTCCAGGCCGACGGCGCCCTGCACTACCGCCTGAGCGCCGAGCACCTGGAACACCTGCAGAGCAGCGACGTCACCCGCCTGACCCGCCCGGAACTGCGCCTGTACCGCGGCAGTGCCTACCCCTGGCACGTGCTGAGCGAGCGCGGCGAGGTGTCGCCCGGCGGCGTGCAGGTCGACCTGCTCGACGGCGTGCGCGTGGAGCGCAGCGACGCCAAGGGCCGCCCCATCCTGCTCACCACATCCCGTCTGAGCGTGTTTCCCGAGCGGGAGTACGCCGAGACGTCCCAGCCGGTGCGTATCGAGGCCGCCAACGGCGTGACCACCGCCTCCGGCCTGCAGGCCTATCTCAACGAAAGCCGGATGCTCCTGAAATCCAATGTGCGAGGACAGCATGAGGTTCGCTAACCCCCTTCCCCTCCTCTTCGGTCTGGGCATCCTGCTGGCCGGCGCGCCGGCCTGGTCCCTGCCGAGCGACCGCAACCAGCCGATCCGCGTGCAGGCCGACAGCGCCGAGCTGGACGACGCCCAGGGCGTCGCCGTGTACCGCGGCGGCGTGGTGATCACCCAGGGCAGCCTGAAGATCACCGGCGACACCGTGACCATCACCCAGGACAAGAGCGGCGACATCGAGGTGTTCACCGCGACCGGCAAGCCGGCCTACTACGAGCAGCAGCCGGCCGCCGACAAGCCGCTGGTCAAGGCCTACGGCCTGACCATCCAGTACTTCGCCGCCAACGAGCGCATCGTGCTGATCGACCAGGCCAAGGTGGTCCAGGAAGGCAACACCTTCGAAGGCGAGAAGATCGTCTACGACACCCAGCGCCAGATCGTCAACGCCGGGCGCGCCACCGGCAGCAAGGTGACCACGCCGCGCGCGCGCATCGACATGGTCATCCAGCCGCGCAAGAAGGCCGAGCCGGAGCAGAACACCCCATGAGCACCCTGATCGCCCAGCACCTGGCCAAGAGCTACAAGGGACGCGCCGTGGTGCGCGACGTCAGCCTGTCGATCGACAGCGGGCAGATCGTCGGCCTGCTCGGACCCAACGGCGCCGGCAAGACCACCTGCTTCTACATGATCGTCGGCCTGGTGCATGCCGACCAGGGTCGCGTGCTGATCGACGAGCAGGACGTCACCCACCTGCCGATGCACGGCCGCGCCCGCGCCGGCATCGGCTACCTGCCGCAGGAGGCGTCGATCTTCCGCAAGCTGACGGTGGCCGACAACATCATGGCCATCCTCGAGACGCGCAAGGACCTCGACCGCGCCGCACGGCGCGAGGCGCTGGAAAGCCTGCTGCAGGAGTTCCACATCAGCCACATCCGCGACAGCCTGGGCATGAGCCTGTCCGGCGGCGAACGCCGCCGGGTGGAGATCGCCCGCGCCCTGGCCAGCGATCCCAAGTTCATCCTCCTCGACGAACCCTTCGCCGGGGTCGACCCGATCTCGGTGGGCGACATCAAGCAGATCATCCACCACCTCAAGGAACGCGGCATCGGCGTGCTGATCACCGATCACAACGTGCGCGAGACCCTGGACATCTGCGAGACCGCCTACATCGTCAATGCCGGCCAGCTGATCGCCGAAGGCGATGCCGAGAGCATCCTCGCCAACCAGCTGGTCAAGGACGTCTACCTGGGCCACGAGTTCCGCCTGTAGGCCGCCGGCAGCGCACCCCGTCCGCGCCCGCCCTCTGCCGGGCGCCCCCACCCGACTGCGCCTTTTCGGGCGACTGTCAAGCCTAGGCAAAGCCGCAAATATCGGGCATATAATTTGCTAACCGCGGCGCCCCGGCGCCCAGCAGTGGACAGCGCGCAGGCGCTGGCAGACCCAAGGTGCCAACTCCCAAGCCATGAAACACTCGCTAGTCCTCAAGATGGGCCAGCAGCTGACGATGACACCGCAGCTGCAACAAGCCATTCGTCTGCTCCAGCTGTCGACCCTCGACCTGCAGCAGGAAATCCAGGAAGCCCTCGACTCCAACCCGATGCTCGAGCGACAGGAAGACGGCGACGACTTCGACAGCAGCGACCCGCTGGCGGAGAGCGAAGGCCCCTCCTCCGGCGCCAGCCACGACAGCACGGTCGCCACCACCGAGCGCGACCCCGACAGTCTCGACGAGGGCCAGTGGGAGGAGCGCATCCCCAGCGAGCTGCCGGTGGATACCGCCTGGGAGGACATCTACCAGACCAGCGCCAGCAGCCTGCCGAGCAGCGAGGACGACGAGTGGGACTTCACCGCCCGCACCTCCTCCGGCGAGAGCCTGCACAGCCACCTGCTCTGGCAGCTCAACCTGGCGCCGATGAGCGACAGCGACCGGCTGATCGCCATGTCGATCATCGACGCCATCAACAACGACGGCTATCTCGAGGAAAGCCTCGAGGAGATCCTCGACTCCCTCGACCCTGAGCTGGGCATCGAGCTGGACGAGGTGGAAATGGTCCTGCACCGCGTGCAGCAGTTCGAGCCGCTGGGCATCGGCGCACGCGACCTCAGCGAGTGCCTGCTGCTGCAGCTGAAGCAGCTGCCGGCCGACACCCCCTGGCTGGACGAGGCGCGCCGCGTCGCCCGCGACCACCTCGACCTGCTCGGCAGCCGCGACTACGCCCAGCTGATGCGGCGCCTGCGCCTGAAGGAGGACGAGCTGCGCCAGGTGGTCGAGCTGATCCAGCGCCTCAACCCGCGTCCCGGCGCCCAGATCGAGGCCGGCGAGGCCGAGTACGTGGTCCCCGACGTGATCGTGCGCAAGGACAACGAGCGCTGGCTGGTCGAGCTCAACCCCGACGCCATGCCGCGCCTGCGGGTCAACCCGCACTATGCCGGCCTGGTACGCCGCGCCGACTCCAGCGCCGACAACACCTACATGCGCAACCAGCTGCAGGAAGCGCGCTGGTTCATCAAGAGCCTGCTCAGCCGCAACGAGACGCTGATGAAGGTCGCCACCCAGATCGTCGAGCAGCAGCGCGGCTTTCTCGAGTACGGCGAGGAGGCGATGAAGCCGCTGGTGCTGCACGACATCGCCGAGGCGGTGGGCATGCACGAGTCGACCATCTCGCGGGTCACCACGCAGAAGTACATGCACACCCCGCGCGGCATCTACGAACTCAAGTACTTTTTCTCCAGCCACGTCAGCACCGCCGAGGGCGGCGAATGCTCGTCGACGGCGATCCGCGCCATCATCAAGAAACTGGTGGCGGCGGAAAACCCGAAAAAGCCATTGAGTGACAGCAAGATCGCTGGTTTACTGGAAGAGCAGGGGATTCAAGTGGCCCGCCGGACCATCGCCAAATACCGGGAGTCCCTCGGCATTGCACCCTCCAGCGAGCGCAAGCGACTGGTGTAGCGTTCGAGCAGCAGAATTCAGGTGGCGGGGAACATCCCGCCAGCAACGTAGGTAATAAGGAGAAGCGGTATGCAAGTCAATATCAGTGGCCAACACCTGGAAGTGACCGACACTCTGCGTGACTACGTCAACGAGAAATTCGAGCGCCTGGCGCGCCATTTCGACAAGATCACCAACGTCCAGGTGATCATGCAGGTGGAGAAACTGAAGCAGAAGATCGAAGCGACCCTGCATATTGCCGGCGGCGAAGTGGTCGCCAATGCCGAGCACGAGGACATGTACGCCGCCATCGACCTGCTGGCCGACAAGCTGGACCGCCAGCTGATCAAGCACAAGGAAAAACAGATCGAACGCGAACAGGGCGCCGCTGCCCGCTGATCATTCCCCGATGATTCGACTAGAGCACATCCTGACCCCCGGCCGTTCCCAGGTGAACGTGCCGGGAGGCAGCAAGAAGCGCGTTCTCGAGCAGATCGCCAACCTCGTAGCCCGGGACATTCCCGGGCTCGACGCACATGACATCTTCGAAAGCCTGGTGGCCCGCGAGAAGCTCGGCTCCACCGGCTTCGGCAATGGCATCGCCATCCCCCACTGCCGCCTGGCCGGCTGCTCGGTGCCGGTCAGCGCCCTGCTGCGCCTGGATGCCCCGGTGGACTTCGACGCCCTCGACGGCGCGCCGGTGGACCTGCTGTTCGTCCTCCTGGTGCCGGAAACCGCCACCGAGGAACACCTCGAGCTGCTGCGCCAGATCGCCGGCCTGCTCGACCGTGCCGACGTGCGCGAGCGCCTGCGCCAGGCCAGGGATGGATTCGACCTCTACCAGGTGGTGCTCGATACCGTGGACGGACGCTGAGCCATGCGCCTGGTGATCGTCAGCGGCCGCTCCGGCTCGGGCAAGAGCACTGCCCTGGCCGTACTCGAGGACAACGGCTTCTACTGCATCGACAACCTGCCCGCCAGCCTGCTGCCCGACCTCGGCGAGCGCGCCCTGCTGCAGACCGAACTGCTGCAGCCCAAGGTCGCGGTGTCCATCGACGCACGCAACCTGCCCAGCCAGCTCCGCCGTTTCCCAGAGCTGCTCGACCAGCTGCGCCAGCGCAACATCCAGTGCGACGTGCTGTACCTGGACGCCGACAACGCCACCCTGCTCAAGCGCTTCTCGGAAACCCGCCGGCGCCACCCGCTGACCAGCGATGAGCGCTCGCTGAGCGAGGCGATCGACGACGAACGCCAGCTGCTGGCGCCGATCGCCGACCTGGCCGACCTGAAGATCGACACCGCCAACCTCAACCTCTACCAGCTCAGCGATACCCTCAAGCTGCGCCTGCTGGACAAGCCGCAGCCGGGCACCGCCTTCCTGATCGAGTCGTTCGGCTTCAAGCGCGGCATGCCGGTGGACGCCGACCTGGTGTTCGACGTGCGCTGCCTGCCCAATCCCTACTGGAAGCCGGACCTGCGCGAGTACAGCGGCCTCGAGGCGGTGGTGCGCGACTACCTGGACGCCCAGCCGGACGTCGAGGAGATGTACCAGGACCTGCTCGCCTACCTCAGCAAGTGGCTGCCGCGCTTCGCCGCCAGCAACCGCGCCTACGTCACCGTGGCCATCGGCTGCACCGGCGGCCACCACCGCTCGGTGTACCTCGCCGAGCGCCTGGGCGCCGCGCTGCGCGACAGCCTGGGCAACCTGCAGATCCGTCACCGCGACCTCAAGTAACCAGGACACTTCCCGCCCGATGCCAGCCTGCGACGTCACCATCATCAACAAGCTCGGCCTGCATGCCCGCGCCGCCGCCAAGTTCGTCGGCGTGGCCGGGCGCTTCCCCTGCCAGGTGCGGGTCGGTCGCTCGGCGGACAGCCTGGTGGACGGCAAGAGCATCATGTCGGTGATGATGCTGGCCGCCGGCAAGGGCACCCCGATCCACCTGCACACCGAAGGCGAGCAGGAAGACGAAGCCCTGCAGGCGCTGGTCGCCCTGATCGACAACTACTTCGACGAAGGCGAGTGAGTCTCGTAGGGTGCGCCGTGCGCACCAGCAACCGGTGCGCACGGCGTACCCTACGCGTGTATCGATCAGCCTGACTGCGCAGACCAAGCAACGGCTCAGACTTGTCTAACGTGTGCGAAGCCCGAGGTGGAAGATCGCTGCGCGAGTCTTCCACGGGGTGGCCATCCACCCTACGAACGCCGCCCTAACCCACAACGGCCTCAGCTGCCACCGACGGTCATCTTCCCGATCAGCACCGAGCCGCTGCGCACGTTGCCGCGCGTCTCCAGGTCGCTGCCGACCGCCACGATGCCCCTGAACATGTCGCGCAGGTTGCCGGCGACGGTCACCTCCTGCACCGGGAACTGGATCACCCCGTTCTCCACCCAGAAGCCCGCCGCACCGCGCGAGTAGTCGCCGGTGACCAGGTTGAGGCCCTGCCCCATCAGCTCGGTGACCAGCAGGCCGCGATCCATGCGGCGGATCAGCGCCGCCTGATCCTCGCTGCCGTGGCTGACGAACAGGTTGTGCACGCCGCCGGCGTTGGCGGTGCTCGGCATGCCCAGCTTGCGTCCGGAATAGGTGCCGAGGGCATAGGAGACCAGCTTGCCGCCTTCGACGAAGGGCTTGGCATAGGTGGCCAGGCCGTCGCCGTCGAAGCTGGCGCTGCCCATGCCGCGCGACAGGTGCGGACGCTCGTCGAGGCTCAGCCAGTCGGGGAACAGCGTCTGGCCCAGCGCGCCCTCGAGGAAGGAGGCCTTGCGGTACAGGCTGCCGCCGGAGATTGCCGCGAGGAAGTGGCCGAACAGCCCGGTGGCCAGTTCGGCGGCGAACAGCACCGGCACCTCGCAGGTCGGCACCGGCCGTGCGCCAAGGCGCGCCACCGCGCGCTCGGCGGCGCGCCGGCCGATCGACTCGGCGCTGGCCAGTTCGCCACCGATGCGGCTGACGTCGTACCAGTAGTCGCGCTGCATCTGCCCTTCGCCCTCGGCGATCATCACGCAGCTCAGGCTGTGCCGGCTGGAGGCGTAGCCGCCGACGAAGCCGTGGCTGTTGCCGTACACCCGGCAGCCCAGGTGGGTGTTGAGGGTGGTACCGTCGGCGCGGGTGACCCTGGGATCGGCGGCGAAGGCCGCCGCCTCGCAGGCCAGCGCCTGCTCGATGGCCTGCTCCGGGTCGATCGCCCAGGGATGGTACAGATCGAGATCGGGCAGTTCGCGGGCCATCAGTGCGGCGTCGGCAAGGCCTGCGCAGTCGTCCTCGGAAGCGTGACGGGCGATGGCCAGCGCCGCCGCCACGGTCTCGCGGATCGCGCTCTCGCCCTGCGCCGAGGTGCTCGCCGAACCCTTGCGCTGGCCGAGGTAGAGGGTGATGCCGAAGCCACGGTCGCGGTTGAATTCGACCGTCTCCACCTCGCCCTGGCGCACGCTGGTGGACAGCCCCTGCTCCAGCGACACCGCCACCTCGCAGGCGCTGGCGCCCTGGCGGCGCGCCTCGGCGAGGATCGCCTCGACCTGCTCCTGCAATCCCGGCAGGGCCTGCGGCCCCACGCTTTCCACGGCTGAATTCATGTCCTGCTCCTGTTTTCCCGCCGGCGTGCCGGCCGGGCCGGACAAGCGGCCCCTTGAGTGGTTATCATGGAGGCGTTTCCCAGCGGACCCGCCCCATGTCTGAACAATTCGACGACGACTTCTCCGGAGAGAAGAGCAAAACCCAGGTCAAGCGCGAACTGCATGCGCTGCAGGACCTCGGCGTGCGCCTGACCACCCTCAAGCCCGAGCAGCTCGAGCGCCTGCCGCTCTCCGACATGCTGCTCAAGGCGCTGCTCGAGGCGCCCAAGCACAAGGCCCACGCCGCGCGCAAACGCCACATCCAGTACATCGGCAAGCTGATGCGCAGCCAGGACCTCGAAGCCATCACCGGTCTGCTCGACCAGATGGACGCCTCCACCCGCCAGTACAACGAGCGCTTCCACGCCCTCGAGCGCTGGCGCGACCGTCTGGTCGGCGGTGGCGACAGCGACCTCGAGGCGCTGCTCGGCGAATATCCCGAGGCCGACGTCCAGCACCTGCGCCAGCTGATCCGCCACGCCCAGCACGAGGCGGCGCACAACAAGCCGCCGGCGGCGGCGCGCAAGGTGTTCAAGTACCTGCGCGACCTCGACGAGGTCAAGCGCGGCCTGCGCTGAGCACCGCCCCCAGTCACATCGCAGGGTGGAAGACTCGCGCAGCGATCTTCCACCGCCCCATCCGCTGGGCAATCGCTGCGCGAGTTGCCCACCCCACGTGTCAGCCGCCGGTGCCGCCGACGGTGATCGCCTCGATCTTCAGAGTCGGCTGGCCGACGCCCACCGGCACCGACTGGCCGTCCTTGCCGCAGGTGCCGACGCCGCTGTCCAGCGCCAGGTCGTTGCCGACCATCGACACCCGGCTCATCGCCTCCGGACCGTTGCCGATCAGGGTCGCGCCCTTGACCGGTGCGGTGATGCGGCCGTCCTCGATCAGGTAGGCCTCGCTGGTGGAGAACACGAACTTGCCGCTGGTGATGTCCACCTGGCCGCCGCCGAGGCTGGCGCAGTACAGGCCGCGCTTCACCGAACGGATGATCTCTTCCGGCTCGCTCTGTCCGGCCAGCATGTAGGTGTTGGTCATGCGCGGCATCGGCAGGTGCGCGTAGGATTCGCGCCGGCCGTTGCCGGTGGGCTTCACGCCCATCAGGCGGGCATTGAGCTTGTCCTGCATGTAGCCCTTGAGCACGCCGTTCTCGATCAGCGTGGTGCACTGGGTCGGCGTGCCCTCGTCGTCGAGGCTCAGCGAGCCGCGACGGCCCGCCAGGGTGCCGTCGTCGACGATGGTGCACAGGCTCGAGGCCACCGACTGGCCGACCCGGCCGCTGTAGGCCGAACTGCCCTTGCGGTTGAAGTCGCCTTCCAGGCCGTGGCCGACCGCCTCGTGCAGCAGCACGCCGCTCCAGCCGTTGCCGAGCACCACCGGCAGGCTGCCGGCCGGCGCCGGGATCGCCTCGAGGTTGAGCAGCGCCTGGCGCACCGCCTCGCGGGCGTAGTCCATGACGCGGTCGTGCTCGAGGAAGTAGCGGTAGTCGGTACGCCCGCCGCCGCCGTGGGCGCCGCGCTCGCGGCGGCCACCCTGCTCGACGATCACACTGACGTTGAAGCGCACCAGCGGGCGCACGTCGGCGCCCAGGCTGCCGTCGGTCGCCGCCACCAGCACCTGCTCCCAGGTGCCGGCCAGGCTGACGGTGACCCGCGAGATGCGCGGATCGAGGGCGCGGGTGGCCTGGTCGACGCGCTTGAGCAGCTCGACCTTCTCGGCGCGGCTGAGCACTTCCAGCGGGTTGTCGGCGCCGTACAGGCGCGGCGGCACCTGCACTGCCGGCGTGTGCACGCGGCCCTGCTGGCCGGCGCGGGCGATCGAGCGGGCGGCGCCGATGGCCTGGCGCAGGGCATGCTCCTCGATGCTGTTGCTGTAGGCGAAGCCGGTCTTCTCGCCGGACTGGGCACGCACGCCGACGCCCTGGTCGAGGTGGAAGCTGCCTTCCTTGACGATGCCGTCCTCGAGCAGCCACGACTCGGACACCTGGCTCTGGAAGTACAGGTCGGCGGCATCGATGCCGGGACCGGCCAGCTCGCCGAGCAGCACCGGCAGGCGCTCGAGATCGAGGCCACCGGGAGTCAGCAGCTGGGCGCTGACGGAGGACAGGGTGTTCATGGGGACTCCTTGGTCTTGGTTTGCAGCGCCCCGGGATGCAGGCGGCGATGGGCATGCACCGGCATGCGCCGGCGGATGGCCGCCTGCGCCGGGCGGTCGAGATCGGCCAGCAGCACCGCCTCGCCGCGCGGCTGGCGGGCCAGGGGCTCACCCCAGGGATCGACGATCAGCGAATGGCCGAAGGTTTCCCGCGGCCCCGGGTGCAGGCCACCCTGGTTGGCAGCCAGCAGGTAGCACTGGGTTTCGATGGCCCGCGCGCGTACGAGGATCTCCCAGTGCGCCGCGCCGGTCACCGCGGTGAACGCCGAGGGCGCGCTGATCAGCTCGGCGCCGGCCGCGCGCAGGGCGCCGTACAGTTCGGGAAAGCGCAGGTCGTAGCACACGGTCAGGCCCAGGCGCCCCACCGGGGTGTCGGCCAGCACCAGGCGCTCGCCGTGGGCGAAGTCGTCGGACTCGCGGTAGCTGCCGCGGCTGTCGGCCACCTCGACGTCGAACAGGTGCAGCTTGTCGTAGCGCGCGGCGACCTGGCCGTCGCTGTCGATCAGCAGCGAGCAGGCGTGCGGCTTGCCGTCGCGCTGCCCTTCCGGCAGCAGCGGCAGGGTGCCGGCCACCAGCCACAGGCCCAGCTCGCGGGCGCAGGCCGCGAGCCAGGGCAGCAGCGGCCCCTCGCCGGCGGCCTCGGCGCGGCCGAGTTCGGCCAGATCGCGCCGGCCCATGGCGGCGAAGTTCTCCGGCAGCACGGCCAGCCGCGCCCCCTCCTGCGCCGCCTGCTCGAGCAGCACCCGGGCGCGCGCCAGATTGCTCGCCACGTCGGCCTGACTGACCATCTGGATGACTGCCACCCGGCCCATGCTCGTCTCCTGCTGCCTCATGATTTCATCCTAACCCGGATTGGCCTCAACGTGCCTCCCTCGCCGGCCTGCCGAACAGGCTGATCTGCGGGTCCTGCCAGGGGCCGTCGACCCGGTAGTCGACACTGGCCACCCGGGATAGGCGGTCGCCGACCAGTTGGTCGACGATGAACAGCGCGCCGGCCACCGGCGCCGCGCCGGCCAGCAGCGCGGCCAGCGGCAGGTTGTTGGACAGCGGCAGGGTCACCCGCAACTTGGCGGCGATGCGGTCCTGGGCCATGTCCAGCTGGCCGTCCAGCTCCAGGCGGGTCGACGGCCCGTCGAGCACCAGCGGCTCGCGGGTCAGCAGCACGCCGTCGGTGCCCGCCAGACTCCCCCCGATGCGATCGTAGGCCAGCCCGCGGCCGAGCAGGTCGGAGAAGTCCAGGCGCAAGCGCCGGCCGAGGGCGTTGAAGTTGAGCAGGCCGAACACCCGCAGCGCCGCGGCGCCGCCCTCCACCTCGAGCAACTGGCCCTGGCGCGCCTGCGCCGCCAGGCTGCCGCTGAAGTGCCTGAGCCCGGCCATGGCCGGCGAGCCCGGCCAGCTGCCGTCGATGTCGACCTGGAAGTCGCGACTGGTGATGCTCGGTGCATACCCCCAGGCCAGCAGCACGTCGCTCAGGTCGCCGCCGCTCAGACGACCGCGATACGCGGTGCGGCTGGCCATGCCCGTGCCCTGCCAGTCGAGGCTGCCGTCCAGGCGCAGGCCCTTGAGATCGAGGTCGAGCTGGTCGAAGCGCGCGCCGCTGCCGCTCGGGCGGCTGCGGAAATGCCAGCGGCCGAGGCGTTCCTCACCGAGGTAGAGGGCCTGGATGCTCACGTCCATCGCCGGCAGGCTGCGCGGGTCGAGCGCGGCCAGCGGGTCGCTGGCGGCGATACCGGCCGCCTCGCGCCGGGCCTTCTCCACCGCCGACTCGCGCGCCGGCAGGCGCAGGCGCTGCAGCTCGATGCGCAGCGGCGCGCTGGCGGCCGGCGGAATCACCACCTCGCCGAGCAGCTGCGGATTCTCCAGACGCAGACGCCAGTTGCGTCCGCCGCGCCGCAGGCCGACCCTGAGCTGCTCGAGGCTCAGGCTGCCGGCCGTGAAGCGCGCCAGCTCCAGCTCGGCCGACTGCAGCAGCTCGCCAGCCGGCCCGCCGCCCCGGCGCGCCTGCAGCGCCTGCCAGGCCGGCCAGTCGAATTCGCTCAGCCGGCCGCGGACGTGCAGGCCCAGCTCGCGGGGGATCTGCGCGGCCTCGCCGCCCAGACGCAGCTCGCCCCGCCCGCCGGCCAGCCGGCCGGGCGGCGCGACCAGGGCGAGGCTGGCCAGTCCCGCGTAGCTCAGCTCGTAGCGGCGCTCGGCGCCGCCCAGGGTCATGCTCCAGCTGGCGCTGCGCGTCTCCTCGGCCGGCTTGCCCAGCGGCGCCGGCAGATCGATGCGGGTGCCGCGCAGGTCGGAGCTGAGCCGCAACTGGCTGGCTTCGCCGAAATCGAGATCCAGCCACAGCCGATAGGGCAGCTCGCCACTGGCGGGAACCTCCGCCGGCGCAGCGCCCAGCCAACTGGCCAGACGCTCGACGGCGATGCTGCTGCGCACGTCCAGCCGTGACAGCGGCTTGCCGGGCTGGCCGCGTGCCTCAATCGCCGCCCGCAGCGGGCGGTCGAAGGCGCGGCCGCGGATCTCCGCCGCGCTCAGGCCGCGGGCCGTGTCGTAGCGGAAGCTGCCGCGAAGCTGCTGCAGCTCCAGCGCCGGCTGCGGCAGCTGCAGGCGCGCATCCTCGGTGGCGAAGTCGACCACCGCACGCAGGGCGCCGGCCTGGCGCGCCAGCGGGATGTCCAGCTGCAGGCGGCCGTCCAGCGGGCCCTCGCCCTGCCAGCCGGCGAAGGTCTGCCGCTCGCCCAGCGGGGTGTCCTGGAGGATCTTCAGGCCATCGCCGAGGCTGGCGTGCACCTGGCCGTCGACCGTCAGGCGCGGCCCGCGCCGGCTGCCCAGCTTCACCTGCGCCTGCACGTCGCGCAGCCGACTGTCGAGCACCCGTGCGGTCGGTGCACGCACGCGCACGCCGCTGTCCTCGACGAACACCTCGCCGTCGAGCTGGCGCAGCGGCGGCCAGGCGGGCTGGTAGGCCAGCTCGGCATCGCGCACCTGGAAGTACAGACCCAGCGCGCGCGCCTGCGGCGAGGCGCCCTTGTTCAGCGAGCCCTGGTAGACGAACAGCCCCTGCTCGATCGCCCCGCCCTTGATCGCCGTCTGCAGCCACTCGGCCAGCGGCGCACTCAGGCCCGGCGAGCGGGTCGGCAGGTAGCGCCCGGTGTAGCGCGCATCGCCCTGGCGCAGACCGACCTGCAGGTCCATGTAGTCCTCGGCGGCCGGGTCGCGGCGCAGACGGATCAGCATGTTGCCGGCCAGCTCGCCCTCCTCGCCCGACAGGCGCATCAGCGCGCTGGACAGGGTGAAGGCCTCGGCATCCAGGCGCCACTCCAGCCGCGCCCGGGCTCGCCGGTAGCGCCAGGGCTCGGGGAACAGGGTGTCGAGGTGCAGCATGAAGTCGTTGGCGTCCAGGCGCAGCTCGCCGCCGGCGAGACTGCCACTGAGGCTGCCGCTGACGTTTTCCAGCGCCGGCACGCCATGCCAGGCGCTGACACCGACCCGGTCCAGGCGCAGGTCGTACTCGACCTCCGGCAGCCCCTCGCCCCGCGAGCGAACTTCGGCGCGCAGGTCGCGCAGCCGGCCGTGCGGCGCCAGACTGGCGAGGATCTCCACCGCCTTGTCCGGCAGCGGCGCCAGGCCGCGGACCAGGCTGGCCAGCGGCGCGAGGTTGAGCCGCTCGGCCTGCAGCAGCCAGGTATCGTCCGCCGCGAGACGACGCAGCTGCAGCTGGCCGGGATTGAGCCGCTCGCCGGCGAAACTGCCGGCCAGCTCCTCGACCAGCAGGCGCCAGCCCTGCGCCTCGCGCGCGAAGTGGGCGGTCAGCGCCAGGTCGCGGAATTCGGCCAGGCTGCGCTGCGCAGGCCGCACGTCGAGCTGCGGGGCATGCAAGCGCAGCGCGGCGCGCTGGGCCTGGCCGGCGGCCCAGTCCAGCCACAGCTCGCCGCCGAGCTGCAGGCGCGGCAGCTGCCAGCCGGCGGGCAGGCGCTCGGCCAGCCAGGGCGCCCAGTCGCTCTGCGGCAGGCTGAGGTAGAGCTGCGCGGAGGCCGCGCGCCAGTCCTCGGCGCGCAGGCGGCTGTGCAGTCGCCAGCTCAGTGGCTGGCCGTCGGGCAGCAGCAGGCGGCCGTCGAGCCGCTGGGCGCTGCCCCGGTTCTCGAGAGTGAAGCCGAGGTAGTTGAGGGCGAGCACCCCGCCGCGGCGGGTCTCGATGCTCAGCCGGCTGTCGAGCAGGCGCACCTCGCCCGGCGCCAGCAGCAGGGCGAGGATCTTCGCCGGATCGAGCGGCGGCGCCGCCGGATCGAGCGGGCGCAGCCCCTTGAGCCGCCAGCGGCCGTCGGCCTGCTCCTGCAGGCCGAGCTGCAGCCCCTCCAGCTCCAGGCGGGCGATGCGCAGGCTGCGCGTGCGCAGGCTGGCCAGCACGTCCGGCACCACGCGCAGCTGGTCGAGGTGCAGCGCCTCGCCGTCCAGTTGCAGCTGCAGGTCGCGCAGCACCAGCAGCGGCGCCAGTCCCTGCCAGCGGCCCTCGAGGGCGCCGACGTGCAGCGGCTGGCCGAGCGCGGCGCCGGCCCGGCGCTCCAGCTCGCCGCGGTATTCGGCCACCAGCGGAACCAGCGCGCGGCCGAGGCTGACGTAGAGCGCGGTCAGCAGCAGCGCCAGCGCCACGCCGACGAACAGGGCGTCGAGCAGCCGGGCCAGCCAGCGGCCGCCGACGGACATGTCAGGTGTTCCCCTCAGAGCAGCACCACATCGAACTGCTCCTGGGAATACTCGCTTTCCACCTGGAAGCGGATCGGCCGGCCGATGAAGGCCTCCAGATCGGCGACGTTACCCGACTCCTCGTCGAGCAGGCGGCCCACCACCTTGTCGTTGGCCAGCACCAGGTAGCCTTCGGCCTGGTAGGCGCGCGCCTCGCGCAGGATCTCGCGGAAGATCTCGTAGCACACGGTCTCCGCGGTCTTCAGCTGGCCGCGTCCCTGGCAGCTCGGGCAGGGCTCGCAGAGCACCTGCTGCAGGCTCTCGCGGGTGCGCTTGCGGGTCATCTGCACCAGGCCCAGCTCGGTGATGCCGATGATGTTGGTCTTGGCATGGTCGCGCTCGAGCATCTTCTCCAGGGTGCGCAGCACCTGGCGGCGGTGCTCCTCGTCTTCCATGTCGATGAAGTCGATGATGATGATCCCGCCGAGGTTGCGCAGGCGCAGCTGGCGGGCGATGGCGGTGGCCGCCTCGAGGTTGGTCTTGAAGATGGTTTCCTCGAGGTTGCGATGGCCGACGAAGGCGCCGGTGTTGACGTCGATGGTGGTCATCGCCTCGGCCGGGTCGATGATCAGGTAGCCGCCGGACTTGAGCAGCACCTTGCGCTCCAGCGCCTTCTGGATCTCGTCCTCGACGCCGTACAGGTCGAAGATCGGCCGCTCGCCGGGATAGTGCTCGAGGCGGTCGGCCACCTCCGGCATCAGCTCGCCGACGAACAGGCCGACCTTCTGGAAGGTCTCCCGCGAGTCGATGCGGATCTTCTCGGTGCGCGGGCTGACCAGGTCGCGCAGGGTGCGCAGGGCCAGCGACAGGTCCTCATAGATCACCGAGGGCGCGCCGGCGCTCTGCATCTGGCTGGAAATCTGCTCCCACAGGCGGCGCAGGTAGCGGATGTCGGCGAGGATCTCGTCGTAGCCGGCGCCCTCGGCGGCGGTGCGCAGGATGAAACCACCCTGCTCCTCGATGCCCTCGGCGGCCACGCAGCTGGCCACCACCTGCTTGAGCCGCTCGCGCTCGGCCTCGCCCTCGATCTTCAGCGAGATGCCGACGTGGCTGGTGCGCGGCATGTACACCAGGTAGCGCGAGGGGATCGACAGCTGGGTGGTCAGCCGCGCGCCCTTGGTGCCGATCGGGTCCTTGGTCACCTGCACCACCAGGCTCTGCCCCTCGTGGACCAGGGCGCTGATGCTCTCCACCGCATGGCCCTCGCGGCTGGAGATTTCCGAGGCGTGGATGAAGGCGGCGCGCTCCAGGCCGATGTCGACGAAGGCCGCCTGCATGCCCGGCAGCACGCGCACCACCTTGCCCTTGTAGATGTTGCCGACGATGCCGCGGCGCTGGGTGCGCTCGACGTGCACTTCCTGCAGCACACCGTTTTCCACCACCGCCACGCGGGACTCCATCGGGGTGATGTTGATCAGGATCTCTTCGCTCATGTAGTTGTCGTTCTCGTGGCGGGAAAGGGGAGCGGTCGGCGGCTCACGCGTCGGCGGCGGACTGCCAGCAGGCGATGCCGAACTCGGCGAGCAGCGCCGCGCTCTCGGCCAGCGGCAGGCCGACCACGGCCGAATAGCTGCCCTCCAGGCGCTCGACGAAGATCGCCGCCAGGCCCTGGATCGCGTAGCCGCCGGCCTTGTCCTGCGGCTCGCCGGTATTCCAGTATGCATCGCCTTCGCCGGCGGTGATTGGGCGAAAGTGCACACGGCTGCTCACCACCCGGGCCAGGCAGCGGGTCGCGTCGGCCACCGCCACGGCGGTGAGCACCTCGTGGCTGCGCCCGGACAGCGCGGCGAGCATGGCCAGGGCGTCGGCGCGGTCCGCCGGCTTGCCGAGGATGCGTCCGTCGAGCACCACCGCGGTATCGGCGCCCAGCACGCAGCCCTGGCCGTCCAGCGCGGCCAGGCCGGCGGCGGCCTTGGCCCGCGCCAGGCGCTCGACATAGGCGGTCGGCGCTTCGCCGGGCAGCACGCTTTCGTCGACGGGCGCGTCGACGCGGCGATGGGGAACGCCGATCTGCAGCAGCAGTTCGCGGCGGCGCGGCGAGGCGGAAGCGAGATGGAGCTGGCTCACGTGCGAAATCCTCCGGGAGCGTGGCGGATGGGCGCCCGGCCGGCCTCAGTGGATGTGCAGACGCACGCTGAACCAGCGCATGACGGTGAACACCCAGGGCCAGAGCAGCGCGCTGACCAGCGCGGGAAACAGGAACAGCAGGGTCGGCGGCCGGTTGCCGGTCAGGGTGTTGAGCCACAGCTGGACCAGCTGGACCAGGCCGAACACCACCAGCAGCACCAGGCTCTGCTGCCAGACCGGGAACATGCGCAGGCGCTGGTGCAGCGACATCAGCATGAACACGATCAGCGCCAGCACCAGGGCATTCTGCCCCAAGGGCGTGCCATAGAGCACGTCGGCGGCCAGGCCGAGCAGCCACAGTCGGGTCATGCCGATGCGCTGCGGCGCCGCCAGCGACCAGTAGGCCACCAGCAGGCCGATCCACAGCGGCCGGCCGACCTGCATGAACTCGGGCATCGGCGCCACGCTGAGCAGCAGGCCGAGCAGCAGGGTGAACCAGACGAACCAGCCGTTGCGCGAACGGGCGACCACCACCATCAGCGGACTCCTCCAGCGGGGGCCGCCGGGGCGGCCGGGGGCACCGAAGCGGCGCGGGGCGGGCTGGCCGGCGCCGGCGGCGCGGCGGGCTGGCTCGCGGGCGGCTGCGGGGCGGCGCCCGACTGGGCCGCCTCGCGATCGGCCGCCTCCTGGGCCAGCGCGGCGTCCACCGCACGCTGCTCGGGGGTGCGCTGGTCGCTGAACACCAGCAGCAGGTAGCGGCTGCGGTTGAGGCGCGCGGTCGGCACCGCGCGGACCACGGCGAACGGCTGGCCGGAGTCGTGGATCACTTCCTTGACCGTGGCCACCGGGTAGCCGGCGGGGAAGCGCTGGCCGAGGCCGGAGCTGACCAGCAGGTCGCCTTCCTTGATGTCGGCGGTGTCGGCGACGTGGCGCAGCTCGAGCTGTTCGGGATTGCCGGTGCCGACGGCGATGGCGCGCAGGCCGTTGCGGTTGACCTGCACCGGAATGCTGTGGGTGGTGTCGGTGAGCAGCAGCACGCGGGCGGTATAGGGCATCACCTCGACCACCTGGCCCATCAGGCCGAGGGCATCGAGCACCGGCTGGCCGAGGGTGACGCCGTCCTTCTCGCCCTTGTCGATGAGGATGCGGTGGGTGAAGGGATTGGGGTCGATGCCGATCAGCTCGCCGACCAGCACCTGCTCGTCGACCAGCGCGGCCGAGTTGAGCAGCTCACGCAGGCGCACGTTCTGCTCGGTGAGGGTGGCCAGCTTCTGCAGGCGGCGCTGCAGCAGCAGGGCCTCGGCCTTGAGCTTCTCGTTCTCGGCGATCAGCTCGTCGCGGCTGCTGAACCGCTGGCCGACGCTTTCCCACAGGCGCACCGGACGCTCGGCCAGCCAGTATAGCGGCGTGAGCACCTGGCCCAGCTGGCTGCGCAGCGGCTTGAGCGCGTCGAAACGGGCGTCCACCACCATCAGCGCCACCGACAGCACGGTGAGCACCAGCAGGCGCACGCCCAGCGAGGGCCCCTTGGCAAAAAGCGGTTTGATGGCGAGCCCCCTCGCAACGTCAGACAGGACGCGCCAGGCGACGGGCGCGCAGCAACGCCGCGCCGGCCGCCTGGCGCTGGCCGGTTACTCGGTCGACAGCAGGTCCATGGCGTGGCGGTCGATCATCTCCAGGGCGCGACCGCCGCCGCGGGCGACGCAGGTCAGCGGATCCTCGGCGACGATCACCGGCAGGCCGGTTTCCTGGGCCAGCAGCTTGTCCAGGTCGCGCAGCAGCGCGCCGCCGCCGGTCAACACCAGGCCGCGCTCGGCGATGTCCGAGGCCAGCTCCGGCGGCGACTGCTCGAGGGCGCTCTTCACCGCCTGGACGATGGCCGCCAGCGATTCCTGCAGCGCCTCGTGCACCTCGGCGGAGTTGAGGGTGAAGCTGCGCGGCACGCCCTCGGCCAGGTTGCGGCCGCGCACGTCGATCTCGCGCAGTTCGCTGCCCGGGAAGGCGGTGCCGATTTCCTGCTTGATGCGCTCGGCGGTCGCCTCGCCGATCAGGCTGCCGTAGTTGCGGCGCACGTAGGTGACGATGGCCTCGTCGAAGCGGTCGCCGCCGACGCGCACGGATTCGGCGTAGACCACGCCGTTCAGCGAGATCAGGGCGATCTCGGTGGTGCCGCCGCCGATGTCGACCACCATCGAGCCGCGCGCCTCGTCCACCGGCAGGCCGGCGCCGATGGCCGCGGCCATCGGCTCCTCGATCAGGAACACCTCGCGGGCGCCGGCGCCGAGGGCCGACTCGCGGATCGCGCGGCGCTCGACCTGGGTCGACTTGCACGGCACGCAGATCAGTACGCGCGGCGACGGCTGCAGGAAGCTGTTCTCGTGCACCTTGTTGATGAAGTACTGCAGCATCTTCTCGCAGACGCTGAAGTCGGCGATCACGCCGTCCTTCATCGGCCGGATGGCGGAGATGTTGCCCGGGGTACGCCCCAGCATGCGCTTGGCGTCGGTCCCGACAGCCACCACGCTCTTCTGATTGCCCTGGTTGCGGATGGCGACCACGGAGGGTTCGTTGAGCACAATCCCGCGCTCACGCACATAAATAAGGGTGTTGGCAGTACCCAAGTCGATCGACAGATCGCTGGAAAACATGCCGCGCAGTTTTTTCAACATGGGACAGAAAACCCTGGGGGGAACGCGTGGCTAAAAGTGCGGCGAACTCTAACAACGGCAGGGATTTTGGGCAAGGCGCACATATGTTAGATTGCTCGCTTTTCCGGGCCTGCATGGCCCTCAATCGCGGCCTTTGACCGCCGTTTGGCGGCCTTCGTTCCATGCCATCGCCTGCCGGTCATTCGTCGCTTTTCCGCTGGAGACACCCGATGGCGCTCGAACGCTCCGACGTGGAAAAGATCGCCCACCTGGCCCGCCTGGGGCTGGACGAGGCGGAGATTCCGCGCACCACCGAGACCCTCAACAACATCCTCGGCCTGATCGACCAGATGCAGGCGGTGAACACCGACGGCATCGAACCGCTGGCCCACCCGCTGGAAGCCACCCAGCGTCTGCGCGCCGACGTGGTGAGCGAGGAAAACCACCGCGAAGACTACCAGGCCATCGCCCCGGCGGTGGAAAACGGCCTGTATCTGGTTCCCAAGGTGATCGAGTGATGCATCGACTGACTCTGGCGCAAATCGCCCGCGGCCTGGCCGCCAAGGACTTCTCCTCCGTCGAGCTGAGCGACGCCCTGCTCGCGCGCATCCAGCAGCTCGACCCGCAGCTCAACAGTTTCATCAGCGTCACCGCCGACCAGGCGCGCGCCCAGGCGGCGGCCGCCGACGCGCGGCGCGCGGCCGGCGAGACCGGCGCCCTGCTCGGCGCGCCGATCGCCCACAAGGACCTGTTCTGCACGAAAGACGTGCTGACCACCTGCGCCTCGAAGATCCTCGCCAACTTCAAGGCGCCCTACGACGCCACCGTGGTCGAGAAGCTGGCCGCCGCCGGCGCGGTCAGCCTCGGCAAGCTGAACATGGACGAGTTCGCCATGGGCTCGGCCAACGAATCCAGCCACTTCGGCGCGGTGAAGAACCCCTGGGACCTGTCCCGCGTGCCCGGCGGCTCCAGCGGCGGCTCGGCGGCGGCGGTCGCCGCCGGCCTGATCCCGGCCGCCACCGGCACCGACACCGGCGGCTCGATCCGCCAGCCGGCGGCGCTGACCAACCTCACCGGCCTCAAGCCCACCTATGGACGGGTATCCCGCTGGGGCATGATCGCCTACGCCTCCAGCCTCGACCAGGGCGGCCCCATCGCCCGCACCGCCGAGGACTGCGCCCTGCTGCTCGGCGCCATGGCCGGCTTCGACGCCAAGGACTCCACCAGCGTCGATGCGCCGGTGGACGACTACCTGGCCGCGCTCAGCCAGCCGCTGGCCGGCCTGCGCATCGGCCTGCCGAAGGAGTACTTCGGCGCCGGCCTCGACGCGCGCATCGCCGCGCAGGTGCTGGCGGTGGTCGAGGAGCTATCGAGGCTCGGCGCCACGGTCAAGGACATCTCGCTGCCGAACATGCAGCACGCGATTCCCGCCTACTACGTGATCGCCCCGGCCGAGGCCAGCTCCAACCTGTCGCGCTTCGACGGCGTGCGCTTCGGCTACCGCTGCGAGAACCCGGTCAACCTCGAGGACCTCTACAAGCGTTCGCGCGGCGAGGGCTTCGGCGCCGAGGTCAAGCGCCGCATCATGGTCGGCACCTACGCGCTGTCGGCCGGCTACTACGACGCCTACTACCTGAAGGCGCAGAAGATCCGCCGGCTGATCAAGAACGACTTCGTGCAGGCGTTCGGCGAGGTCGACGTGATCCTCGGCCCGACCACCCCGAACCCGGCGTGGAAGCTCGGTGCGAAGAGCGCCGATCCGGTGTCGGCCTACCTGGAAGACATCTACACCATCACCGCCAACCTCGCCGGCATCCCCGGCCTGTCCATGCCGGCCGGCTTCGTCGACGGCCTGCCGGTGGGCGTGCAGCTCTTGGCGCCGTACTTCCAGGAGGCGCGCCTGCTCAACGTGGCGCACCAGTACCAGCAGGTCAGCGACTGGCACACCCGCACCCCGGCCGGATTCTGAGGACGACACACATGCAATGGGAAACCGTGATCGGGCTGGAAATCCACGCCCAGCTCAGCACCCGCTCGAAGATCTTCTCCGGCAGCGCCACCACCTTCGGCGCCGAGCCCAACACCCAGGCCAGCCTGGTCGACCTGGGCATGCCCGGCACCCTGCCGGTACTCAATGAAGAAGCAGTGCGCATGGCGGTGAAGTTCGGCCTGGCGATCGACGCCGAACTGGGCCGCACCAACGTGTTCGCGCGCAAGAACTACTTCTACCCGGACCTGCCCAAGGGCTACCAGACCAGCCAGATGGACCACCCGGTGGTCGGCAAGGGCCACCTGGACATCACCCTCGAGGACGGCACCGTCAAGCGCATCGGCATCACCCGCGCGCACCTGGAAGAAGACGCCGGCAAGAGCCTGCACGAGGACTTCCACGGCATGTCCGGGATCGACCTCAACCGCGCCGGCACCCCGCTGCTGGAGATCGTCTCCGAGCCGGACATCCGCTCGGCCAAGGAGGCGGTCGCCTACGTCAAGGCGATCCATGCGCTGGTGCGCTATCTGGGCATCTGCGACGGCAACATGGCCGAAGGCTCGCTGCGCTGCGACTGCAACGTCTCGGTGCGCCCCAAGGGCCAGGAAGCGTTCGGCACCCGCGCCGAGATCAAGAACGTCAACTCGTTCCGCTTCATCGAGAA